>ENA-ORTV01001413-ORTV01001413.1-human-gut-metagenome-genome-assembly--contig:-NODE-1413-length-26068-cov-2.721101_pt1 | contig 26068 bp, 29 predicted proteins | sample MGYA00241915_ERZ509194 | MGnify/ENA primary metagenome ERZ509194 (study PRJEB26280, sample SAMEA2338810) | human gut metagenome | biome: human gut; feature: human-associated habitat; material: faeces... | reverse complement strand
AGACTGAATGATTATCCCCTGCAGCAAGTCACCGACACGGACTTTTTCCCCGATTTTCAAAAACATTGTCGAACTGCCGCTGGCCGCACCGCCCTTGCGCCAGGCATTTTCGCTGACGGTAAAAGTATCGTCCAGCGAAAGCGTGCCGTTTTTAATTTTATCAAAAACCATATAAATAGTCATCAGTTTGCTCATTGAGGCGGGCGGAACCATTTTTTGCGCCTCTTTCTGATAAAGCGTCTGGCCTGTTTCATAGTCGACCAGAATCAGATTGCGCGCCTGAGTTTCAATTGCCCGGGCGGAGGTTGACAAACATAAAGATACCAACAGAGAAGAAACGAGCAGTTTATTTTTTGATAACATTTTATTCACCTTCCAATATACTAATCCTGAACGACTTTGGCGTTATAAACACCGAAATTTTTGATTTTGGCCAGAGCTATGTCCGCTTCGGTCTGGTGACTGTAGGGGCCGAGAAGCACCCGGTAAAAACGGCTGCCGTTAACATCGGCCGGCATAATACTGGCGTTGCCGAAACGGTTTAATTGTCCTTTCAGCGCGTCGGCGCCGTTCCGGCTGGCAAAGGAACCGGCCTGAATAAAGTAATTGCCGCTGCCCACAGATTCCGCGCCGCGGAGTTCCAACGGATCAGCCGGCTGGTAAGACGGCATTTTTTTAATCGGGGCTGCGGCGGCGGTACGAACTGGCTCATAACAGTCGCCGGTAATCGCCGCTTTCAGTTTGCGGCTTTCTTCCTCAAGAATTTCCACCCGCACTTTGGTGATGCCTTTTTCTTTATAGCCTAAAAGCTGGGCGCCGCGTTTGGATATGTCAATAATCCGGTTTTTGGCAAAAGGACCGCGGTCATTCACGCGCAAAACCAGCGAGCGCCCGTTTTCCAGGTTGGTTATCCGGACAATCGAAGGCAGCGGCAGCGTACGGTGAGCCGCTGTTAGCGTATGCATATTATAAACTTCGCCGTTGGCCGTATATTTGGCATGAAAATCTTCCCCATACCACGAAGCCATACCGACTTCCGAATAGCTGTAATCTTCTTTCGGATAATACCATTTTCCCATAATCTTATAGGGTTTTCCGATTTTATAGGTGCCGTTTTTGCCGCTGATGGCAGTGCGCTGAGAATAGCGGCCGCCCAGGGCTTCATCGCCGGAAGCACAGCCGTTTAACAACAAGACGGCGCAGGCAAAAGCACAGAGTATTTTCATATTCAGGTTAATCATCAATCTTTCCAAGTTTATCTCAACTGAGATAATTTAACTTGTTTTTTCTGCCGAGTAAAGCGGCTTCTTTCACTTGTGTAATTTTATTTTACCGTCTTTTTCCGCGGCTGAACCGGGACGGCAAAACCGATTTCCGGATTATAATTATTAATCTTTTGCAACAGGCGATAATCAGGATAACCGTCGGCAGGCAGCCGGGCTTCACTTTGGACTTTTTGGATGGCCGCCCGGGTTTGGGAACCGAGCTGTCCGTCTTCTTCCAGCTTGCCCCAGCCGAGTTTGTTGATAAAAGCCTGAATTTTCAGAACATCGTCGGTTTTTACTCTGACGGCAGGGTCATCAACGGCCGGCTGCCATTTTTGTTCCGATTTGATATAATCAGCCAAGGTTCCGATTGCCAAAGCATAGTTTTCGGAACGATTCCATTTCATAATGGTACGGAAATTATCCATAACCAAATAGGCACGCCCTTTTTTCCCCTCCGGCAAAATCAGGGAAGCGCGGGCGTCAAGCGGCAAATTTAATTTACGTTTGCCAAGGGCGCGGATACCGAGTTTCTGCCACTCGGCAATTGTCTTGCTGCGGCTGCGGCCGGCTTGGTTAAAGTCAAAATTCCACGGCAGCGTTACGACAATTCCCCAAGGTTCGTTTTTCCGCCAGCCGATAGATGACAAATAGTTGGCGGCGGAAGCGGCAGCGTCTTCAAAGGAATGCCAAATATCAATTTTTCCGTCATTATTATAATCTACGGCGTAAGCATTAAAAGTTCCCGGCATAAACTGAAAATGTCCCATGGCTCCGGCCCAAGATCCTTGCATCTGTTCCGGTTCGATAGACCATTTATCCATAATCTGCAATGCCTGAAACAACTGTTCCCGGAAGAATTTGGGGCGCCTGCGATCATAGCTCAAAGTGGTCAACACATTAATAACTTCAAAATTTCCGAACTGGCGACCGAAATTTGTTTCAACTCCCCAAAAGGCGATTATATATTCAGGCTGAACGCCGTATTTTTTTTGTAAAAGTTTCAGAAACGGCAGCAATTCGCGGTATCGGCAGCGGGCTTCTTCCACTCTTTTGGCGGTAATGACCCGGTTAAGATAATCTGTCGAAGTCAGAGCGAATTCGGGCTGACGGCGGTCAATTTTTACGACTTCGGGATTTTCGTGATAGTAGTCTTGCGCAAAGGCTTTGCGCAAAGTTTTCTCGGAGATCCCCCGCGCCGCCATTTCGGTTTTCAGCTGTTTCAGCCACAAATCATACTCATCGCGCGGCGTCAGCGGTTTAGCGCCGCAGGCTCCCAACATAAATGAGAAAATGAGCGCCGTTACGGCAAATTTCCGGTAAAAATCCACTCTGCCCCCGCAATCTGAATTGACAACTGTATTTATTATAAAAGCGGTTGATTGAAAAAAGGTTAAGATTGAGCTTTAAAATAGCGTTTTTTGGCTTTTTCCTGAGCTTTTAAACGCCAATATTTGCGAAATTCGCACAAGCTGTTTTGAATATCGTGCAGGCAAAGGTAAGGAGTGTTCGGATAAGCGGGATTATTCCAGCGAATGTTTATCCAGTCTTTTCCGGTACGTCGTTTTAAATCGGAAAATCCCTGTTCCTGCATAGAATAAAGGCGGCGGCAGGCTGCATCGGCTTCGGCTTTATTCAGTTTTTTACCGAAGATGATATTGAGTCCCCAGTGCGCGCCCGGTCCGACAACCAGGAAATCATCGGCAGTATAGTTGACGATATCTCCGGCATAAGTGGCATCCAGCAGAATCTGTCCCGACAAAAACGGGCCGGCAAATTTGACAAAGCGGCGGATAACCGCAAGACCGCCGGCTGCGGTTGAAATATGCAAAGCCCTGTAATAATCGTCTATCCGGGCAGCCAGGCTGTTCAGCATCAGTAAAATCTGAATATGTTTGTCATGGGGGCGATAAGCGGGATCAAACGGATGAGAAGCAATTAAATAAGCGTTGGAAAAAATGTTTTCCCGCCGTTTGCATTCATCAAAACGTTGTTCCAAGGCCGAAAAATCAAAATCGTACGGATTCATTAACCCGCCGAAAAGCTTTTCGATTGTGTCGCGGCGGTTAAAGAAACGGTACGCCGTGAGGTTAAAAAGCTTAACCTGCGGCGCAATTTCGGGTTTTTGCAAGTAACGGCAGACCGCCTGCGTGCCGGCATCGAGCTCGCGGTAGACATTGCAAAATTTATAGGTATTCAGAATCGGATCCGACGTCCAGGGCGCCGGCTGTTTCAGATAACTTCGTTTGTGCCAGATTTCCTGACGATCATATATAAATTCAAAAAAAGCGTCGATGCGTTCCTGCATTTGTCCTCCGGTTTCAATAAATCCATCATAGAAAATTTTGAAAAAATTTACAGCGAAAAATATAAAAAGAGCTTGACCTTTGGATAGTTATTGGCTAAATATTCTTTCACCGAGGCCGGCAAGGCTTACGGAGAGGTGGCAGAGCGGTTTAATGCAGCGGTCTTGAAAACCGTCGAGGGCGCGAGCCCTCCGGGAGTTCGAATCTCCCCCTCTCCGCCAATAATAAGGAAACACCCCGAGCGGGTGTTTTTTTATGAAGAAACGGCAAAACAAATTTCTAAAATTTTTATTTTATAATTTGTTAACAATTCAGATGTAATATATGGGTTGTCAGTTAACAGGATGTAAAATAATGAATGTTTTTGAATATGAAACCAGTATCGGTAAAATAGCTCTCTATCAAAAAGAAGACGAGCTTATTCGTTTGACGCTCAACAGCGCGCTTAAAGACGGTTTTGAGGTTGCGGAGACGCCGCTGATGAGGGAAGCCGTCCGTCAGCTCAACGAATATCTGGAGGGAAAAAGAGAAGGTTTTTCTTTGCCGCTTAATCCTTACGGAACGCCTTTTACCAAAAAAGTCTGGCAGGAGATGTCAGATGTCGATTACGGAACGACGATCAATTATCACGAACTGGCTGTCCGTGTGCATGCCCCTTATGCGCATCGGGCGGTTTTGGTTGCGGTTACGCAGAATCCCCTGCCGATTATAATTCCCTGTCATCGGATTACCGGAGCCGACTGTGCTCTGTGCGCATTTCCGCAGGGAAAAGAAATTGTTGCCAAACTGCGTCAGATAGAAAGTTTTTATTGAGTTTGTCGTCATGACCGATAGTTTTTGTTTGCATAATGCTACCGTTTTGACCGGCTATTCGGTGATGAAGAATTGTGCCGTCTATGTCAAAAATAACAAAATTGCCGATGTCTTTAACGAAGAGCGTTTTGCCAAGAAACGCTTTGCTCCCGACGTGAAAATCATTAACGTCAATAAGGCCTTTGTCGCTCCCGGCTTTATTGATACGCATATTCACGGTATCGGCGGGTTCGGTGCCGACGATCAGAGCAGCAGTTCTATTTTGCGAATGTCTGAAATTTTGCCGCATTACGGCGTGACAAGTTTTATTCCGACTCTCTACGCCGCCAAAGAAGATAAATTAGTTAAAGATATTCAGGCCATTACCGCCGCCATGGGCAAAGAGAGCGGCGCAAAAATTTTGGGAATCCATCTGGAAGGGCCCTTTATTTCACCGGAACGGCTCGGCGTGCAGACGGCTGATGCGGTTTCTCCGGTAGATGTCGAAATGATGAAAAGACTTTGGGAAGCCGCCGAAGGCAAGATTATCAATATGACGGTTGCGCCCGAACTTAAGGGGATGCGCGAGCTGGCGCTGTTCTGCATTGAAAAAGGCATTATATTGCAGGCCGGGCATACAAACGCGACTTATGAACAAATGCTGGAGGGAATGCAAGTGCGGATTATGCACACGACCCATTTGTTTAACGCCATGAGCCGAATTCATCACCGGAATCCGGGAGCTGTCGGAGCGGTTTTTATTCATCCGGAAATGTCCTGCGAACTGATTGCAGACGGTGTGCATATTGATCCGAATCTGATTAAAATGCTGGTTCAGTTTAAGCCGATCGATAAGCTGGTGTTAGTAACCGATGCGCTTAAACCGACCAAACAGAAAGCCGATATTTTGACCGCCAACGGAGACGAAGTTTATCTGGATAAATGCTTTTACCGGAAATCCGACGGCGTTATTGCCGGTTCGGCTCTGACAATGATAGACGGGGTCAGAAATCTGATATCCTGGGGATTAAGCCCCGATCAGGCAATACGCATGGCCTCAACCAATCCGGCGCGGATTATGAATTTTACCGCCAAGGGACAGATAGCTCCCGGTTATGATGCCGATTTGGTTATTTTTAATCATAATTGTGAAATTCTGGGAACGGTAATTAACGGTCTGTTACGTCATTATAATCATTCAGGAGACTAATATGCGTGTAATAATTAAAGACAATCCGCAAGAATGCGCCGAGTGGGCAGCGGATTATATTGTCAAAAAAATCAATGAGTTTTCCCCTACTCCGGAAAAACCTTTTGTCCTCGGTCTGCCGACCGGTTCTACGCCGCTGCCGACCTATAAAAGGTTGATTGACCTTTACAAACAGGGAAAAGTTTCTTTTGCCAATGTCGTGACGTTTAATATGGATGAATATATCGGTTTGGATGAAAATCACCCGCAAAGCTATCATTATTTCATGCGGGAAAATTTTTTCAAATATATTGATATTAAACCGGAAAATATCAACATACTGAACGGTATGGCTGCAGATCCCGTCAAAGAGGCCGAAAGCTATGAAGCCAAAATCAGAAAATACGGTAAAATTAATTTGTTTTTGGGCGGGGTCGGCGCTGACGGGCATATTGCCTTTAATGAGCCCGGTTCTTCTCTGGTTTCGCGGACAAGAGTCAAGACTTTGACAACAGATACGCGCAAAGCTAACGCGCGTTTCTTTGACAATGATGTGTCAAAAGTGCCGGCAACGGCTCTGACTGTCGGGGTCGGCACAATCACCGATGCCGAAGAAGTTATGATCCTGATTACCGGCCACGGTAAAGCCAGGGCTTTGCAGCAGGCTATTGAGGGCGCGGTCAGCCAAATGTGGACAATCAGCATTTTGCATATGCATCCTAAGGCGATTTTTGTTTGCGACGAAGATGCTACCGATGAGCTGAAAGTCGCAACGGTCAAATACTTCAAAGATATTGAAAAGTAAAAAACAAAGCCCCGTTTCAGGGGCTTTCTTTATTCCTCCAGGCCACGCAGGCGCCGCCAAATCTTGCCGAGTTTCCATTGCAGCACAGCCAGGCCGTAACGCAGCGGGAAATGTTTTTTTTCATAACTGCGCAGCTGACGTGTATATTCTTTCATTAACCCCTCGGTTTTGATAGTATTATTGTCATGCCAGCGGTAAACGCATAAAACATTATCCAAATATTTATATTTGTATTTTTTTGACAGTTGAAGATGCATATACCAATCCTCAACTTTAAAAGCCGGATTGTATTTTCCGGCAGCGAAGATCGCCGCGGTTCGCATCATATAACCGTTAGGAATATAATTTCCTCTGACAAAACTGACATACGAACCGAAATTGGGGCCGTAGAAATCAACATCAGGCCGGGAATAACGCAGAAATTCGCCGAAAGTCTTATAGACAGCTTTTTTTTCATCGTAGACATTATTACGATCTTTATCCCAAAAAACAGTTCTCGATTCACCGTCCATAATCTCATTATCTCCGACGACCAAGGCATATTCGGGTTTGTCTTTGATGAAGTTATAAAGCGTAGCGACGGCTTCCGGTTTAAACTTGTCATCGGAAGCGCAAAGCATGATAAACCTGCCCTGAATATTGTCTAATCCTTCGTTTATCGTTGCTACGATACCGCGATTGGCTCTGGATATATGTAAAAACCGTTTAAACCTCTGTTTACAACGGGGAGTCAGGCGGGTTATTTCCGCATCCGTATTATCTTTGGAACCGTCATTAATAATAATAACCTCAATATTGTCATAGGTCTGGGCAATCATTGAATCCAAAGTTTCGGCGACGTATTTTTCATGATTATAAGCCGGAATTATAATTGAAACTAAATCATCTGTCATTATTCGTCCTTTTTATTCTGCAAGTAAATCTGTTCTTGTTTGTCATATTTCGCATATTCCCAGAGGACATCTCTTTTGACAACTTTTGCCGGATTCCCGGCTAAAATAACATTTTCTTCACTGCAGCTTTTGCAAACGAGGGAACAAGCTCCGACAATTGTATTGTTGGCTAAAGCAACATTTTTCATAATTTTAGCCCCCTTCCCTAACCAGCAGTGCTCTCCGATAATAATTTCCCGCCCCTGATTTATCGGTTTGCCGCTCAAGTCTGTAATGGCGTGGAAATCAGAACAGAATAGACTGGTTTCTAAAGCCATCATTGTTTTATCACCGATAATTACTTTGCTGTTATTTTCATGAAGAAAAATCTCTGTGCCGTTAAACCAGACATTATTTCCGATTTCGACGTAGCAATTATCAGCTTCAATCTGCAAGGTCAGAAAACCGCAAACCATTGACTTCATAATTACTGTATTGTTATTGCCGCATATTCTGATTCTGCCTTTTCTGAAACCTTTAATATTATCAAAAGTGACGTGATTATTATCACCGGATATTTTCATGCTGTTATTAGATCCTGAAAGAAAATTTTGTTTACTGTTTCCTAATAAACAAATTTGATTATTCTTCCCAAGATCTCTTATTTTTCTTTTTCTGAAAGGATTAAACATTTTTATCCTCCTGTACAGACAAATATTTCTGCATGGCCGTATCAAAATTATCGTGGCTCCAGGTGATGCCGGTTTTAATCAGTTTGGCGGGGCTCCCGGCATAGATTGCATGGCTTTCGGTTAAGTCTTTGGCAACGATCGATCCGGCGCCGACAATGATATCATCGGCAATATGCGTGTTTTTCATGACCTTGACATCTACAGTAATCCAGCAGTGGCTGCCGATGATAATCTCCTTGCCCCGGTTTATCGGTTTACGGGTTTCATAATCAAGAATGGCATGGAAATCGGTACAGGTAATCCGGCTGCCCTGGGCAAACATTCCGTCATTGCCGATTATAATTTTGCTGTTGCTTTCGTTAATGCGTAAGGTGCTGTCTTTAAAACCGCAGTGTTCGCCGATAAAAATTTCACAGTTATCGCCGAGAATCCTCATGTCGAAGTAACAATAGCCGTTTTTTCCGATGGTTACTTTATTGTTATTTCCGACGACTGTAATCGAAGCTCCGTTCCACTCATTCGGGGAACCGATATTAACCTCATTGTTGTTACCGCGGACGATCAGTTTGCTTTGTTTGATAAAGGTATTTTCCGGTACGTCAGGACAATTGATTATATTGCCCTGCCCTTTGTGTACCAGCCATTTATTTTTCTTTTTAAACCACATTGCAATATTACCGATAATTGTTAACAATTTTTGTAACCTGCTGTATTTCTTCATCGGTCATAACCTGGGAAATCGGCAGAGAAATAATCTCGCGATGAATCTTTTCGGTTATCGGAAGATTCAGATTATTTAATTCTTTATAAGCCGGCTGTTTATGCGGCGGTACCGGATAATGGATTACGGTTTGAATACCGTTTTCACTCAAATAGTTCTGGAATCTTTCACGTTCTTCGGTGCGAACGACGAAGACATGAAAGACGTGCCCTTCTCGGTTTTTTACCTGAGGGAGAATGATTTTGGGGTTGGTAATGTTTTTGAGATAATAATCGGCAATTTCGCGCCGGCGGTTATTATCTTTATCCAGCAGCGGCAGTTTGGCATCCAGAACAGCTGCCTGAAGCTCATCCATACGAGAATTTAATCCCTGATATAAGTTCTGATACTTTACTTTTGAGCCGTAATTGCGCAGAGCTTCAATTTTGGCCGCCAGTTCGTCATCATTGGTCGTTACGGCGCCGGCATCGCCCAATGCACCGAGGTTTTTGCCCGGATAAAAAGAGAAGCCGGCGGCATCGCCGAGATTTCCGGTTCTACGGCCTTGCCAGACAGCTCCGTGCGCCTGAGCCGCGTCTTCAATGATTTTGAGATTATATTTCTCGGCCAGAATCCGGATTTTTTCCATTTCAACGGCCTGCCCGTATAAGTGAACTACCATAATTGCTTTGGTTCTCGGCGTAATAGCCGCTTCGATTAAATCGGGATTTATGTTGTAAGTCGCAATATCGGGTTCAACCAAAACCGGCGTACAACCGTTGTCCGAAACCGCCAAAACCGTGGCAATGTAGGTGTTTGCTGGAACGATAATTTCGTCGCCGGGGCCAAAACCGTAAGCCTTAACAATCAACCGAAGGGCATCCAATCCGTTGGCGACCGGAATAACATGTTTTACGCCGCAATAACGGGCAAAATCTTTACTGAATTGCTCATTTTCTTTGCCCAGCAAATACCAGCCGGAATCTAAAACGCGTTTAACGGCAGCATCAATTTCGGGGCGCTGACGTTCATTAATTTTATGCAAATCCAAAAATTTAATCATTTTAATTTTTCCTTTTGTTTTTAATCGGGCTTAAAGAATTTGCTGATGTTTTGATCAGAGCGCTCCTGTTTTTCCATCCAGGCATTGTAGTCTTTGGCAATATGCCCGAAATCCAAGGCCTGATACCCTTCGGAAGCCAAATCATAAGCCAGTACGGTTGCCGTCGGCCCGAGAATTATGATTATCATGCGATCTTGGGAAATTTTGCGTGCCCGTTCAAGAATGGAATCGTATTCGAAAAAGGCATCGCGGCTGGGCGCATAGATAAAGTCAAGAGATTTTGCATTGGCAAAAATATTGTGACGGAGCCCGTCCAATATCCCCTTTCCGCAGATAAGCGTCACGTCGCGCTGATCCCAGATTTTCATAATCCGCTGATAATAGGTATCAAAATCATAATTTTCGTAGGTCATATATAATTGGGTAAATTCCGTGCTGTAATAAGTTTTTTCCATATCACAAAAGCGCAAAACCTGCCGCCGATAGTTGCCGCCGCGCAGACCAAGGAATATCTGGCAGTGCGGGGATAAGTTTATAGGCATTCTGAAAATGCAGCCGGGCGCACCGATCAGAATATTCGGATCATTACTGACGAAAATTTCCCGCAGCCGCCGTGCCAGCTGAGGATCTGCCTTTTGAAAAGGGATGTCGGTTTCTTCCATCGACATGAATTCACCGTCGCCGAAGCGGGCAATGCTTTTGCCCGAACCGGTCAACGCGGCAATGGTTTCTTCGGGAGATTTTATTTGGGGAATGCGGGTATGCGCCAGATCATACGGCAGCATATAAGGCAGTTCGCCAAGGAAATTCATCAAGTCCCGGTTACTGACATAATCTTTGCGAATGTTTCGCTTTAATAAAAATTCCAAATTTTTGAAAAAAATACGCAATCCCATCTCTTGTTCCTTAGTCAGGTTTGTAAAAACGGCCGATATTTCCCGGGGTTCTCGGCTGCCGGGCAATAAAAGCATCATAATCCTTAAAAATATGTCCGAAGTCTAGCGCCTGATAGCCGCATAAGGCCAGATCATAGGCTAAAACAGTTGCTGTCGGACCTAATATAATAATGACCAATCTGTTTTTGTCAATTTGCTTTGCTTGTTTCAACAGGTCGTCATAACTGTCAAAGGCATTTTGTGACGGAGCGTAAATATATTCCACCGAAGCCGCGGAATCAAATATATTATGCGTAATTTTATCCATAATACCGCGCCCGCAGATGATGGTTATATCCCGGTTATTCCAAATTTGTGCCATTTTCCGATAATAAGTTTCGAAGTCATAATTTTCGTAAAGCATATAAAGCTGTGTAAATTCTGCGCTGCAATAGGTTTTCTCGGGGTCTACAAGTTGTAGAACCTGATGACGGTAATGCGCCGACTTAAGATAATAAAAGAGTTTTACAACCGGTAAGACGATCGACGGGATTTTAAACAGGCAAGAGTGAATCCCAATTAAAATATCGGGGTTATTGCTTGCAAAAACTTCATGCAGCCGGTTTGCTATTTCGGGGCTGCCTTTCTGAAAAGGAATGTCCTCCCCTTCCATCAGCTTAAATTCGCCGTCACCGAAACGGCAGATACTCCGGCGGCCTTCTGTAATTGCGGCTATGGTTTCTTCAGGATCGTTTATCTGCGGCAGCTGAAGTCTGCCGTAATTTTGCGGAAGCAAAAGAGGAATATCTTCCAAAACCTCTATAAGTTCCTGATAGGAAACATGGTTTTTCGTTTGTTTTAAATTATTTTTGAATAAAAACTTTATATTTTTACAAAATGTCGCAAGCCCCATAACGCAATATCTCCGGTACAAGATGGATAGTGCGCGGATTTTATCATAATTTCCTGGACAGTCAATTGTCCATTTTTGTAAAGTGGAAAAGATATTTTAGAATAACATATTGAATTTATTTATTTTTCTCAAAGTTAACTGTGTCTATAAATTCATTATAATCACGAATATAATCATCTGCGTTGTAATGCTCGCTGGCCAGAACCATTACGACACAATCTTCCGTGAAGTTGGTAAATTCACGCCAGATATTGTTTTTTATGTAAAGCGCCCGGGACGGATCGTCCAAATGGATCGTTTCCCGTTCCTTTCCGTCGTCAAGAATAAAATCACAAGCTCCGGAAACGCAGATAATTGCCTGTTCAAGATTATGATGGGCGTGACGGCCTCTTACGGCGTAACGTTCGGTATTGAAAATATAGTAAATGCGTTTGATGTCAAAAGGAACGCTGTTTTCACTTTCAATATTCACAGCATTTCCCTGCCGGCTATCCAAAACATTAAAATCAAGAAGAGTATATTCCATCTCAGCCCTTTTACAACAATTATCCGGTTAAATTTATCATAACCGGTTTAACTGTCAATCATCTAATGTTTGGTTACCTGTATAAGATATTGTGCAAAAATATTATGCCGCCGTCGCATTTACGACAGATTTGAGATATTCTTCAAAATTATCAATATTGTCTTCAGCTTTATAGTGTCGGTTATATATGACCGCAAGCACAGCATCTTCGGAAAGATTGCGGACTTCTTTCCAGATCAGCGGCGGGAGGAACAGTCCCTGCTCGGGGGTATCCAATTTTATTTCAGCCGTATTTACGCCGTCATTTATGCTGACATTACAGCTGCCCTTAAGCATCAGCAGCACCGCAGATGCTTTTGAATCGGCGCAGCTCCAGCTGAAATCGTCCGGACGGCCGGCGCTGCAGATATAGAAGACGCGTTTAATGGCAAAAGGAATGTCGCTGCCGCCCTCAAGGGCAACCAGCGAACCGCGTTCATCGCCAAAACGATGCCAGTTGAGCATCTTATATTCCACGAAACACCTCTGTCTTTTGTTAGCTTTTCTGTATTGATATAAGAATTATGGGGTTTTGTCAAGCAAGGATGAAGACTATTTTGTCAAAAATGACAAAATCTGTTTATAAACGAGGGAAAACAGGTGATAATGGTTGCAAAAGGAAAAGTACAATATTATTATGGCAGACATAATGTGTTAACTTTAGGAAAGAAAAAGAGATGAAAGGTATTATTTTGGCCGGAGGTTCCGGTACCCGCCTCTACCCGCTGACAAATATTATCAGCAAACAGCTGCTTCCGGTTTATGACAAACCGATGATTAATTATCCTTTATCTACCCTTATGCTGTTCGGCATCAAAGAGATTTTAATTATTTCGACACCGCAGGATACGCCGAATATTGAAAAGTTTTTCGGCGACGGATCAAAATACGGGCTGAAATTGTCTTATAAGGTTCAAAACGAACCGAAAGGCATTGCCGAAGCATTTATTCTCGGCGCCGATTTTATCGGAAACGATGAAGTCTGCCTGATCCTCGGGGATAATATCTTCTATATGGGAGATCAGATTAAGAAAATTAACGAAGCGGTCAAAGAAGACGGAAACGCAACGGTTTTCGGTTTTCATGTCGCGGATCCGCAGCGGTTCGGCGTAGTAGAATTTGACAAAGAGGGAAAAGTCCTTTCCATCGAAGAAAAACCCCAAGAACCGAAATCCAATTATGCCGTGGTCGGCCTGTATTTTTATCCGCCCGACGTGGTCGAGAAAGCCCGTAATCTTAAACCGTCCAAACGCGGCGAGCTGGAGATTACCGACTTGAATAATCTCTATCTGAATGAAGGCCGCCTTAATGTCGTTACCCTTAAACGCGGCAATGCCTGGCTTGACGCCGGAACGCCCCAGTCTTTGCTTGATGCGGCCAATTTTATTGAAATGATTGAACGCCGGCAGGATCTTAAAATCGCCTGCATTGAAGAGATTGCCTATAAACGCGGTTTTATCAGCAAAGAACAGATGACCGGATTGATTAACGCGATCAAAGACGGCGTTGACTATAAAAACTATCTGCTGCGTGTGATTGAGGACTGACATGAATTTTATAAAGACTGAAATTGACGGGGTCTATATTATTGAACCCAAAGTTTTTTACGATAACCGCGGTTACTTTTTTGAAAGCTATAATCAAAAGGCTTTCGAAGAAGCCGGGCTGCATTATAATTTCATTCAGGATAACCAGTCTAAATCGGGATACGGAACCATTCGCGGCCTGCATATGCAAAAAGGCGATGCTTCTCAGGCAAAACTGGTTCGGGTGCTGAGCGGAACGGTTCTGGACGTGGCGGTTGATTTTCGCAAAGATTCTCCGACTTTCGGCAAACACGTTGCCGTAGAACTCAGTACCAAAAACAATCTCCAGTTGCTAATTCCCCGCGGTTTCTGCCACGGTTTTGCCGTTTTGTCCGAAGAAGCCGTTTTTGCTTACAAATGCGATAATGTTTATAACAAAGCCGCGGAATACGGGCTGCGTTATAATGCTTTGGATATCGACTGGCGGATTCCTGCCGACAAAGCCATTCTGTCGGAAAAAGATACAACGGCTCCTCTACTGGACGAATTTGTAAAAGGATTGTATTAATGTACTTAATTGTCGGCGCTAACGGACAACTCGGAAGCGAATTAAAAGAAATACTGAAAGATCAGGCCCGCTATTTGGATCGTGATGAGCTGGATATTACCGATGCTTCCGCCGTTGAAGCGTTTATTGGCGCAACGAAGCCGGAAGCCATCGTCAACTGCGCAGCCTATACTGCAGTTGACAAAGCCGAAAGCGATGTTGAAACAGCCCGCAAAATCAATGTTGACGGCGTGGCGAATCTGGCCAGATCAGCCGCTGTCCATAATGCCGGTCTGATACACATATCCACGGATTATGTTTTTGACGGTTTGAATCATCGGCCGTATAATGAAGAGGATATGCCCTGCCCGATTTCCGTTTACGGCAAGACCAAATACGAGGGGGAAGAAATAATGCGCCGCCTGGCGCAGAGCGGCATTATTATTCGTACCGCCTGGCTCTATTCGCCTTACGGCAATAACTTTGTAAAAACCATGCAGCGTCTGGGACGGGAACGCGGAAAGCTTAATGTCGTTTTCGATCAAATCGGAACCCCTACCTTTGCGGCGGATTTGGCAGAAGTTATCGTTAAACTTCTGCCGCAGCTGCCTAAAAATAAGGTAGAAACCTATCATTACAGCAATGAAGGCGTTGCCTCGTGGTATGACTTTGCCAAAGAAATTATGGAACTCTCGGGAATTGACTGCGAGGTTTTGCCGATTGAGAGCAAAGATTATCCGACGGCGGCAAGCCGGCCTTTTTATTCGGTATTGAACAAGGCAAAAATTAAAAAAGATTTTAACATCTCAATTAACCACTGGAAAGAAAGTCTGAAAAAATGTCTAGAAAAACTATCTTAGTAACCGGCGGCGCCGGGTTTATCGGCGCAAATTTTGTTCCTTATTTTGCGGCAAAATATCCTGATTATGATGTCATCAACTTAGATAAACTGACTTATGCCGGTAATTTGGATAACCTGAAAGAATGCAATAACATGCCTAACTATCGCTTTATCCAAGGAGATATCTGCGATGCGGCCTTGATTGATAAACTTTTCAGTGAAAATAACATTCAGGGCGTAATCCATTTTGCGGCGGAATCTCATGTCGATAATTCGATTACCGGTCCCCGGGCTTTCATTGAAACCAATGTCGTCGGAACCTTTACTTTGCTGGATGCCGCACGCCGCACATGGCTGTCTGCGCCTCATCAGGTCAAAGAAGAATATAAAAATGCCCGGTTTCATCATATCTCCACCGATGAGGTCTATGGGTCGCTGGAAAACGACGGCACACTTTTTACCGAAAACACCCCTTATGACCCCAGCTCGCCCTATTCTTCGGCTAAAGCCAGCAGCGATTTAATTGCCAGGGCTTATCATCGCACCTATGGTTTAAATGTGACAATTTCCAACTGTTCCAATAATTATGGTCCTAAACAGCACCCGGAAAAGCTGATTCCGAAGATTATTTCCAATGCTTTGAGCGGGAAAAATATTCCGATTTACGGAGACGGAAAAAATATCCGCGATTGGTTATATGTTCTTGACCACTGTAAAGCCATCGATCTTATTTTCCATACCGGAAAAGCCGGTGAGACTTATAATGTCGGCGGCCGGAACGAACGCAATAATCTCGAAATCGTACATACAATCTGTTCCATTCTTGATAAGAAAATGCCGCGTAAAGACGGTTCTTCCTATAAAGATCTGATTGTTTTTGTCGCCGATCGTCCCGGTCATGACAAACGTTACGCAATTGATGCGACCAAGCTTGAAACTCAGCTGGGCTGGAAAGCAGACGAAAATTTTGATTCCGGCATAGTCAAAACCGTAGACTGGTATACGGAGAATAATTAATGATGGACAAATGTCCCTTAAAAAACTGTCGACCTGCGGGGAGAAGCTTTTTATGATAAAGCTGCTTCTCCTCTCAGCAGGGACAAATGCCTGTTTTCATGTTGCCAAGACCCTGCAGGATAAATATAAAGGCAAATTTTATATAATCGGTGCCGATATTAATGAAGAGTATCTGATACCGACAATCGGTTATTTGAATGTTTTTTATAAAGTTCCGCCGACTAAAGCTCCCGGATATTATGAAGCCATTATTGACATATGCAAAAAAGAAAAAGCCGATGTAATCTTGCCCAGTTTCGATGAAGATCAGAAATTATTTAACCCTGATAATCCGGATCTGCAGGCTTTGGGAATAAAATCTTTGGGAACAACGCAAAAGTCTTTGTCGGTGTATGCGGATAAAGTCAGGACTTATGAGTTTATGAACTCGCATAATCTGCCGCTTCCGCGGTTGTTTCAGATGGCTGAGGTTTGTGAAGACAAGGCTTATTTTATAAAGCCGAAAAACGGCTGCGCTTCAATAGGTACGCGAAAGATATGCGGTCACGAACTCTTGAATTTTAAGGAATACAGTAACTTTCTGATACAGGAAGTCTGCAGCGAACCGGAATTTACTTTGGAATGTTTTTATTATCATAACCGGCTTTTTTCGGTTGCTCGTGAACGAATTGCCGCTAAAGCGGGGGTCTGCGTCAAAGCCCGAGTTTTCAAAAATGAAAAACTCCACGCCATTGCCGAAAGATTTGTTTCTGTTCTGGAAACGCCTTTATATTTTAATCTGCAGTTTATGAATAATGCCGATGGCTGCCCGGTTATCACGGATGTTAATTTGCGTTTGGCCGGAGGAATGAGTTTATCTTATGCGGCCGGCTGGGATGAAGTATCTGCTTTGGCCGATATCTTGCTGGAGAAGGACGATGAAGAAGTCTTTTCTCACATTTCAGCGGCAATACCCGAACAATTTGTTGTTCGCGCTTATACAGATATTGTTACGAAGAAACTCTGATGACAACGGTTGCTTTTGATCTGGACGGGACTTTATTAGACAGCCGCGAGCGGCATCGAACCGTTATGAAGCAGGTTTTAGATGAGCTGGCCGTTAATAATATTGACCTTTCAGATATGTTAGCCATCAAATCCGAAGGAAAGTCAAATAAAGACTATCTCAGACTAAAAGGAATCGACGAAGAGCTGCTTCGAATCATTTGTTCTCGCTGGCAAAAAATAATAGAGAACAGGGAGTTTTTGCAAGAAGACACGTTATATCCCGACGCCCTGGCCTTTCTAAACTTTTTAAAAGACAGAAATATTCGTCTTATTTTAATTACGGCTCGCAATAACCGAGAAGGCCTGTACGAACAAATTGAAAACTTGGGTTTGGCGGCTTTATTGGATGAAGTGCATATTGTCGCTTCAGGTCAAGATACCGTTCAGGAAAAATGTAAAATCTTACAAAACAGCCAAGCGGTTATTTTTATAGGAGACAGCGAGGTTGACTGGGAAGCCGCCCAAAAAGCCGCGGTCAACTTTTTGGCTGTTAACAGAGGATTTCGCAATAAAGCTTTTTGGCAGAGCCGTTCAATACAAAGTTTTGCTGATTTTGACAAGATAAAGCCGCAAATACAGCTGTAATCGTAAACGCCGGAACTATTAATTTCCGGCGTTTGCTTTATTCCTCCTGAAAGATTGTATCGGCAACATAGAAAGAAAAACGTTCCTGATATTCAAGAATAACTATATCGGGTTTTTCCCTCCGGATAACTTTGGCCATATCCGGGTAATCCATTAAGGTTCGCCATAATAATACGGTCTGCCCAAAATGCTCGGACAGCACCGGATAAATATTATCAAAGAAAGAATCTCGGATAACCAATAATTTTTGCTTTTTATCGGGCGTAACACATAAAATATCGTCTGCACCGAGATTGATATCAGGGCGTTTGCCGCGCGCTTCGCAGCTGTGCGTCAACGGCCGGTCATATTCCATTGTATAATCCCATTCGCTGCAGGGAACAAATACGCCTTCGGTTTTGAAATTGTCGCCGCAGGAGCGGTCATGCTTTTCCAGCTTGGTAATTTCCAACGGCTTCTGACCTTGCAAAAATCCCATTTTTTGCAGTTCGGCAAAAAGACGTCGATAGGCAAGATAGCCGCCGTAAGTTGTCCAATGCGTATCGGTTCTTAAAAACAGGCGGTGTTTTTTCTTTTCTTCACGAAACATATCGTTATAGTCAACCGTAACGACGCCTCGGGCTTTCAGAGCTTCTTCCAATTGGTCGGTACGGGTAAACGCCGCTTGTCTTTTCTGATACATGTCGGGCATATATTCCGGATAGATGCGCATTTTATTCGGCGGGAAAGTGACCAGAACTTTAGCTCCGAGTTCCTCAAATTTTCGAATATCCGCCATCAGAATATTCATCAGCTCTTCCAGATGCTCAGGGGTATAAAGATTGGTTCCCAGAAAATCGGCCAGCTGGTCGCTTTTTATTTCGCTTTTGACAGAATTAAAAAACATCCAGTCGTCTTTACCGGTAATAATATATTCGTTAATTCCGAAACGTTTTTTACGCGTTTTGTTATATCGCTTAACCATCTTTTTACGGTTTGGGAAATTATCCTGATAGTACGCGTCAAATTCAGCGGGAAAATTCAGGCTCAGGCGCTCAGGAAAGCGCGCCGGCATCCGGTTATCGCTTAACGCGCCGTATTTAACCGGAATCAGGCTGCAGCTGAATTTATAACAGATAACCGCCAGAAAATACAATAATGCGGCATATTTAGCAATCGTCCCTAATGTCTGCCAATATTTTTTCATTGCTATTTCTGCTTAAAAATATCATGGGTGATTTTGGCGACCTGTCTTTCCAGATATTCAAGAATGACAACGTCGGGTTTTTCGTTTTTCATGACTTCCTGTACGAGCGGATAATGCCCGTATTTGCGGCCGTAAACCATAGAGTGGGAAAAATGATTCGCGACCAACGGCAGCATGCTGGCGAAGAAAGAATCGCGGATGGCCAGCATTTTATATTTCCGCCCCGGAGCGGTACAGCTGATAATGTCTTCGCGGTCAATATTCTCGCATTTGGACACCAACGGCGCATTAAACGTCATGCTATAATCAATTTCCGTACATTTCTCATTGGTTCCCAACATATTATATAAATCGCCGCAAACCGCCCTGCTCTGTTCGCTGATCTGCGTTATCTCCAAAGGTTTCATATCTTTGAATTTGGGATTTTTGCTGATTTCTTCCATCAGTTTTTTATACCCCAGATAAGCGCCGTAACTGTTCCAGTGCGTATCGGTACGCCAATAAAGCCATTTATCGCCCTTATTTTCCAAGAGATATTGTTTCAGATTCAGAACCTTGACACCGCGTTTCTGCAATTCCTGCGTTACTTGGTCTACGGCCGTAAACGATGCCTGTTTGCCGTTATAGATGTCCGGCATGTACTCGGGATAAATCGTCATTTTATTGGGCGGAAAAACCACATAGACTTCCGCGCCGTATTTTTCAAACTCTTTTATCTGCCCGATAAAGAAGTCGGTAACATCTTTAAGTTTTTCGGGGGTATAGAGGTTCGTTCCCTGAAAATCGGCCACGGAATCGCTGTCACTGTCAACCTTGATCGAATCATAAAAGTACCAGTTGTTTTTGCCTAAAATAACCCGGTCATTGATGCCGAATTTGGAAATGCGCAAACGATTATACTTTTTGATAAAACTTTTTCTTTTCGGAAAATTGTCCTGATAATAGGCCTCGAAATCTGCCGGAAAAGACAGACTCAGACGCGACGGGAAAGGCGTCGGAACCCGGTTCTCGCTCAGTTTTCCGGCTTTAGAAAAAAAGCTGCCGATAAAACACAGGAAAATGAACAGCAGAAAGAACCCGGCGCCGCCGTATTTGCAACAACAATTGATTTTCTTCGAGTCAAGCATTTTTAGAACCTAAAGTAAATAAAGGGATTATACGAACTTCCGGCCAGATAAAGAACACAGAAATAGAACATCAAAATTAACGCGCCGGAACGGGCAAAATTGTAGATGACGGTTTCTTTATACTGTGTCAGTTTGGAAGACGGGAGAATTCCCATCATCAGCACGCCGAGGATCATGGCGGTCATGATTTCTTTATTCCAGACCATTGAGATTATGCCCATGCTCGTATTGCTGTAGTCAAACATGCTGCCGATATAGGTCAGCGCGGTATGTAAATCTTCGATACGGAAGAAGACATAACTGATAAGGACAACGAAAGCGATATAAATATGCCGCAAAATCCGCAGGGGAAGAATTTTTTCAATATTTACCAAGCGTTCAAAGACCAAAAACAGTCCGTGCCACATACCCCAGATAACAAAGTTCCAGCTTGCCCCGTGCCATAAACCGGTGCAGAAAAAAACGATCAGCAGATTAACATAAGTGCGAACCGTCCCTTTGCGGTTGCCGCCGAGCGGAATATACAGATATTCCTTAAACCAGGTTGACAGAGAAATATGCCAGCGACGCCAGTATTCTTTGATCGTCTGAGAGATATAGGGAAAGTTAAAGTTTTCCTGAAAACGGAAGCCGAACATCAGTCCCAGGCCGATAGCCATGTCGGAATAACCGGAAAAATCATAATAAATCTGGAGCGCATAAGCAAAGATACTGATCCAGGTTTCATAAATTGACAGTTCGGCGGCAGGGTGCGACAGCATCTGATCGGCGAATCCGCCCAAAATATTGGCAATCATTACTTTTTTAAACAGACCGATAATAAAACGGACAACACCGTCATTAAAACTCTCAATCGTTACTTTACGATTGTCGATTTGTTTTTCAATATCATAGTATTTAACGATAGGTCCGGCAATCAGCTGCGGGAAGAAGGAAATATACAGTCCCATTTTTATCGGATTTTCCTGAGCTTTGACTTGGCCGCGATAGACATCGACAACATAAGACAGCGCTTGGAAAGTATAGAAAGAAATACCAATCGGCAGCGAAACGTCTTCAAATTCAAAACCGGTGCCTAAAACTTTATTAATATTATCAATCGCGAAATTGATATATTTGAAATAGCCGAGGAAAGACAAATTGAATACTACGCCGACGGCAACCCAGAACTTGGGTTTATTGTTGCGTCCGATCTGCAAACCGATTGTGTAGTTGATGAGAATCGAGATAATCATCAGCACGACATAGCGAGGTTCGCCCCATGCATAGAAGAGTAAGCTCATCAACAGTAAAAAGGTATTGCGTACCTGAATATTTTTCAAAAGATAGTTGACTATTAAAGTAAAAGGCAGAAACAGCCACAGAAAGACCAGTGAACTAAATACCATTTTATAACTTCCTATTATTTAAATCTCACGGTAAGATAACTTATGGGACTAAAAAGTAAAGAAATTATTGCAATTTATGCCGATAAATTTAATGCAAACGGTATGTAAAAGGCCCCCGGCATTATAATATGCGGGGGCTTTCAACCTTTAAAACTAAAAGGAAAATCCGGCGGCAAAGTCAAGAACCGGAAATGAAAAACTGCCGTTCTCAAAACTGAAATTTCCGCTCAGCGCCGTAATCTGCCGCGAAGCCTGCTCCATTCTGGCCTGTAGACGAAGCTGTTTTTCATATTCGTTTTCTTTTTTCTTATCATCCTCATTGTCATCATCTTCAAGCGCAATTTTATATTTTTCGCTGACTTCGCTTTGCGCCTTGTCTGCGGCTTCATTAAGCAGGCCTTTCATTTCAGAGGCAAAACGCCCGGCCGAACTGTCGTTCAGGATCGCTTCTATGTGTTCTTTGTCCGGGTGATCCCCGCTGACGGTCAAACGGCCGGAACTGTCCAACGAAAAATCTATCTTGCCGCTGATGTTGATATTGCGTGACAATAAAATACGCTGCAGTTCCTTCTGCAAACGCTCATTTTTTTCGGCAAAAGTTTCTCCGGTATCATTCAGGCCGTTCAAAGGAGAACTGCCGACGGCTGATAACGGGCGGCTGCCGTCCAAATAAGCCAAAGCCTGTTCGGACAAATCAAGCTGATAAGCGTCCGAAGCCGCAACGAAACTTTCGGCTGAAGACGGAGAACGGGGCGCTGCAAAAATCTGCCGGCTCAACATTTGTGCCGCGGAAACGGATAAAACGGACATAAATACCTCTCTTTCACACTTTTCCATGCAAATTTTGTGCCGTAAAAGAGTTGTCCTTAACCGTTGTTTTCTGACTTGTCAAAAGGCGCCGGATAATATAGTTTGGTTTAATAAATAATCTGAACACAATTTTGGAACGAGGTTGAGAATGCAGACATTTCGCCCTTATACGCCGGAAGAAGAAATCTGGAGCAGCATTATTCACGGAATCGGCGCGGCTCTGAGCATTGCCGGACTGGTTGTTCTGGTAATGTTTTCGGCAATTTACGGCGATGCATGGTCAGTGGTTTCGACGGCGGTGTTCGGGACATCCATGATTGTTCTTTATACGGCGTCAACGGTTTATCATGCCGTTCCCAACCCGGAAATAAAAAAAAGGTTGAAAAAATTTGACCATATTTCAATCTATTATCTGATTGCCGGCAGCTACACCCCTTTTCTGCTGGTAACAATGCGCGGAACAACCGGCTGGACGGTTTTCGGAATTGTCTGGGGGCTGGCTCTTATCGGAACTTTTCTAAAACTCTTTACACAAGGCAGCGGCACCAAAATCTGGTCAATCGGTCTTTATCTGCTGATGGGATGGATGATTATTTTCGCCTCCAACGAATTATTCAGCGAGCTGCCGACAATCGGGCTGATCTTTTTGGTTCTCGGCGGCCTTTTTTATACATTCGGAATTTTCTTTTATGTCTGGAAAAGTAAAAAATATACGCATGCAATATGGCATTTCTTTGTCCTGCTCGGAACAATTATGCACTTTTTTGCAGTACTTTATTCCTGTGTGTTAATCTAAAATCTTAAGATTATATTTTTTTACGAACCAAACCGGGTGATATTCGCTTTTGGCTTTGCGCAGCCCGGGCAGCCCCAAATCCTGTTCGCGGTTGACATATTTACAAGGTTCACCGAGATTTTCGAGAAATATCCGGTTTACGGCCTGATAAGCACCTTTATAAACGGTCAGGGCTTTTTCAAAATGAATCATGATCATGTCTTTATCTATCCGTTCGCCGATCGTATAAGCAATAATCTGATTGTCTGCTTCAAGGAAACCGCCGATAAGTTCAGGCTCAAACAAATTCCAGTTTTGCAACAGGCGTCTGATCGCCCGGTTCTCCCCGTGAAGGGACTGCTCCGATTTTTCTCCCCGGGTTTCAACGGTGAGCCAATGCTGTTGGAACTCCTCAATCCGGATAATATCCTCTTGTGAAATCGATTTGTAATTATAGTTGTAATCACGGCAAAACCGATTAGCCAGTTTACGTTTAGTACTATATTCCGGCCCGCTCAGGCTAATCAGACGGCCAACATCATAAATATATTCCCAATTGGCACGGTCTTCGCTGATTTCAATTTCTCCGTCCAGATCATTTTTCAGAAGCAAAGCCAAAGTTTCGGGTATTTTTACCATGTTGCCGCCGGTCGGAAAATGTTTACGGATTAACGCCGGCCAATCCTGACGCCGCCAGTTGCCAATCGGCGGATAATATGCATAATCGCCCTTCCACGGATGACGCAGCCAGCAGAGGCCGTCGGCAAAAGACCACTCAAAATCGTATTTTTCCTGCCAAGCCCAGAGATTTATAAAGGAAGTATCGGCAGTTTTTTCATCACACTGATGATATAAATCTTCATAAACGCGGCGATAATCCCGGTTAAGCGGTGTAAAAGTCAGCATTATCTTCTTTCGGCAACGCAGTCATCACCGTTGAACGTATAATCAATGACCTGATTATTTTCAATCGTAAATGAGGTTTTGCAGTAATAAAGGCTGTTGGCACCGTTGCTCGGAAAATCATAATTGGGGGTATCCAAGGCCGGATAATAGACTTCTCCGGTATAGGGATCGGTTTTGCCGCCGATCGGACCATTATCAACCTTAAGATAAGTTACGACATATTTATTGGGGGTCAGATAGAAAATATTATCGGGGGTTCCCCATTCGGCCATTAACATCCCCTGTGAAGCACCAATCCAGCCTTGCAGCTGCCGGTTATAATTGGCACTGTTGGTGCTGCAGGCAGCCAAAACCGCCAGCAGTGACATGATAACAATTTTTGGCATTTCTTTTCTCCCTCCGCTCTTGGAGAGATTTAATGTTTCCGGGGACGAAAACAACCTAATCCAAAGTTTTAACTTCTGTTCGCCCGGAAAGGCGCTGCAACTCGCTTTCGCCAATGCGGATCCGGAAAGTAAACAATTCATTTTGCTGTTGGGAAGAAAGAATTTCCGAGTTTTTATAAAGCCAGGCGAGAAGCGCGCCGTCGGCGGCATTAATCGTTACTTCGGCCAGACGATGATGATAGGAGAGAGTTTTATCCAGTTTATCAAGAAAATCAGCCAGTCCCTCCCCGCTGACGGCCGAAACAACCGCCGTATTTCGGCGCTTGCGGGCAGATGCAGCCAACTCTGTTTTGGCGCTGTTATCCAATAAGTCAATTTTATTTAAAACTTCAATATAATGCGGTTGATTTTCTATATTGTTTAATCCTAGGCTTTGTAAAACGCCGATAACATCTTGTTTTTGAGCCGAAGAATCCGGATTGGCAACATCGCGGACATGTACAATGATATCCGCGGCCAAAACTTCTTCAAGCGTGGCGCGGAAAGCCATTATCAGCTCGTGAGGCAGATCGGAAATAAACCCGACGGTATCTGAAAGAATAACCGCACGGCCCGAAGGCAGTTTTATTTTCCGCATTGCCGGATCCAGAGTGGCAAAGAGCAGATCTTCGGCAAAAACTCCGGCGCGGGATAAAGCATTAAACAAAGTAGATTTACCAGCATTGGTATAACCGACCAGCGCCACGACGGGAAAAGGAATTTTCCGGCGTGCCGAGCGCTGTAATTCCCTGGTCTTTTTTACCTTTTCCAGTTCTTTTTTGATACGGACGATTTTGTCATCAATGATACGGCGGTCAAGTTCAATCTGAGTTTCACCGGGGCCGCCCAGAAATCCGGCGCCGCCGCGCTGCCTTTCGAGATGCGTCCAACTGCGAACCAACCGGCTGCGCTGATAGGTCAGATGCGCCAGTTCCACCTGAAGCTTCCCTTCGCGGGTTTGGGCTCTTTCTCCGAAAATCTCAAGAATCAACGCCGTCCGGTCAATAACCTTAACCCCTAATTTCTTTTCCAGATTACGTTGCTGCAGCGGTGAAATGGCAGAATCTACAATAAAGACTTCAACGCCCTGTTCTTCGAGCAGAAGTTTCATCCGCTCGATAAAACCGCTGCTGAAAAAGGCGCCGGGTTTTATTTCACGCAGTTTTACAATCTCTTTGATAACGACGTTAAGATCAATAGCCCGAGCCAAACCGACGGCTTCGTCCAAACGAGCCTCGGCAGACAAAGAGACAGGCTTGGCGGTAATCTGAGGAAAAACCACGCAAGCCTTAGTCTGGTAATTTTTATTTAATTCAATGACGGGCAAATCTATTCTTCGATTTCAAACTCTATCGGCGCCCCGGGCATAATGGTCGAAACGGCATGCTTATAAATAAGCTGCGTATGCCCGTCACGGCGCAGCAGCAGAGAAAAGCTGTCAAACCACGTAATCAGCCCCTGCAATTTTACCCCGTTTACCAAGAAAACCGTTACAGAAACTTTATCATTTTTCAGTTTATTCAAAAAATCATCCTGAACATTTTGAGTCATAGGAGTGTTCCTTATTATATGTTGTTCGCTCAATTGTAACAACATTTTGTTAAATTAGTAAAGCAGAGATTGCATTTATCCCCCTGCAATTAAAAATTTAAAACAATCTTAAAACGGCTTGAGAAGCCTGAGAGGCGAGTGAAAGCGAATTAACCGCCAGCCGCTGGGAGGTCTGCAAAGCCAACATATTGGCAGATTCCTGGTTCATATCGGCAAGCGTCAGTTTATCGGCGCCTTCTTCCAGGACATTTATCAGATTTTCGGTGAAATCCTGACGGGTGGTGACGATGGAATAATAAT
>ENA-ORTV01001395-ORTV01001395.1-human-gut-metagenome-genome-assembly--contig:-NODE-1395-length-26270-cov-7.195194_pt1 | contig 26270 bp, 18 predicted proteins | sample MGYA00241915_ERZ509194 | MGnify/ENA primary metagenome ERZ509194 (study PRJEB26280, sample SAMEA2338810) | human gut metagenome | biome: human gut; feature: human-associated habitat; material: faeces... | reverse complement strand
CCCACAGCGCACTGTCCGACACGCGCCGTGCCAGTGCGTCGAGACGGTCTTCTCCGTCCCACGGCGGCAGGCGGTCGAAATAATCGCGGAAGGGATGATAGTCGGGCAGGCGGTCGGAGGCCACGAAGCGCGACACATCGCAGTCCCAGCACGGGATGCCCGCCTCGTGGGCGGCGAGGCAGAAGGAGTTGAGGTCACGTGCCGTGAGAGGGAGGAAGACGGCCGTGTCCTGTCCCTTGGGGCGGAATTCCGCCTGTCCCGTCAGCAGGTTGTGGCGCAGGTCGTAACGCTCTTCCACGAAAGCGGCCAGCCGACGGTCAAGGTGGGCAGGCGCGTTGTCTTTCGCGTCGTGGGCTTCTACCTTCCGAGAGGGCAAACTTATGGAGGCTTCCGGTCGCGATTCGGCGACTGTTGTTTCTCCGATATGACCGGCCATGCTTCCGGCAACTTCCAAACGTCCGGCTTTCCTTTTTGATAAATCGCTCCCGCTCGGCAGAGCCAAGCGAGCTTGCCTCTGCGCTCGCTTACTCGCGATTTTCTCCGCCCATCGACATACCGCCCTCCTTACGATTTGTTTCAGTTCCATGTGCTTCGTTTTTTACGGCAAAGTTAGGGGGACGTACGGCGAAGGTTGCACATTTGTGCGCGTTTCCGCTCGTTTGTGCACGTTTCCGCACATTAGTGCACATTTCTGCACTTCCCCGTGTTATCCATCCTCAAAGAAACCGGATAGCCGCCGAACTCGATACTCCCCATGCCTTTCCTTCCTCCATACTTTTCCGGAAAATGCCTTTCATCTTTCAGAATACACCGTAACTATCTCAATACAAATCGGATACATCCTGAACTTTCAACCTGTCGTCTTTCAGCCCATGTCAGCTACAAGCTGAGCCGAACGCCGCTTTTCGTTTGGCGCAGATCTGCAAATCATTCGGCTTAGATTGAGAAATCACTCGCCTTAGATTGATTTTCCGTTTGGCGCACAACGGTAGCCGCCCATCACCTGAAAGTGGGCTGAAAGATGGCACCTCCATCCTTCAGAATACTAATATGCTTAAAACGAGATATTTACAACATATCCTGAAAGATGAAAGACTTTTTTCTAAAATTTCCGGAGAGGAAAAGACAAAAAAACAGCCGGATTATTGTCCGGAAACACTTTATTCTGTATATTTGCTTACAAATAACAAATTACATGAACTTAAATCTCAGGAAACATGAGTAAATTAGTAATTAATTCTTTCGAAGATTTTGAAAAATATGTAGGGCAGCCCTTGGGCGAATCGGAATATTTGCAGGTAGACCAGGAACGTATCAACCTCTTTGCCGATGCCACTTTGGACCATCAATGGATTCACACGGACGTAGAACGTGCCCAAAAGGAAAGCCCGTTCAAGAGCACCATCGTACACGGTTATCTGACCCTCTCCCTCCTGCCCTATCTGTGGAACCAAATCATCGAGGTCAACAACCTGAAGATGATGATTAACTACGGTATTGACAAGATGAAATTCGGCCAAGCCGTCCTCAGCGGACAAAGCCTGCGCCTGAGCACAAAACTCGAATCCTTGGCCAACCTGCGCGGTGCCGTCAAGGCCGAAATCAGATTCACGATGGACATCAAAGAGACCGGAAAGAAAGCATTGGAGGGCACGGCTATCTTTATTTATTATTTCAACTGATTACGCAAGGATAGCCGGACGCTTTTTACCGGATACATTTCCGGCATCCGTTTCAAAAACTGCGGCATTCGTCTCTCTAAAAAAGACAGCCGCAGTTTTTTTATATTCTTTGTTGCAAAAACGCTTCCCCTGCGTCTTCTTTATAAAAACATAGCCCACGCATGAACAAAGAAACCTTCAAACAGACCTACTTACCGTTGTCTGCCTCCATGTATCGCACGGCCTACCGGATATTAGGAAATCCGGAAGACGCTGAAGACATGGTACAGGAAGCCTATATGAAACTATGGAAGCAACGGGATACACTGGACGGAATCCTCGATGCCCGGGCATACGCCGTAACAAGCGTCAAGAACCTGTGTCTCGACACCATACGGAAACGACATCTCTCATACGAAGACTACGAAAAAACAGAACGTACCATGGCCGCAGCATCCACTCCTTACACAGAGACCATCCACTCGGAAGAAGCCGCATTGCTGCACCGATATATCGATAGTCTGGAGGAGCCTCAACACACCGTCGTCGTCATGAGGGACATCGGCGGATACAGTTTTGAAGAGATTGCGTCCGTCGTACAGTTGAAAGAAGCCCACATCCGGATGATACTTTCCCGCGCCCGTCGAAAACTACGAGAACTATATATAAAAACAATGGACCACCATGAACAGAAAAAATACAGTTGATTACCAGGAACTCCTGAAGCGGTATTACGAAGGAAAAACCACTTTGGAAGAAGAGAACCTGCTCCGGACCCACCTCCTTTCCCATACGGAAGAGAACCATGCCGACGCTACCCTTTTCCGTATCTTGGCTGAAGAAAGCCAAGCCTTCCCGCCTGACGGGATGGAACAACGTCTGGAAGCTTGGATAGACCGGCAACCGGCCGTACCCTTCCGTAAAAGGCTCTTTCTTTTTTGGGGGGCCGCTGCGGTGGCAGCCGCCTTGCTTTGCTACGTGGGCGTCACACATGCCCCGCAACAGCATAACGGACTCACGCCCCAAGAAACCCTCATTGCCAAAAAAGCATTGGGAAGTACGCTCAAATGTATCGAAACGAGCGAACAAAGCGTCCTGCGCACTCACGAAAGACTAAAATATATCAAAAGAGACATCCATAAGAATATTCACGAACTTAAAGACATGGCCTTATGAAAAGACGACTTATAGTACTATTGGCCGGACTGGCATACATCATGCCGGCCGCAGCCCAACAAGCGCTGTTCGACCGTTATGCCGAAAAGCAAGGAGTGACTTACGTCAACATAAACGGCGAAATCATCAAGACATTATTGCCTGATATGTCGGACATATCCATTAAGGAAATCAACATCCTGGATATAGACAACCGCCAGCTTCTCCAATCCATAGACAAGGACTTGCAGCAATGTATCAAGGACGAAAAGTACAAGCAACTCATCAAAACGGTAGACTCCGATGAAAAAGTCTGTATCTTAAAAAAAGAAAAATCCTCTGACTGCCCAAGCGCATTTCTTATAACCGTCCAAAGCAAAGAAGACACGCAGTTGATTTGGATTACAGGAGACATGCGGAAAGAAGATTTGGAAAAGCTATTAAAAAAACTCTAAAAAACAAATACCATGAAGTATTTCATCCTTATCCTTGCCTGCCTTTGCGCCATGTCGTGCAGCAGGCAGACCACCGGCATAGACGCATTCGTCAGCCAATACGACCAAGCATCCGTACGTATGCCGGGCATACTCATGCCTTTGGTGAAAAAGAAACTCCACAAAGCGGGCATTAATGTGAAAAGCATAAAAGTGCTTACGCCCGAGAAACTGCAAAACGATTCCGCTCTTCTCAAGCGTTACCTCGCTGATTTGGAAATGTTGGACTTTAAGGACTATTCCAAAATGGCAGAAGTAAAGGAGGACGACGAACACATCCGGGTGTTTTTCAAAAAAGACAAGGAAGTCATTCACCAAATCGTAGTCGTCATCCGTTCTACGGAAGGCTCGGAAGAAGATGGCATACTCGTACTCCTCAAAGGTGAGTTCAATATAACGGACATACATAAAATCATCAAACACGACGCCTTTAAATAGGAGACGTTCCTTCTCCCCCGCCCATCCGTTTACCAAAACGGCAAAGGATTGTGCCCGATTCGCCACATTCCTTTGCCGTTTTTTATTTGATAATAATCCATTCTCCGGTCGTACCTCCTCTTCTGACAAGCCTTTCTTCTACCCTCAGATGATCTATTATCTTGCGAACCTGCCGTTCACTCAAACCAAGTTGCTTGGCTAACTCAGCCCTTGAAATGGAAGGATTACCTTTTATCAATATTATCAGCTCTTCAACTTCCTTTGGATCGTTTTGGATCGCCTTTGGAACGCCTTGGATCGCCTTTGGATCATTCTGTGATTCAACAGTCCTCCAGATAACAGCTCTGAAATCTTCTTCCTGATGGAATTCAGGAGTTTTCAATCCATATTCGCGACACTTCTTAATGATGTCCTCAGTACCGGTTCCGACTTTCTCAATATAACCGTTCCAATACATCGGGTCAGCAAGCAACGGATTCGCCGGCAAAGATTTATGCGGCCCTTGAAGTTTCTGTACTGTCAGTCCATACGGCAACGTTCCCGGATTCCATATTTCCAGACGATTGCGGAATAGCATAACCTGTACGCTGGCATTGCTTGTATAGTCCCTGTGGCATACAGCATTAACTATGGCTTCCTTCACAGCATCAATCGGCAATTCCGGATGTGTCGGCACTGTTGCATACTCTCCTTCCTCACGAGTCCCAGTCCAGTTGTCTATACGGCTCATGATGAAACTTGTTGCCTGATCCACCAACTCAAAGACATCGCCTCTGTAAATCTGGTAAGCAGGCATCGGTTTTTCTACCACATTTCCGTAAAACTGTACACATTTAACTTCGGATGTTATGAAATATTTCTGGGGTTTCTTTCCAAACAGGAGTAATGCTGCATTAGCGATTCTACCCTTTTCGTCAATCAAATCCAAATGAGTAAGCAGAACAACAGGAGACGTTTCTACAGATAAAGGGAAATTCCTTTTCAAACGTGCCATATGAATAAAGTTCTTCATTTTATCCTCATCCAGATCATCCAGTGTTGCCCCGTTATCGCAAGCAGCATCAAAAGGTTTCCACCGGATATATTCTTTTTCTTCCAAATATCGCACAAGAGATGCGTATACCGAAGTACGCAATCCGTCAATATCCACAAAAGTCTTACGGATGATATCGCGCTCCACCTTCCGTATCAAAGCGGTTTCTTTAGGATGACGTCTGTCTTCGTTTATGCTTTTTATGAAAATCAGCCGACTTTTGTGTAACCTTGCAGCCAAATCATATTCACGTTCTGTCGGAGATATCCCTTCTTCATCTTCATACCCATATAAATTGCCATACAATCCCAGATAAATGTCGCACATTTCAACCTCTCTCAGATACACATGGCTTGTCGGGAACTCATTTGCCGGAACCTCCTCGAAAATGAACGGCTCGAAGAACTTCCCCAACAATGCATCTGTCCGGATATAATGGCAAAGCATTGCCCGTTCTTCAGCAAACTCACGTTGAACACTGCTTATGAATATTTTGATACGTTTCATACCTAACTACTCCATTATCATTTTTTCTACTTCTTGCTTTGCGTTTTCTAAAACAGTTATGCTTTCCTTCTGAGTCGAACCTCACTCCTATATGCTTGTCCTATGGCTTGTTGGCATTCCTCCTCTTTTACTTCCCGTATGGCAATGCTATCGTCGCCTGTTACTGTAAACGGCTTCGTGCTCCGTGACCTCATAACATCCGCAAAATCCCGTCGGAGAAGGTTTACAGACAACCGGTGGTGAAGTTCAAACGCCCTCTAACTTCCATGCAAGATTTCCGTCAGGATGGGACGCGCCCCGCTGACAAAACATTCCACTGCTATCACCATCAGAATCAAACCCATCAGCCGCATCATGACGTTGTTGCCCGTCTCGCCGATAAATTTCACCAACTGGCCTGCCCATCGCAAAAGGCAAAACGTAACGACATACACCAATACGATAGCCACAATCAAGGCTGTTTTCATTTCAAACGAATGGGCTTCCTGCATCAGGACAATCGCATTGGCAATCGCACCCGGCCCGCATAGTAAAGGGATTCCCAAAGGAGCCACGGAAACATCATTGGCATACTCTTTGATTTCTTCTTTCCTCAAATTCATCGGTGTGTACTTGGCCTGCAACATATCGAATCCGATACGGAATATGATAATACCGCCTACGATACGGAAACCATTGGTAGATATACCGAAAAACTTGAACAGGAACTGACCGGCAAGCACAAACAGCAACAAAGCGCAGCAAGCCACCAAGGTGGCTCTTATGGCCACCGCACGCCGCTCCTTTTCATCCAAAGACTGTGTCATGGTCAGGAATACGGGCATCGTGCTCAAAGGACTAGTAATCGTGAAAAGCGAAGTGAAACACAACAACGCAAAAGGAAATACCGTCTCCATCATACTTATATCCATTTAACGATTAAAACAGAATCCATCCCGCCAACCCGCAAAGGCAAATCAATTTTATGGGATTCATCTTATACACCAGGCTGCCGATAAAGGCAAAGGCAAAAAGAAAAATACTGATATAGAACTGCCACGAATTGTCCGGTGTACTGAAGTTTTCCGGTGTGAGCAACAACAGGGCTGCCGCCGCCAACAACCCGACCACAGCCGGACGCAAACCCTGGAATACATGTTCCACCACAGGATGGTTTTTGAACTTCATCAGGAACTTGCTGATAAGCAACATCAGGATAAACGAGGGAAGCACTACGGCAAAAGTAGCCGTCACACTGCCCAATACCGCCCAACCATGTCCGTAACCGGCATTGACCACACTGGTATAGCCTACATACGTAGCCGAGTTGATACCAATCGGCCCCGGTGTCATCTGGCTGATAGCCACGATATCCGTAAACTGCCCGCTCGTCAACCAATGATAACGGTTGACCACTTCTCCCTGAATCAGGGAAATCATGGCATAGCCTCCCCCAAAACCGAACAGGCCGATTTTGAAGAAACTATAGAAAAGCTTTACATATAACCACCACATATCTTTATCATTTACTTTCAGACGGTTTGATATAACGCCCGTACAGGTAACCTCCCAAGCCGGCCATTATAATAATGTATATAGGAGAAACACCCAACAGCCAAATCAACAAGGCACTCACCACCGGTATCCACACATTGGTCATCCCGATTTTGGCACTCTTCCCCATTTTAAACGTAGGAGCGGCTATCAGTGCCACCACTGCCGGGCGAATACCCTTGAAAATACGCTGCACGGTTTCATTATCCCGAAACTGTTGGAAAAACAAGGCTATGCCGAGAATAATCAGGAAAGAGGGCAAGATCGTACCCAAAGCACAAACCACGCTACCGGGTACGCCCTTCAGCTTATAGCCGATAAAAATGCTCATATTGACCGCAAAAATCCCGGGACAACTTTGGGCTATGGCCATCAAGTCCAGAAAGTCTTCACGGGCCACCCATTTGTTTTTGTCCACCACATCCGCTTCAATCAAGGGTATCATGGCATACCCTCCGCCTATGGTAAACAAACCGATGCGGAAGAACGTACGGAAACTGTTCCAATAAATATTCATATTTCAACTCTTATACGGAATGTACAGACAGCACACGGGGCTGTGCCCTTGCATAGACACAGCCCCCTTGCATGCTATCCGGACATGATTATTTTTTATGAGCCTCCACCCACTTACGGGCATTGACAAAAGCTTCCATCCAAGGCGTGATCTCATCCGTACGGCGGTCTGCCGGATACCAGGCGTTCTGCCACGGGAAGATGGCACGCTCCAAGTGGGGCATCATGGCCAAATGACGCCCGTCGGCACTGCATATACCAGCCACACTATAGTCCGACCCGTTCGGATTTCCGGGGTATTCGTCGTAGGTGTACTTCGCTATCACGTTATATTTGTCCTCCGGATAAGGCAAGGAGAACTTGCCTTCGCCATGAGCCACCCAGATGCCCAACTTATTCCCGCTCAACGAACCGAACATCACACTCCGGTTCATCGGGATGGTCAGTCCTACGAACTCCGATTCAAACTTATGAGAGTCGTTGTGCAACATGTGCGCCTTCTTCGTAAATTCCGGATTAATCAAATCCAGTTCCACCATCAACTGGCAACCGTTGCAAATACCCAAAGACAGCGTGTCTTCACGGGCATAGAAATTGTCGAGTGCCGCCTTGGCCTTCGGATTATACAAGAAAGCACCGGCCCAGCCTTTGGCAGAACCCAACACATCCGAATTGGAGAACCCGCCGCAGAAGACAATCATATTGATATCTTCCAACGTCTCCCGTCCGCTTATCAGGTCGGTCATCATGACATCCTTCACGTCGAATCCCGCCAAATAGAGCGAATAAGCCATTTCGCGCTCACCGTTCGTTCCCTTTTCACGGATAATGGCGGCCTTGATGCCCGACGGGGTACGACGGTCGGGGTTCAACCCGTACTGCGACAACTTACCCGTGAAATCTTTATTAAACACCATTTCGAGCGGCTGCATCTTATAATTCTCAAAACGAGCCTTGGCGCGTCCGTTCATACTCTGCTTCCGGTCGAGCAAGTAGGAAGTACTATACCATACGTCACGCAGATAATCTATGCCGAACTGGTACTCCGCACCGTCCTTTGTCACTTGGATGAGGCGTTCGTCCGTAGGATGTCCCAACTTGAGATAGCCCACACCGGCATCGTCCATGATTTTCTTGAACTCCGCCTTATGTTTGTCGGCAATTTGCACCACCACACCCGGATTCTCAGCCAAGAGAATCTTCACGATGTCATGGCGGCCGAATTTGTCCAAAGAGATTTCCATGCCGCCTTCCATATTCGCGAAACACATTTCGAGCAAAGTAGTAATCAAACCTCCGGCCGAAATGTCATGACCGGCCAAAACCAAGCCTTTGTTTACTAACGTCTGCACGGCATTGAAAGCATCACGGAAATATTCAGGATTCTTGCAGGTCGGCACGTCCGAACCCACCTTATTTAAAGATTGGGCAAAAGCCGAACCACCCAAACGCAAGTCATCGAAACTAAAATCAATATGATAGAACGTGCTCTTTTCCTTATTGACCATCACCGGCGAAACCACCTTTTTCACGTCGCTTACCTCACCACCGGCACTCACGATGACCGTACCCGGCGAGATGATTTTCTCGCCGCCGGGATACTGTTGGCTCATGGACAAGGAATCTTTTCCGGTAGGCACGTTGATTTCCAAAGCACAACAGAAATCGGACAAAGCCTGTACACCTTGGTACAAACGGGCATCTTCGCCTTCCTGAGAGCGGCACGGCCACATCCAGTTGGCAGAGAGAGACACGCTGTCCAACCCTTCGGCCAGCGGTGCCCATACGATATTAGTCAACGATTCGGCCACCGAAAGCACGGAACCTGCGGCCGGGTCTGCCAAACCGGCCTGCGGCGCATGCCCGATAGCGGTAGCGATACCGGCCTTGCCACGGTAATCCAAAGCCACGACCCCGCAGTCGCTCAACGGCAACTGGATTTCACCTTGGCATTGCTGGCGTGCCACTTTGCCCGTCACGGAACGGTCCACTTTGTTGGTCAGCCAATCCTTACAAGCCACGGCCTCCAAACGCAGTACACGAGCCACGTATTCATTCAACTTGGCCTCATCATACGTCACGTCCTCATACTTACGCTCCACCGTATTGTCGCGCATGTACGTCTTAGGACTGTGACCGAACATCTGCGACACATCCAAATCGAACGGACGCACGCCATCGGCCTGCTGGAAAGCAAAGTGCGCGTCGCCGGTCGTTTCACCGACCACGTACATCGGTGCACGCTCGCGTTCGGCTATCTTACACACGTGTTCGATATGTTCTTCCTGAATCAGCAATCCCATGCGTTCCTGCGATTCATTGGCTATGATTTCTTTAGAAGACAAGGTCTTGTCGCCAATCGGCAATTTGGACATATCTATCAATCCACCGCACTCTTCCACCAACTCGGAAAGACAGTTCACATGTCCGGCCGAACCGTGGTCGTGAATGGAAACCACCGGATTCACGTCCTCTTCGCACAATGCACGCACCAAATTGTTGGCACGCTTCTGCATCTCGGGATTCGCACGCTGCACGGCATTCAGTTCGATGCCGGAAGAATAACGTCCCGTATCTACCGACGAAACCGAACCGCCGCCCAAACCGATACGGTAGTTGTCGCCGCCTACCACTACGACCTTGTTGCCTTTCTGCGGCGTGCCTTTCAGGCAGTCGCGCTTCGTACCGTATCCCACGCCTCCGGCCAGCATGATCACCTTGTCATAACCGTAACGTTCACCATTCTCCTGATGCTCGAAAGTCAGTACGGAGCCTGTAATCAACGGCTGCCCGAACTTGTTTCCGAAATCGGATGCCCCGTTCGACGCCTTGATCAGAATCTGTTCCGGAGTCTGGTACAACCACTGGCGCACCGGCAAGATGTCCTCCCAATCACGATCCTCATCCGTACGCGGATAAGAGGTCATGTAAACTGCCGTCCCGGCTATCGGCCATGAACCGACACCTCCACCCATACGGTCGCGTATCTCACCGCCCGTTCCCGTGGAAGCCCCGTTGAAAGGTTCCACCGTGGTAGGAAAGTTGTGCGTCTCCGCCTTAATGGAAATCACCGACTCTATATCTTTGATTACAAAATAGTCGGACGTGGAATGGTCTTTCGGTGCAAACTGTTCCACCACCGGTCCTTGTGCAAAAGCCACATTGTCCTTGTAAGCCGAAATGATTTTATGCGGATTCTCCTGTGTCGTTTTCTTAATCATCTGAAACAAAGAAGACTCCATTTCCTTCCCGTCGATGATGAACGTGCCGCCGAAAATCTTATGACGGCAATGCTCGGAGTTGATTTGCGCAAAACCGAATACCTCCGAATCCGTCAGCTTACGCCCCAATTGGCCTTCCACCTGATGCAGGTATTCGATTTCCTCGGGCGAGAGTGCCAACCCTTCCTGTTCGTTATATTCTTCCAGATTCTCTATATACACAATGGGTGCCGGTTGGATATCAACCGTAAAAATATTCTGGTCCAAACCTTTGTACATACGTTGCAGCATCGGGTCGTGCTCGGCATGTTCGTCTTTCACGGGGAAATACTCTTCTATACGAGAAATACCGCTGAGGCTCATGTTTTGAGTAATCTCAACGGCATTCGTACTCCACGGAGTAATCATCTCACGACGCGGACCGACGAAACAACCTTTCAGTCCGTCTTCGGTTTCCACCGTGGCACCACCGTAGAGCCAACATAATTTTTCGATTTCCTCCGCATTGAGACGATGGTCCGCCTCTGTAGCGATGACGCTCCCACCGGGAGTTCTAAAGAATGAAATAGACATAACTACTATTTGTAACAGATTAGAATAAATACTTTGGTTGCAAAGTTAAGCAAAAAAGCCCGATTGCACGTCCTGACACCTCAGAAAAGTAATCAGGAAAAAGAGAAAAATAAAGAAACTCCCATGAAAAATAGTTTTTCCTCTAAAATATTTCAAGAAATATAGCTTTATTATATTTATTTTAAATATCTTTGTCGCCGGTTAAGCTAAACATTTAGTCAAGAAGATACGTTAGTATTATTTAGATTCAGAAATAACTTCAAAACATTATTAATTATGAACAAACGAAGACTCATCAAGGCGTCATTATGGACAACCGCCTTATCTCCGTTCTTCTTCGCATCCTGCGTGGATGACAGTTATGACCTCACCAAGGACATTGACATGACCATCACCGTGGGCGGAGACCTCAGCATTCCGGGCAGCGGAACGGAAGAATTCACGTTGGAAGAAATTATGGATTTGGAAGACAACAGCGTAGTAAAAACCGATGCACAAGGTAATTACGCTCTGAACAAAGCCGATACCACAGAAACCGATGTGGAAATAGACCCCGTACACATCAACGCCCCGGCAAGCAGTCCGACGACGACAACACTATACTTCAACACACCGGCAGCCACAAGTGAAGAAGTGAAAGCAGAAGTAAACGATGTGACCACGGACTTCATTTTCTCGAAAGACGACGTAACCACGGATATCGGTGTCGCTCACATCCGCAGATGTGGATTTTACGGCCAATCTGACGCTCAGCTTCAGCCAGACAAGCCAAAACGTAGATGTCATTACCTTGAAAAAGGGATTCAATATAGAAATGACCTTGGAAGGCCAGTCCCAACCCAACGGATTGGTTTTCGAATTGGGAGACCCGGAAAACTATGGCATCAAGGCCGGAGAGGCACAGACCATCGAATTCAAGAACGACCAAGAGATACGCAAAGGAGAAACGCTAAAAATACCCGTACACTTCAAGCGTATACAGAATTTCCCCGAAGGCCAAGGAATATATCAACCGGGACATTTCAAATTGCAAACGAATGTCATAGCCAACGGTACGGCTACGACCCCGGGTGTTCCGGCCGGAAATATTCAAGTGAACTTGATTACCGACACGGAAGTGCCCGACATCACGTTGCAGAGCGTAACGGGAATCGTAGACCCGAAAATTGATATCAACGTAGACCCGATTACCGTGGAAGGTATACCTGATTTCTTGAAAGACGACGTGAATCTGGACTTGGAAAACCCGTACATCAAGTTGAAACTCGAAAACGGCAGTCCGGCAGATGTGAACTTAAAAGCACGAATGACATGGACCAAAGACGGAGTGTTCAATGAAGGTTTCCAAATCGGTACCAATATCAATGAAAATACAGACCAGACTATCACTCTCTCCGGAAATGCCACTTCGGAATACTATCTCTCACGCATTGCAATGAATAACCTTCCCGCAGGTGCCAAGAATATCGTATTGGGTGACAATTTGTACAACCTGATACGTAACATTCCGGACGAAATCAAACTTACCGACGTAGAAGCCAAGGCTCTCCAACACGATACGGAAGTGATACTCGGCAACGACGGTGCCAATTATGAAGTAAACACCATTTACGAATTGAATGCCCCGTTGCAATTCGGAAACGAACTGAACATCGTATATAAAGATACCATCAACGATTGGGGCGGTGACCTTGAAGACATCACCATCAAAAAAGCCATCGTAGAAATGGATGCCTTGAACGGTATTCCACTCAACTTCGAGCTTAACGCACAAGCCATAGACCGGAATGGCAACGTATATCCCAACGTAACGGTTAATCCGGTCAAGAACACGATTGCCCCGGGTCTGAAACTGACAGGCGAAAACGGCGGAACGGCTACCGAAAGTCCTATTCAATTGGAAATCGTATGCGAAAGCGGAGACATGAAAGACCTCGACGGACTGATTGTCAACTTCACGGCCAACATGGAAGGTGTCAACCAAAATGCCACGCTGAACAAAGGCATGACACTGAAACTCTCCAATATCCGTATCCGCATCAAAGACGGAGTAACGGTAGACTTGAACTAATATCTCATTTTTATAACGGAATAAAATTATGAAAAGAAGAAATAAAATCGCAGCAGCCCTGCTCTTTGCAGCTTCCATTCCCGCTGTTTCAACGTGGGCGCAGAACAGTTTGCGTTCGGCCTATTTCCTTGAGGGATACACTTACCGCCATCAGATGAACCCGGCATTCGCCAGTGAACGTAACTACGTAGGTATGCCTGTACTCGGCAATTTCAATATCGGCCTACAGTCCAACATCGGTGTGTCCAACTTCCTGTACAAACTGCCTAACGGTGACCTCACGACATTCCTGAACGGAAGCGTCAGCAGCGGTGAGTTCCTGGACGGCTTGAAAAACCGTAACCGTCTGAACCTCGACGTAGATATGAACATCATTTCTTTCGGGTTCCACAAGTGGGGCGGTTTCAATACGTTCGACCTCTCCATAAAAAGCGGTACACGCGCAAACTTGCCTAAGGACCTGTTTGAATTCGCCAAAGTGGGTATGCAAGGCGGACATTCGGAATACAATCTGGAAGACATGGGCATGTACTCCAACAGCTATGCGGAAATCGCCTTAGGACATTCACGCAAGATTATGGACAAGTTGACGGTCGGTGCCAAAGTAAAATTCCTATTGGGTATCTACAATGCCGACTTCCATATCAACGACATGAAGCTTGTCATGTCCGACGACAAATGGCTTGTGTCCGGCGATGGCGAGTTTTCCACAGCCGGTATCGTAGACATACCGACCAAACTCAAAACCAAAGACGTCACGGACGATTACGGTAACATACATCAGGAAACGGAAGAAGAACTCGATTTCGACAACATCGGAACCGGCAATGCCATCGGAGGCTTCGGTATGGCTTTCGACTTCGGTGCGACTTACCAGTTACGCGAGGATTTGGAGCTTTCCATGGCTGTGCTCGATTTAGGATGGATAAGCTACAAGAATGCCGTACAATCGGCTATGGCTATGGAGCCGTGGGAATTCGATGGTTTCCATGACATTCCGTTCGATTCGGACAAAGCCGCTCCGGGCATGTCCATCGAAGACCAGATAGATAACCTGACGGACGACCTGGAAGACTTATTTCAAATGAAAGTACAGGGTAAGGACAAGCACACCAAGGCTTTGGGAGCTACACTGAACATCGGTGCGCTCTATACTTTCCCGTTCTATGACAAACTGAAATTCGGCTTTTTGGAATCCACCCGTATCAACGGTCAGTATTCTTGGTCGGAAGGCCGTTTCTCGGCCAACGTGGCTCCGGTGAAGTGCTTCGATGCCTCCATCAGCTACGCCATTTCATCTTTCGGCTCGTCTTTCGGATGGATAGCCAACTACCACGGAAAAGGATTCAGCCTCTTCTTGGGTAGCAACCACCAGTTCTTCAAGGTAACTCCGCAATTCATTCCGGTGAATAATGCAAATATGAACATCAGTATCGGTATCAACTTCCCGTTCGGAGATATCAAGTCCTTGTAACGTCCGATAAAAATCCTTTATAAAAGCCTGTCCGTGCCTTTCGTTACCGGCACGGACAGGCTTTCTTCTTTTCTCCGCACCTTCAAGCTCCAAGTTCCGGACAACAGACCCGCAAAAAAATCTGCGCCGATTGAAAAATCATTCTCAGCCAAACGATTTTTCATTCTCAGCCAAACGAATTTCAGTTCTGCGGCATCCTCCGAAACGACATCCCCACACGGCTACTTACGCTTGCAAAAACGGAAAGAAAAGCGGACTTTTTCTACGGAAAGGAAGGCTGACAATGAAAAATGCCCTTCCCGCTAAAATAAAACGGGGCAAATCAACGTTTATCCGTATAAAGGACAATAAAAAGAAAATGAAATACAACAACGACAATGTAAGGCGGCAGGACCGCCTTTTGGAGGAAGACCGTGCATACGCCCTGCTCTGCGAAGGCGAATACGGTGTACTATCCATGACAACCCCCACGGGAGGCGCCTACGGCATCCCGCTCAACTTCGTTTGGGACGGGCAAGAAAACATCTATATCCACTGCGCTCCACGAGGCCGCAAGCTCGACTGCATCGCCCTCTATCCGGAGGTGTCTTTCTGTGTGATTGGGAATACCCATGTCGTACCCGAACAATTCTCCACAAACTATTCCTCCATCGTTTTGACATGCCGAGCACGGACAGGTCTTTCGCCGGAAGAACGGATGCACGCCCTCCGGTTGCTGATGGAGAAATACACACCGGAACATCTGGCCGCCGGGGAAAAATATGCGGAAAAGTCATTCCACCGCACGGAAATCATCCGTCTACAGATAAAGGAGTTCAGCGGAAAATGCAAACGGATACGATAAAGGGGAAGGACGCGCCTTCCCCTTTCCCTATTCAAAAGATATATTCCTCAACTCTTCCCGCTTTGTTTCCTCTGGCCGCATCCGGAGCAACCGGACCAATTCACCGCTGCTTACAGCGGTCTTCGGATTGAAATCACCAGATGCCATATAATCCAACATGCTGCGATACAACTGACGTACTTCAGGCTTGTCATCCGCCGCCTCAAGATCCGACATGCACACCAGCAATTTCCCTTTCCCTACCGCCAGTTCGAATATCAGCCCCAACTTATGGTTCCGCTCGATATTGTCGATAACCTGTACGATGGGACGGTAGCCCTTCGGAAAATGATCCAGAACCAAGGGATAACTCTGCTTCACAATAGGGAACCATTGCCAATTCGTATGGAAATCCGTAGGAAAGGAACGGAACAACGGATGGCTGGGGTCGGTCAGCAGCCCCATCGTTCCCGGAGAGACCGGTTTCCGGTTGTTGCGGCTGATGGTCTCGAACATCCTGTAATTCCAATAGTCGGTCTGGAACAACCCGCCTACCGTTTGGGAGGCATAGCGGTCCCGTTCGGGAAACCATAATACCTTCCCGCCGTTTTCCAATGCCGAAAGCACGTGACCGTCCAACCGTTTGGCCACCGTGATGCCCGGATGGCTTTCTTCCGCGCTCCGGTTTTCGGGATAGAACCAAAGCGGATAAGTATTTTTATAGTCCGTACCTTCTATGGCCAGTTCCAGATCCAACCTCCTCGCCTTGCCGGTCACAGGAATCGGCTGCCGGATATCTCCGACCTCCAGCAATCCCCGTCCGGAAGAAACTATGGGGCACACACCCTTCCCGGCAACGTGCCCTTGTTCGCCCCTCAACGTCCATGCCAGTTCGGTTCCCTGCAAAGAACGTGCGGCATAATGGGCGACCTTCACCCGGGCCATCAACGTCTCCCCCTCCGTCCAACAGAATTTTTCCGTCAGCAGCAAGGGAACCACTTCATTGCAGAATCCTCTCCAACGCTCAGGCGAAACCAGTCCCTTACTGTCCATAAAAGCATCCAAGATACCGACATAAGCCGAACCCTGCCCCGGATAATCCTGCAAATCCAACAACTGGAAACCGGCCAGTCCCTCCGTGCGTAAGTCCATTTCGATGTCTGCCTTATAAAGCTCGGTAGCCCACCGCCCGGAAGCGAGAAAGAAATCTTCCGCCTGTTCCGACATCCCGGCACGGGCCAGCCTGTCCCTGAAGACTTCCATATTATAAGGGTACAAGACACCCGTGTACTTGGCTATCTCGCGGTAATCGGGATACACCTGAAACTGTCCCGTCTCATGGCTCACCACCGGAACGTCCGCCCGCGCTACGGCTCCGGAGAAGTCCATCACCGTATTGGGATAGGTATGGTTGAGATACCCTCCGTCGTACGCATCGGCAAATGAAAACGAGCCACGGACATGCGTGTCGAGGCTCTGCGGCTTTTCACCTCCGATACGGCACGTCACCAAATAGTCCTCACCCGGAAGCTGCCCTTTGAAACCCAAGTAATTATTGGAACCGTAAGCATACAAATGCCGGCGGTCTGCCTGCCGGAAAGTATCGACCAAAGATTGCATGACTTCAAAATCTCCGGACAGTTCGTTGCCCAACGCAAACATGACGAAAGAAGCATGATGGCCGTATTCTTGCTGAATGCGCAAACCCTCTTCGCGCAGATACGAAATCAAACGGGTGTTGTCCTTCCCCATCCATCCCCAGAACGGCAATTCGGCCTGCAAATATATTCCTTCGATGTCGGCGGCTTCAAAGCAGGCTTCGGGCGGACACCAGGAATGGAAACGATAGTGGTTGATGCCGTAAGATTTGGCCACCCGGAAATAATGCCGCCACGTCTCCACATCCATGGCCGTATGTCCTGTCAAAGGAAACACACAGGCGTCATGCTTTCCGCGCAGGAAAGTGGTCATACCGTTAATCGCGAAATGCTTTCCCTCCGCACGGAAGTCCCGCAAACCGAAATCGACGGACAGCCGGTCATACCCAGGCAGTTCGACCTCCAACCGGTAAAGCGCAGGGTCGTACTCGCTCCACAACAAAGCTTCTTCGCCCAACGGGAAATCGAAGTCGTATTCCGCCTGCCCCTTCTCCAAACCGAACTCAAGCGGACGGACGCGATGCTCTTTCTTCGTATTCCATGCCGTAGCGCGCACTTCCAGCCGCATACGGTTCCGGATTTCTTCGGGTGAGGCCAGCCTCACTTTCAGCCGGACCGACTTTCTCTCCGCATCTGGATAAACCCGCACACCGGCCAAATGCAACGGTTCTTTCGCTTCCAGGAAAATGTCGCCGATGATGCCGTTCCAATTCGTTTGTGTGGATTCCGTATAGGCATGTGAAGACCCGAGCAACTCCGGCGGCACGGATTCGCCATTGTCCACCCTGACGGCTATTTCATGCCGACCGGGCGTGAGGAAACGGCTGAGGTCGTACACTTGGCGCACGGAAATGCCGTCCCGGCTTCCGGCTTCCTTGCCGTCTACCCACACGCGAGTGGGCTTCGTACGTTCCAAAGTCAGTGTCACGACTTTATTTTTCCAACTTTCCGGTATGTCCACCACTTTCTTATACCAAGCCTTGCCCACATAAGCGTGCAACCGTGTGAGATAAGTGGTTTCGTCCGTCCTTGCGGGCCGGAATCCTTTCCGGTTCGTGTCTGTCGTTCCCGGAAGCATCACCTCCTCGGCAAACGGTGCTGTGGCAAAACCGCTTTCTTCCCCGTTTCCCCTGACATCCAACTTGAATGCCCATTTGCCTTGCAAGTCCATCCGTTGGCGTTGGGGAAACATCGCGCACGAAAAAAGCACGGCCCACACCCATGCACACATTCTTTTCTTTATCATGTCTTTTTAATGGTTTAGGTTAATCGTAAGACAAAGGTAAGAAAATCCAAACCGTCCCAACGAAAAGACGGCCAAAAAAAATGAAACCATTTCTTTTGACCGTCCTGTCATGTCCTCACCCTGCACTTTTTACCGGAAACTCGGAATGTCGGACACGTAATCCTTAGGCAAGGCTTCCGAAGTCAGTTCTACCCACACGGGTTCATCCCATCCTTCCACGTCGAAGCGTAAACGGATAGTCCCGGCCTTCCGGGTAGACTGCACAATGGCCATAGCACGCCCGAAATACGTCTTGTCTTCATGGGAAGTGAAAGGAGTCTTGCGCCGCAAGTCACTGCTGATGAATCCCACCAAGCGCCCCTCGCCCTCGATGGAGGCTTTCATACGGCGGTCGGCATGCTGCACGAGTGTTCCGTCTTTGTCCAACAACTCCACCTGTACATAACTCAAATCTTGCCCGTCAGCCATCAATTTTCCACGGTCGGCCGTGGCTTTCAGTCTCACGGCATCGCCTGCCGTACGTATTTCATGCACAGCCACCGTATCCGTCCCGTTAATGCCCTTGGCCACGAGCGTCCCGCGCCGATAAGGCAGACACCACGTTATCGTATGGTTCGGGTAATCTGCCGTCCGGCGTACGCCCATCTCGTTGCCGTTGTGGAACAGAGCCACACGCTCGCAGTTAGTCGTGGTGTTTACTTCGATGACCAAACCCTCGTAAGCGCGAGGGAAATTCCATATCGCCGCCATGTTCGGCCATTGCCAAAGGTCGCGCCCGTGGTCGATGTCGAGCGCATTGTCGCGCACGGCGATACGCACCATCGGTTCGTCGTTCCACATCGCCCGATGAAAAGCCGCGCGCGGCTTTTCCACCATGCAAATGTCGAAAAGTCCCGCAGGCCAACCGTGGCTCGGCCAACCGGCTTCACCGATGTAGTCCGTACCGCTCCAAAGAAAACCGCCCGCGATAAAATCGTTTTCGGCAATGATGTTCCACGGATTGTTCGTGTCGTAACTACGGATATTCCCTTCCGCCCCGCAGTAATAAGGCAATTCCTCCGTCACCAAGAAGCGACGCTCGGGAAATTTCTTATGGTCGGAAAGCATGCGTGCCTCCAAATAATTGTAGCCCACCACATCGGTCACTCCGGAAAACTTCTCGTTATGGCGGTTCTGGGCCGCGAGGCCAACCTGCCGTGACGGTTCGAACTCGTGCACGAAGTCCTGCAACATAGCCGCCCGTCGGCACCCCGTATCCGACCCGTCCCATGCTTCCTGCAATTCATTGCCGATGCTCCATAATACGACACAGGGATGGTTGCGGTCGCGCACCAACATGTTCTTCAGGTCCTCCTGCCACCACGCATCGAAATACTGCGCATAATAGCCGGACTTCCACTTGTCGAACGCCTCGTCGATAACGACAAACCCCATGCGGTCGCAAAGGTCGAGAAACTCCGGCGACGGCTGGTTGTGGCTGCACCGGATGGCATTCACTCCGTACTCCTTACAAATCTCCAATTTGCGTTCCATGGAACGCAAAGGCAGAGCCGTACCTAAAGAGGCATCGTCTTGGTGCAAACAGAAACCTTTCAACTTCAACGGCTTCCCGTTGAGCAGGAAACCGCGGTCGGAAGTGAACTCGCACGTACGCACGCCGAATACCGTTTCGTAAGTATCGACCAGTTTGCGCCCGTCATATACCGAGGTATGCAAAGTATAAAGATAAGGATGTTCCGTGTCCCACAACTGCGGACGGGGGATTTCGAGCGTATGCTCTGTGTCAGCCGTCTGCCCGGCAGCCACTTGCAAGGCTTGCTTGCCGGATTGCACGACTGTGCGCCCCTCTCCGTCCGTAATCTGTTGGCGGACGGACAAAGTCTTGGTACGCTCCGCCTCGTTCGCCACCGACGTGCGGACACGAACCTCCGCCCGTTCCGCCGTCACCACCGGAGTCGTGACGTAAGTCCCGTAGGAGGCCACATGCACCTCGGCTGTTTTCACCAACCAGGCATGGCGGTAAATTCCCGCACCGGTGTACCAACGTGCCACGCTGTCGTGTTCCAACGGATTGTTTACCCGGACAGCCAACACGTTTTCGGCTCCATAATTTAAATAAGGTGTGAGATCGTACTCCTGATAACAGAAACCGTAGGGGCGGAATCCCAAATGCTGCCCGTTCACATACACGTCGCTGCGGCTGTATATGCCGTCGAACAACACGGCGATACGCCTTCCTTTGTCCTTTTTGTCCACCCGGAACGTCTTCCGGTACCAACCGATACCGCCGGGCAAATGCCCGTTGCTTCCGCTCAACTTCGGATCGAAATTCTGCGAGATGCTCCAGTCGTGCGGTAACTGTACGTCCTGCCATCCGGCTTCCGACACTTGCATGCCGGCATTTGCCCGGTCGTCGGCATTCAGGATGAACTTCCAATCGAAATCAAAATTCTCTTTTTCCCTCACACGGTCGTGGGCTGCGGCCATGCATGGCCAAACCACCGCTAACGCCAGTATCCACCGGCTCCATAATCTCTTCTTCATCATACGTTTTCAAGTTTTTCATGATTCTCGCAGCAAAGTTAGGAAAATCCCAAGCAAGGGGCTTTATCGCATGTTACCAATATTTGCCCTGAAAAAGCTTTTTAAAGGTCAATGTTACATGCGCAAAAATATACGTTACACCAAAGAAAAGGATGCTACTTGCGCGAAAGTATTCGCTAACGGAGCGAAAATGCGACAGGCTGAAAATCCGTAACTTTGCTTGTTGTCATGAATAAAGGATGAGCCATGGGCTTTATCCTGCAAACTTTAAAACAGAAAACACATGAAAAGAATGATTACCCTCTTGTATGCAACGGCCCTCACGGGATGCATACCGCTCTGCGCACAGCGCACGGCCAGCGTAAGCCTCGACCCCGAAACAAGGTTCCAAAAAATAGACGGATTCGGAGGCTGCGGAATGAACGGACAATGGGCAGACGTCTATACCCAAGAACAAGTGGACTTGTTGTGGGGACCGGACGGAATGGGCTATAACATCATGCGTATCCGTATCAACCCCGATGAAAGTAACTGGAAGAGTTACGTGAACGCCGTCAAATGGGCCAAGGCACACGGTGCCACAGTCTTCGCCAGCCCGTGGACACCACCCTACCGCTTCAAAGTGGGAGCCGAACAAACGTGGGGCGAGTCCTCCAACCACGGACATATCAATACAGACAGTATCGAATCATACGCCAAATGGTTGGAACGTTACCGACAGTTCATGGAAGACCAAGGAGCGGCCATAGACATCCTGTCCGTCCAAAACGAAAGCGACTACGACCCGGAAGGATACGAAGGTTGCCTCTACACCGTCGACGAAATGACTCGCATGGTGACAGCCTTACGCCAACACCTATCACCGGAATGCAAGGTCATGGCACCGGAATGCTTCGGATGGGACAGCCATAAATACAACCGGGAATTAGTAAAATCGGCTGCCATGCGCAACAGTATCGACATCTGGGGCAACCATATCTACGGCGTAAACGACATGACCTACGTGGACTACGTGCGCAGCCTGACAAAGCGCCCCATGTGGATGACTGAATATATATTCGATGAAGACAAGGTGGGTACGTGGGAAAGTGCCTGCGAGTTCCAGGAACAAATAGACAGTTGCATGCGGGCCGGCTTCAGTGCCTACGTTTACTACAATATGATAAACCACATGTTCGGCGACGGGAAAGGAGGTGGCAACGCTTCGGAATTAAGTACTTTCGCCTACGTGTTGGGGCACTATGCCCGATATGCAACCGGAATGACGCGCATCAAATCCTCATTCTCCGACAAAGGAAAAACTCCGGTCAACGGTTCGGCATACGTCAGTGAGAACGGCGACACCCTCAGTCTATTCGTCCTCAACCGTTCTTCCGAACCTGTAAAGTTGAAAGCAAACCTCCCGTTTGAAAGCCGGCAGGTATACGCCGCCCTGACGAACGCCACGCGCAACCGTTTCGTGCAAGACGTTAGTACGCAATATGCGGGAACGGACTCACCGGAAATCGACCTGCTCGGAAACGCTTTCTATACCCTGCAATTTATCCGGACGGAAGCAGAGACACCCGAACCGAGTGAACCTACCGTCATGGAAGCCTACAAGAAAACAAACGAGGTGAACCCACTCAATCCGTACCGTTTCTGTGCCGATCCGACATCCGTTGAATATGAAGGGCGCCTCTATGTGTACGGAACGAACGATCAGCAGGAATTCGACGCGACTGGAGGTCTGACCTCCAATACTTACGGAAAGATCCGTTCCTTGGTCGTGATGTCTACGGAGGATTTGGTCAACTGGACTTACCACGGCACCATAGATATGACGGCCGTCTGCGGACAATGGCTGAACGCTTCGTGGGCCCCTTCTATCGTCTCCCGTGAAGAAGCCGACGGGAAAACCCATTTCTATCTATATTTCTCCAATAGCGGAGGAGGCGTAGGCGTCATTACCTCCACTTCTCCTCTGGGGCCGTGGACCGACCCGCTCGGCAAAAACCTCATTTCCGGCAGTACACCCGGACTCGGCCTTTGCAGTACACCTTTCGACCCGGGTGTCGTCATCGACAACGACGGTACGGGGTGGTTGGCCTTCGGCGGCGGAAACCCGAACGCGGAAGGAACAGAACTCATGCCGGGCAATGCCCGTATCGTACGCCTCGGTAAGGATATGATTTCGCTCGACAGTGACATCATGCCGATTCCTGCACCTTATCATTTCGAAGCCAACGAACTGAACGTAATGGGCGGAAAGTTGGTCTATACGTATTGTACCAGTTGGCGGCCACGTACCGATTGGCCTTCCTACGGCAACTCCCTTGATGCCCCGACCTCGTGCAGCATGTGTTACATGACCAGCGACACACCGCTCGACCCCGAGAGTTGGACATATAAAGGCGAATATTTAGCCAACCCCGGCACGTTCGGCTACCCGTACGGCAACAATCATTCGCATCTTCAAAAATTCGGTAATGCTTATTATCTTCTTTACCACACGCAAGGGTTGGAACAACAAATGGCCATCAACGGGGGTTATCGCAGCATAGCCATGAATAAATGTACCGTAGTGGAACGTTCGCAACGCATCAATGCCGTTACGGCTTCTCCGACCGGCGTATTGCAACTCACGGCCAAACGTGTAGACCCGTTCGTCCTCCAACAAGCGGAAAACTTGTGCACAGCAGCCGGAGTGAGTGCCGAAAGCTACGGGGAAACAGGCAATACCCGTATCTGTATCCCGCAATCGGGAGGTTGGATCATGGTAAAAGGCGTAGTATTCGGTACGGACGGCATCGAAAAGTTCACGGCAAACCTGCAAGGGGAAGGCACGTTGGAAATCCGCCTGGACGACATAGAAGCCGACCCCGTGGCCACCCTCGACTTCTCCACACCGGAAGCCGCAGAAGTATCCATCGACTGTCCCACATCAATTACCGGTTCACATGACGTGTATTTCCTTTTCACGGAAACACGAGGCGAGGTGAAATTCGACACGTGGCAGTTTGACGGGAAAGGTCCCGATGCCATCACGAATACCGAAATGGAAGACAGCACTCCCCTGCGCTACGAATATTACCTCCCCAACGGTATGCGCCTTACAGAACGACCTGCCGCAGGAATGTATATCCGTAAGACATATTACAGCGACGGAAGCGTGAAAACCGACAAGAAGTTCTCCGAACAATAAAAAAAGAAATACGAATACAAAAATAACGGGTGCGCCGCTAACGCACCCGTTATTTTTGCACTTAAGAAACCGGAAACGGTATCCGGAAACGAACAGCTTATTTATTCCCCATCACCACAAAAGAACGGGAAAACACCACGTTATAGGTCTTGACCATCCCCTGATAGTCGAACGTTACCACGGCAGTCTCAGCATCCGGACGTGCTTGCTTGACTTCTACTTTCACGTCTTTATTATCGGAAGATGCCGACACCTTGGGCAAGCGGGAAATCTCGGAAGGAAGCACATATACGACCTCATACGTCTTATAATCGGTTATACCGTTGGCATTGGTAGAACGTACCGGAGTATTCGGCAATTCAATGGCTTTCCCATCCACCGATATGCTGACGGAAGGCACGACGGGACGGGCTATCTTCTTCCCGACCGAACTGAATCCCAAACCGGTCAGGTCGAAAAGCTCCTCTCCGGCACCGCCCTCGGCCACCAAATAGATAGCATGCTTCCGGCTCAATCCGTCCACATGAGCCGACACATCCACCGTAAACTGTGTGACAGCTTGTGCCGAACCGGCAGGCACTTGGATTTCTCCAATCTTCTTGCCTTTCCACGTAGCGTTGTCCCAAGGCCCATCCATCCACACGTTTACCTTGAAAGCCTTGGATGTTTTCGGGGTCAGGAAAAGATTGAAAGCGGTCCGATTACCTTTTTTCGTACCTTCGAAAGCTTTCAGACCTAACTGATCCTTTTTCAAACCTCCGAAACCAAAATATTTATATCCGATGATATTCCCGTTTTTCACACCGGTAATCGGAGCATGGTTGTCCCAAATGTCCCAAGCATCCTGCTGAAGCCGTATGTCCGACAGATAGCAGGCGATACCGGCGGAATAGTATTGGTAAGGGTCAAGCCCGAAAATATGGAAACCTTCCGACGTGACTTCAGCCCCTTTGTATTCGTTGCCCTTTTTGTCCTTGGCTGTCCATACGTGATTCTTGGCATAGGGATCGTAAGCCCGGATGGAGACTTTACCCCCTTTGGCTACCGGCTTTTCATCCCATTCCACCTGAATCGGGGCAACCATGGCTTGACGCGCAAAACCGAACCCGCGCGGCGGACGGTGATAGAACACGTACCACTGTCCGTTGATTTGTTCGATACTCCCGTGGGTATTATGTCCGGCGTTGGAAGTCTGTAAGCCTGAACCGTCCTGATTCAAAACCGGAGCACGCGAATCGACCAACACTCCACCGCTTTTCCAAGGCCCTAACGGCGTATCACCGTAGGCATAACGTAAAGTGGAATTGGAGTTTCCCAATCCGTAATCAGGGCCTGAATAACCGCTGTAAATCGTCACATACTTGTTCCCCACCTTGCGGATGGAAGAAGCCTCGAAGAAGTTGAACGCTTTGGGATCCTGTCCTTCAAAGAGGCACGGATACTCAGTGCCTTCCGGATCACGAATGCCTCCCTGCGGTGTCCCGGCCGGCATGAAATACGGTATCAGTTCCGTGCCCGGACGGACGGAATACATCGTATTAGGATCGAGTTGGGCCGCAGACGAACGCTGGTAGCCCCAGTAACCGTACGCCCTGAAACCAATATCGTAGTCAGGGTCGTTCTTGTCGGTAATCTGCTCCACATAAATCGAAGGGTCGAAACCCAAGATACTGCCCGGAAGGGTCTTCGTGCCATCGGCATTTAGATTCACGGGCGTAAAAGGCCCGTCGGGACGACTCCCTTTGGCTACCATCGCTTCACGGTTCCTTCCCCGGCTATGCGGATATAGGTAGTATTCCTTCGTCCCGTCCCGGCGACGTACTTCCACCAAATCGGGTGCATACATCACGTCCCACTGTCCTTCGACGGGATAAGTGAAGATAGGGCCTTCATCGCGCCAACTCGACAAATCCTCTACGGGTGCTGACCACATCCGGATATCAGGCCCACAATAGCTCGTCATCCGCAAATCGTGGGAGCCGATGATGTAAGCACGGTATTTTCCGGGGTTGTCCGGATCTTCAAACACACGGGGTTCACCGTCCGGCAAGTGTTCCCACAGCGGAAGATAAGGGTTTCCGGCACCATGGAACACGTACTCCGCCTGTTGCGGCTGCTCCGCCGCCGTCAATCCGCACG
>ENA-ORTV01001364-ORTV01001364.1-human-gut-metagenome-genome-assembly--contig:-NODE-1364-length-26700-cov-4.162882_pt1 | contig 26700 bp, 34 predicted proteins | sample MGYA00241915_ERZ509194 | MGnify/ENA primary metagenome ERZ509194 (study PRJEB26280, sample SAMEA2338810) | human gut metagenome | biome: human gut; feature: human-associated habitat; material: faeces... | reverse complement strand
AATAAGGAGAATCGCAACAATGGAAATAAAAAGTAAATTTGACCATTTTAATATCAACGTCACTAATCTGGAGCGGAGTATCGCTTTTTATGAAAAAGCACTCGGCTTAAAAGAACATCATCGGAAGGAAGCATCCGACGGCTCGTTCACGTTAGTCTACCTGACTGATAACGAAACAGGTTTCTTGCTGGAATTGACGTGGTTGAAAGATCATACTGCTCCATACGAACTGGGGGAAAACGAAAGCCATCTCTGCTTTCGTGTAGCCGGCGATTACGATGCAATCAGAGCTTATCACAAAGAAATGAATTGTGTATGTTTTGAGAACACGGCCATGGGGCTTTATTTCATCAATGACCCGGACGATTACTGGATTGAGGTACTTCCACAAAAGTAAGAGAGGTCGTCTCAAAAGTCCCTAAAAAGAAAAAATCACCCTTACTACAATTTGGAGTGGCCCTAAAAAGCTAAACAGATTAAAAAGGGACATTTAATAAATAAAAAAGATAAGGCAACTAATTCACTGCGAATTAGTTGCCTTTTTGTATTGCTAGGCAGAGATATTCAACAAATGTCTCTAAAAATTAACAAGATTGATAAAGAGTCCGGTTTTGCATCGGGCTCTTCCCTTTTAACCTTGATTTGACTCTACTATTATTGTACTACTCTATAATATTCCTCTAAGGCTTTTCGGACAGCCTATGCTGTTTCTAAAAAACAAAGCATAATCCTAAAATTGCCGCCAGTATAAAAAAACAACCAGGAACAAATTGGTTAACAAGCAGCCTCATTAGTTGCATTCTGGGCAACACAAACATATCATTCGCCTTACCTTTATCATACAATATGGTAACCTTATCATCTATATGATACTGTTTTGGATAAAGATAAATGTTATTTTCCTCTCCACTCTTTAGATTAGAAGGAAGAAATTGGCAACACTTCTCGTCTTCTCCCTCCAATTTATATTTTATTTTTGGTATACATACATCAGTAATATTCATACCATCAGACTTTACCTGTGTCTCTATATCCACTACCTTTCCATGTGTTTTCCTGTCATACGATTTTATTATCCTGCAATGAAGCATCCACAAGAGTCCCATTTTCAGAATTAGAAAAGCACCCCGCAACATAAGTACAACAGATACTACACAAATTATTATATTTATAACCATACTTTTATTTCTTATGACGGCTAGCTCTCTTCTTCCGGATATCTGCTTTCATCTTCGCTGCACCCGAACCATGTTGCCCACGAATATATGTTGCCTTCTTAGCCTTTGTCTTCACTTTTTCATCTTCCTGTGGCTTGTCTTTCTTACCTTTAAAGACAATTCCACCCATGATTGCTTCTTCTATACTCATATATTAAGTTATTAGTATCATATTTTCGGCAGCAAAGATAACCCTTTTCTACGGATTTATTTATCTTTGCCAACTAAAACAATCGTAACGACCAATATGGCAACAACAATTCTCATCCCGGAAAAAGACCCAATGGGGGCTGCTATCTCCGATTTTTTCAACCTCCACAGAGCTGACCGCTTGCGAGTTTTTTCTTCTCAATTCGAAGAAGATGAAATTCCTGTCAAGGAGTTGTTCCGTTCCATGCCCTCCATGCCCATGCTGGAACGTACTGCCCTACAAATGGCCACAGGACAAATACTGGACGTAGGCGCAGGAAGCGGATGTCACGCCCTGGCACTTCAGGATATGGAAAAAGAGGTTTGTGCCATTGATATTTCTCCGCTATCTGTCGAAGTAATGAAGCAACGAGGAGTTAAGGATTCCCGTCTTATCAACCTCTTTGATGAAACATTCACCGAAACATTCGACACCATTCTTATGCTTATGAACGGCTCGGGAATCATCGGCAGACTAAGCAATATGCCCGATTTTTTCCGACGAATGAAACGTATCCTCCGCCCCGGCGGATGTATATTAATGGATTCCAGCGACTTACGATATCTGTTCGAAGAAGAAGACGGCAGCATAGTTATCGACTTAGCCGGAGATTATTACGGAGAAATTGATTTCCGGATGCAATACAAGAGTATAAAAGGAGACACATTCGACTGGTTATATATAGATTTTCAGACACTTAGCCTATACGCTTCCGAATGTGGCTTTAAAGCAGAACTTGTGAAAGAAGGAAAGCATTATGATTATCTGGCTAAGCTTAGCATTGTTTAGAATGCTCTTTATAAAATAGTGACGGGATGCTCTTTCGATAGTATCGCCATATCCTAAAAATAGTAACGCTATCCTGTTGTGATAGCGTTACTATTTTTATTGTACACGAAAGTTTTACGATTCTTCCTGAGATACCACCTGATGAAATGTTCTTTATCCTATTTCAGCATTTCATTAATCGTCTGCACCAGTGAAGCAAATTCTTCCTCATTGTACAAACGGGTTAGCTTTACTATTTTTCCTTCTTTATCTATCAAAACATTCCGCGTTATGCCGGACTCACGCAATGCATATTTTGCAAAAATATCTGCACCGGGATCCAAACCCAAAGGATAAGTGACTCCGGTAGACTTTGCAAAGGCGAGCACTTTATCAAGCGGCTCGTCACGGTCAATACCAATCAGGGCAAAGTCTGCATTATCTTTATGCTTCAACCAAATGTCCTTCTCTATAAACGGCATTTCCTTCCGACAAACACCACACCAACTTGCCGTGAACTGCAACATTACCACTTTACCACGGAGAGAAGATAAAGTCACCTGCTTACCGTCAGTCAGAGTTATGGTAAAGTCTGGTGCTGCCTCACCTACCTTCACGATATATCCCGTGCTATCTGCTTGAGTAGTTATCACGTCTCCAACTACTTTCGTACTATCCGATGCCATTTCAGTGGCAGCCATTCCTTTCTTCTGACCAGAACAAGCTAATATACTTACAGCTACAAACGCCACACCACACACATTCATAATTTTCTTTTTCATTGTCTTATAATTATTAGTGAGAATGCAAATATAAAAAAAGTATACGATGTATTTGCATTTTTAAAAGTATTTCATACCTTTGCACCCGCAAAAGAAAATAACGCCTCTTTAGCTCAGTTGGCCAGAGCACGTGATTTGTAATCTCGGGGTCGTTGGTTCGAATCCGACAAGAGGCTCATCAATAAAAAGCTGTTTATCCGTATGGTAAACAGCTTTTTTATTGATTATATCATTCAGGATTTTTGCCTGCGAAACACTACTAGTTCTGCTAGAATAGAACAACATTTTTCTGGAAGTATTGACTCTTAGTGAATATCCAATAACTTCCAATTATAATAATATCCGTTGATATTAAGAGAACATTTATTGATTATAAGTCGATTTTTTAAATGACATTATGATTAATAGTAAAAAAAGTGATTAAAATATTTTTTATATTGAATAAGTTTATTACCTTTATTATATGTTTGAAAATTACACAAACAATCTCTTTTAAAAAAAATATAGACCTCTAATACATAATGACTTATGACAATTGACTATACATAATAATATATTTCACATAAATAAATGTTTAACTATTAAATTACACAACTATGAAAATGAACACAAAGCTAGTGCTAGTCTTAACATTTATGTTGGTGGTATCATCGTGTAATGACTCTGATATCATAGTAGAAAATGCCAATAGTGGCATTTCAATTGACAAATCTAGACAATTAAATCTTACTCCTGACGAAAAGCTACATAAGGAGCAATCTAGTTTGGAAAACATGCTGATGGATCAGATTATTTATCGTGACTCTGCTTATATACTTAATATGAGTAAAGAAGAAGCCATTGATCTTACTATCCCGGATAGCTTGTATGTCCATTATCTAAAAATAGTTGATGATCTAAACACTTTACAATGAAAAGTACAAAGTTAATGCTAATCACAATACTATGTTTAATATTATCGTCACTCAGTGGCTGTAAAAAAGATATAGTAGAATCATTATTAAAAAATAACAGCTATGTTGAATGTATTATAAATGGTAAATGTGCTAGGGGAGAAGGACTAAGAACAATGTTTGAAGCTCCGACAAGTTTTCATATGAACTATTCATATTATGATGATGGCTCTTTTACTTTCAATATAGCTAAAGGCATTAATGATAAGGAAGGTGGAAATTATAGGATATATATTTCTGTCACTCAAAAGGGACTACCGCAATTGGGAGAGAAATATTATTTCAAGGAACATATTGATAACAACGGTCCATTTGATTTTGAGGATGAATGTTATATAGCGTCCATTGAAGTAACTCCGTACCTTTATCAATGTTCAGATACAACTCTTATCCCTAAAAGTATCAGAAAAAAGAAGATTATTCTAAAGACTGACATTGTAAACAAAGGGTATATTGAGTTTACTAATATTAATGTAGATAAAGGTGAAATCTTTGGTCTATTTAATTTTGAAACTGAGGTTACGAGTAAACGTGTTCCACAGGCTTCATATAAGGCATCAGTAACAGAAGGGAAGTTTGAGGGATATAACATTGAAAGGAATAGAACTTTCTATACATCAGGATTATTTGATTATATTTTGTAAAAAGTCTACTCATCATGAAAAATATAATATTTCTGTTGTGCTGCATATTCTACATGTCGGCACTAGGGCAATCACATTTTGTTGAAGATACCCCTGAAGTCAGGAACTGGCTTGACAACATGTTCCAGCACCTTGACAAGAGTAAGATTCCTCATGGTCTTCTTCGTGACTATGCCTTTGAATTGGCTGATCTGGATATTTATAATGGCAAGGAATTGAATGATAGCAATTATGTGGATCGTGTCGCCTTCGAGAATCTTCTTCGTACCGTTCGCTCCTCCTCTGTGGGTGCCAAGCCTTTCAATGCAGAAGAGGTTCTTGCCACCCAACACTCCCTTTCTGGAAGAGGTAAGGGGATTATAGGGGTCGTGTTGTACCAGTATTCATATATTCGTGAAGACGCATTGAGCAGTCATCTTATACGTTACGAGAATGAGCAGGTTTTCGACAACGAGGTGAACGGTGTTTGGCAGAACAGATATCTCCTGTGCTTTATAGCAACGCTGCCCGTCAGATGCTTATCAACTATGTTGATGACAATGGGAACGTAGACAACTCCTATCATACTGTTTGGCAGCGTGAACTCACCAAGATGGGCTATCCAGAGGGTGATAACGGATACAAGATGCGTGTCGTCAGTATAAGTAACGGCCAGACACCGGTTATTGATTGCCGCAAACCTTATATATATGTCGATGGCAGGGCTTCGACCAAAATCCTTTCGGATATCTTGATGGAGTTTGTGGCACCCAACTTCTTTGCTTCGGTTCTTGGTATCGCTCTTCAGGACTGGCAAGTGTTCCTGCTTGGTTTTCTTCCCGGCAGCTCAACATTACTTCTACATTTTGAGGCAAACCCAATAGGTTACGACGGTCGTTCAGTATGCAACATGTATCTTCGTTATGTGAAGAAGTTCCTTTGGATGATCAAGATTCGCCGGACTGTTTTTTCTTATCAGCGGGATTACCCTTTATCAATGATTAACTATGACAAGATGCCCGGTTCCTATTATGAACTGTCCAATGCCAATGGTGCTGCCATAAGCAGTGACCAGGCCGAAAGATGGGTCCAGCTCTTTACCCGGTATAATCTTACAACTAATTTTGAGAATAAACTGATGTTTATCCCTACAGTCAGCTCTCTGGATATCGGTGAGGGTAAGGTTGAACTGACTCAAAGTGATTATGAGAAGAAGTATTTGATGAATTTTCCACCTGCTAGCCCCAAACATACCCCGTTCGACGCATTCTATATAACCGACGGGTCTACCTACCATACTTCTTTCGAGCCTACTATGCTTGACTGGATGCTGGAGCAGATGAAGGTTACTGTGGACGGTCCAGAAGTTGCCACTGACGGTAGCCGTTACACCATACGTAATAATACGATGAATTACAATATTACATGGAATACATCTGATGAGTCTGTAGCTACTGTAGACAATACCGGTACGCTGTCGATGAAGAAGTACGGTGTTATCACTATTACCGCCAGTTGTGTTATTAATAATGTTACAACGAAGTTCCATAAGAAGATAATGGTTGGGTTTCCCCCATTCGTCCTTGAATGGCGTATGGAAGTTAGCGCTTATATGGTGTCTGCCAGATGTATAGACTCAAAAGCAGAAACTTTTTTGAAAAATATTCAGTATGAATGGAAACTTAAAAGGGATAGTGAAAGCTCGACTTCGGATTGGTCACAAACTATTGATCCTTGGTGGGGAGTTATGCCTACACAAAAAACTAATAAAGTGACAGTCTATATGAGAGTATTTAATGCTGAGGGTATTAGGTCAAATCCAGTTTTTCTGAATATGGATGCCACAGCCCCTTTCGAGTTTGAACCACATACTCCAAATTTTGAAGTAAGTCAATATACTAACCCATTTACTGCTAGCCTTGATTTCTTTCCTAATCCGCAGTATGAAGATCAAGAAGCGTTAGTTAATAATGACGAATTTAAGATACGGAGGGTAGAATCAAGTGGTGGAAACTATTTGTATATTGATTTTAATCTTGTCACAAATGGAACAATATTTCTTGAAGATTGCTGGTCGAGAGGTGGCTTTCTTACTTGGTTTAATATGGTAAAGGGAGGAGGAGTAGGTTCAACTCGTGAAATTATGGCAATATTATTATTTAAAAATAATTATGGTAGAATAGTATATAGAAAAGTGTTACGAGTCAGATATTTTAGACTATAATAGATATCCTTGATATAATGCTGTAAGGATTTTCGGATAACTGATAATAGAGGAAGGTAGGCGAAGAACAGCACTTTCAAAAGCATGCGAGAATAATAAGCAGGACAACAACCACCTTTATAAGTGGATAACAACAGACTGATGTCAAACTCATCAACGAGCTGGTTGGCAAGCCTGACCGGAGCATCCGAAGAAATATTTTCATCAAGACGGGAAGGAAATAAGGAATCCATGCCTTGAGAATACTCCTTAAATTGTATATTTGTGCTATCGATTAACATGCTCTAAGATAAACATTTTAGAGCAAATAAAAAGAGGTTGTCTCAAATTTGAGACAGCCTCTTTTATTGATTATATCATTCAGGATTTTTGTCTGCGAAACACTACTATGCTTACTGCCAACAAGATTAGTATAATTCCAACAGCGCTATTCACAGTAAAAAGCTCTTTGAATACAAAAACTCCGATTACAACAGCCGTTAATGGTTCCATTGCACCCAAGATGGAAGTCAGTGTAGGTCCGGCATATTTAATAGCTTGTACTAAAGTTATATTGGAAATAGCCGTAGCCGGTAATGCCAGCCCAAGAATAATCAGCCAGGTATATCCATCCGACACAAGTTGAAGTCCGGAAGTACAATAGGCGCCTATGAGGTAAAAAATAGTTCCCAACCCCATAACATAACAAGTCAATGCCGTAGAGTTTATTTGTACGGCTCGCGTTGTCCGCACTCCAACAATATACCCTGCGTATGAAAAAACAGAAACACAGGCAGCAACCAAACCAACCATTGTATTTCCACTTTTCGCCTCCAACTCTCCCAATGAAAGTAAAGCTGCTCCCAGCAAAGACATCAATACTGCAAGTATCACCAAGAGAGACTTCTTCTCCCGGAAGAAAAACATCATTGCCAAAGCAACAGCCAACGGATACATAAAATGTATGGTAGAAGCCACTCCGCTAGCTATATTCTGATAAGCAATAATCAAACTAAATGAAGTAACGGCTCTCAACAAACTCAACAGAAAAACAACTCCCCAATCTTTTCCAGCCAATCGAAAATTGCAACCGGATAACCAACCAAACACAATCAATACAATCGACGCCACTCCCCAACGATAAGAAAGTACCTCGAAAGCCGAAAAACCGGCTAATAGCAAAGTGATAGAAAAAAACGGAGCCAGCCCAAAAGTGGAGGAGGATACCGCCGCATAAAGTATACCTTTTATACGATTCATAGATTCAACCAATTTTCGCTACACAAATGAAAAAAAACGATGCCCATTTGTTTCGTTGCTTTATAAGAATGTAAGTTCGGGATAGATGATAGCATAACACAGTATTGTTGAGGTAATTTTGGAAAGGCTGAAACGAGCAAGCGAATAACTATTCTATCTCCTTGATTCGCTCTATCTGGCGATTCAGAACTTCATTAGAGATTAATCCTCTTTTTAATCCTAAAAGCAAAATCCTTGCAACTTTTACTGAATTTCAGTTAGTTGCAAGGATTTCTTGAGGTTCCTGGCGAACCTCTCTTTCTTTATTTTCCTTATTTATTAGATAAAACATTGTTTTCATAAACTATTGAAAAACAATAAATTATTTATCACACAAAGAAAATAGAATAAAATAAGATAAAAGTTTGTAGTACCAATGTAGTACCAAATCAAAAGGAATCTCTATCTTTGTAGTACCAACTTATAAAAGTAAAATATGGGTGCAACATTCATTTTAAGAACTGACAAAAGCGAAGGATATGCAACCTTATACGCTCGCATACAAAACAGGGTTCCAAAGATTAACATTCGAGTATCTACCGGATTAGAGGTTGATATAAAAGAGTGGAACAAATCTTTAACAGGAGCCAAAGCCCTAACAGCTTTCAGGACAGGCAAAGGAAAAGAACTTTACCTTAAACTAGACGCTATTTCATCAACGATTGACGCACTAATAAAAAATGGTGTAGCCATAACTTCCGACATGGCTAAAGAGCGTATACATGAGATAGTATATGCCGAACAAATAGCAGCCGAGAAAGAACGTGCCGAGGCCGAAGCTAAAGCCCTAGAAGAAGAACAGGCTACCAACTTCAACGACTTCATAGCACAATTCATTCACGAATGTGAAACAGGAAAACGGAAAAAGAAGGGAGGAACTACAAATATATCTCCTGGAACAATCAAAAGCTACAAAGGCTTTCAGTCCCAGTTTAAAGCGTATCAGGAAACAAAGCTAAAGGTTATTGATTTTGAGGATCTGACAATAGAGTTTTATAATGACTTTCGATCATTCCTCACAGATAAGGAATATTCCCCTAATACTATTGCCCGGATGGTGAAGATATGCAAAACAATCTGTTATGCAGCCGAACAGCTTAAACTAATGGATGCGGCAAACGTCCGGTTTGGTTTTGATGTGATCTATAAAGATGTTGATAATGTCTACTTGACTGAAGAACGAATACAGGAACTTTATGAGTACGATTTATCCAATCGTCCGGCATGGGAAAAGATAAAAGATGTGTTTGTAGTCGGCTGTCTGACCGGACAACGAGTGAGTGATTATAAGCGCATCAATTCAAAGATGATAGTTACTCTTACTGATGGCAATAAGTACATCAAACTTAAGCAGGAAAAGACCGGAAACGTAGTTTATATTCCTCTTGATTATCGGGTTGCGGCTATCCTTGACAAATATAACGGTACACTTCCCAAAGTCTACGACCAAAAGATAAACGACCATATCAAAGAGATCGGCGAAGCTTTAGGATGGACGGAAATAGTAGAGTTGGACGAACAACGGGGAGCAATGGAGTATACAGCAAAGAAACGTTTCTGCGACCTTCTTAAAACTCACACCTGCCGGAGAAGCTTAGCAACCAATATGTATAAAGCCGGGGCTTCATTAAGTTCTATTATGGCTATCACCGGACACAGTAGCGAACAGCAGCTAAAAACCTATCTCAAACTGGATGAATCAGAAAAGAGTATGATAGCAGCTAAAGAGAATTATTTCACGAAATTACGAATAGCTAAATAATAAAATTAGATTAATCATGGAAAATATTTTTGAATATCTTTCTGTTTTAAAACAAAATCCAGATATTACCGATACAGAAATTTATGCTTATAAATATTCACACAATATTGCTAATAAACTTCTTACATTAAGCAAGGATAACCAACTTGCTTATGGGAAAATGATAGTTAATACCTTATACCAATTAGACTTCTTTATAACAGTAGAAGAATTTGAAAACATAGGGGGAGTTGATGGGCTTATAGCAAACCTGTTAGAAGGAACAGAAATAGGAGGCAAATTTATCTTCCTCATACTTATCTCTGACTTTTTTCAAAATTGCAATATTGATTTATCAGAAATAGCCGATAGCATCGCTGATATAAAAGAAAACTATATGTGCGTAAATCTCTCGGAAGTATACATGCCTATTATTTCAAATAACTTAAAAAATCCTAGTAGAAAAAATGAATTTACTTTGTATCGTAAAAAGGAAGCTATTAGCACAATGTTAGAGGCATTAGGTATTAAAAGTAGCGGCTCTGGCTCTATATCTTCCGCACAAATTCAGCGTTTTATCTACTTCCTTATAGGGAATGGCACAATGGAAGATAACATAAAAAACACATCGATAGCCGACTTATTTAAGCCAAGTAAAGATAATCGTAATAATGAGACAATCAATAAAGATTTAGATTTTGTTGCCGCTAGATTTGAAGAGATAGGACTTTTTGACCTTGCACAGAGGGTTAAAAACGGCAAAATATAAAATTCATCATCATGGGGGTATAAATGGGGGTACACCCACCCTCTAAACCACACTTAACTTTGCGTCCATAAGAACTAAAAATGTAAACTTATGGGCGCAAAATCTTTTTATACACCTACTTCAATGCTTATTCAAGTCATATCAATAGATGAACTTGAAAGCATGATGAGCCGTTTACTCGATAAGAAATTGGCTCCTTCTCAAAATTCCACCCCGACGGTAGAACGATTTCCTGAAAACAAATTGTATAGACGTAAGGAAGCAGCCGAAAAATTAAACATCTCTCCTACACTATTAGAGAAATGGACAAAACAGGGATTAATCAAGTCTCGAAAAATCGGAACTCGTATCTATTATATTGAGAAAGACATTAACGAAGCTATCAAAAATGCCTTTAATTCTTCTAAATCCTAAAGACATGGAAAAGTCAGATGTTAACATTACCCAGACGCAACAGATCGTTATGGGCTTCATCTCCCCTATTATTGACGAAATAGTAGACAGAGTATCAGAGAGAGTATTAGCCGCATCAAAGAAAGAACCAAAGTTCTACACTCGAAAAGAAGCCGCTGAAATCCTTCATGTTACTTTACCAACACTGGCGAGAATAACAAAAGACGGACTTCTTGCATCCAAGCGTGTAGGTAGTAGAATCCTATATGAAGCGGATGCTATTGATGAGGCAGTAAAAAAGCAGGTTGTATTCAAATATCGGAGGGCATGACCATGGAAGAAAAGAAAAAAGGCAATCCAAAGATTACCCATTCCTTTAACACGCACGACAAAGGTAGCAAATCATATCGAATAATCCAACAGGTACGATCTATTTTCTTATCTGGCCGGAAAGTAACGGCAAAAGAAATCAACGCTGAAACAAATTCGAATGATGCCAGACGTGTAATCTCCACCCTCCGTAATGATGAAGGCTGGGATATTAAAGACGTTCGTCTGGACGATAGAAGAAAACTATATTGGTTAGAGCCGGACAAACGGCAAATGTCTATTGATTGGAAAGGAGGTAACAATGAATAAGGATAGCATACAACTTAATAAAGAATGTCGACTTTATGAAAAAGCGTTGCGAAAACTTCCTGATAAAGATCATATAAAAGTAAGCCTTGCAGGTATTAGTTATATTACTAATGGCAAAGTGCCTCACTTCCGTGGAATACGTAAAGAAGTTTTCGAAGAAATCCGCCCTATACTCGATCGGTGGAAGAGTTTGGTAACACCCAAAAGTGAATGAAATGGGAAAGAATAGTTTTTTATTATACACATCTGATTATAAGTGCATAAAAGACCTTCCTTTAGAGCAAAAAGGAGCGTTGTTAGACGCTATTTTCGAATATGCCTCAACAGGAACGATAATAGATTTGCCCCCTGTTGTTAGCATGGCTTTCAATTTTTTTCGCTCCCATATTGATGATAATACCGAGAAATGGAACGAAAAAGTAGAAAAGAGAAGAGCAGCGGGAAGACTTGGCGGATTGGCCAAGGCAGAAAACTCCAAGCAAAGCCAAGCAAACGTAGCAAATGCTAAAGATGTTAAGCAAAGCCAAGCAAATATAGCAAACTTAGCTGTTAATGTAAATGATAATGTAAATGTAAATGATACTCTCTCTCTTACTCTCTCTCATTTGGTAGAGAGTGCGAACGAGAGTGTGAATGAGAGAGAAGAAGCTAATAAAGTTTTCAATCCCCAATCAATCAAAGAGCAACTACTATCAGATGAAATCTGGAAAGAATCCGTTTGTATGCAATCTACTTTAGGCGTGTCTTTCATTTCTATGCTTCCCGACCAGTTAGATAAGTTTATAGCTTATATCGTTTCAATCGGAGAGGAACGGAGTATATCGAATATATCGGATGCAAAGAGAAGGTTTACTTATTGGTGGCAGAATCACGGAAGAAAGGAGGTACAGGATGAAAACAAACAAGTCTACACCGTCCCCAATTAAGGGAATGCCGAACGCACCCGAAGCAGAGCAGGCTGTTATCGGTTCACTTCTTAGCTTTGGCGGTGACAAGGTATTCGATGCCATATCTCCCGAATTGAACAAAGATATGTTTTATGATAACCGGTATGCTGTATTGTATAATGCTATCCAGTCGCTTTATGCAAACAATAAGCCGTGTGACATAGTATCGGTATCAAATGAAATCCGTTCAATGGGTAAGATTGACGAAGTGCCACTCCATTTCATCGCAGAAACTTCCAATTATGGGTATGATTCATTTCATGTTGTAGAGCATGCCCTGATGGTAAAGCAGAAATACCTGCAACGGAAGGCTATTGAATTATCCCATATACTCCAACAACAAGCCTATGACGACACGGAAGATATCGGCGATGTCCTTTTCAATGCAGGGAAAGCCTTAGAGCAAATGCAGCAGGATTTAATCGGGCAAAGTGAATCCCAGTCATTTAAAGACATTGCACAATCCGCATTAAAAAACATAGAGAGGAAGATGGGGATGTATAGCAGCGGGCAGCAGACAGGGATAACAACCGGATTACAGGACCTTAACGATATGAATTCCGGTTGGCATGGTGGCGAGTTGATAGTATTGGCTGCACGTCCGGCCATGGGGAAAACTGCTGTATCTCTACATTTTGGAAAGTCAGCAGCTATACAAGGTATTCCGGTAGTCATTTTCTCTTTAGAAATGGATTCTGTCAGCCTGTATGAACGTTTCATTGCTTCAGAATCCAATGTACACCCCAGCAAATTAAGGTCCGGAAATATAAGCCAAGATGAGCTACTGCAAATAGATAAGGCAATAGGAGGAACTTTATACAGATTACCGATAACAATAAACGATAATGCGGCTATAGGTATGAGTTACATCCGTGCGATGTGTCGTTCATATCATCAGCAAAATAACTGTGGGATGGTGATAATAGACTATCTACAGCTGATAACCGAAAGCTCAAATGGGACAAGAAACAGAGAACAGGAAATAGCTCGGATGTCCCGGGAAGCAAAGATTATCGCTAAAGAATTGAATGTACCTGTTATCCTTCTGTCACAACTCAACCGGGAGGTAGACAAGCGACAGGATAAAAAACCTATTCTTGCAGACCTTCGGGAATCGGGAGCCATTGAGCAGGATGCAGACATGGTTATATTCGTTCATCGTCCGGAATATTACGGAATCAGTGTCAAGGATTCATCCGGGCATGAGATTTACAACTATGGTGAATTGATTATAGCTAAACATCGAAACGGTTCTGTCGGAACTGTCAAATTCAAACATGACGGTTCCCTTACAAAGATATTCGACTACGATACGAAAGGTTATACAGAAAACAATCCTTTCTAATGAACATTGGTTTTATTGTCTAAGTATTTAGTAGATTGAGAAAGATGAAAACAATAATAGATCATAATCCGCACATTGCACTATCAGACCTAAAAGAGCTGTTCAGGCTTTCTGAAGGATCGGCAAGTTTTACAGCTAATGGAGTACAATACACTATCGTTTTTTCGCTAGAGAAACAAATATGCGTCTTTCTATGGGAGTATAATGGGAAGAAAAAACAGGAGAAGATAGAGTTAAGAAAAGAGCCCAGTAATTTAGGACAGGGCTATGTGTGGTATTTTGTTTGTCCATGCACAAGGCGCAAATGTCGAAAACTGTTTTTAGACGGGAATATTATAGCAAGCCGGTACGCATTTAATCACGTCTATAGCATCCAAATGGAAAATAAGCAAAATATATTCTTCCGCAAGTTAGGCAAGTTGGATGATCCTCGCAAGAAGTACGGGAAACCATTATACCGGGGGAAAATAACACTCTACGGTAAAAAAATACAGAAGTACAGGAAAAGACAGCAAATCATCAATGAAAACATAGGGAAATATATTCCTTCATTCATGTTCAATAAAACAAAGAAAAATCTATGAAACTAAGAGAATATCAAAATAACATCGCTATCCAGGCGGCCAATAAACTAACAGCTTTCGGATGCTGTTACCTATCGATGGAATGCCGGACAGGGAAAACGCTCACGGCTTTATATGCCGCTGATAAATTCAACGTAAAAAGTGTTTTATTCATCACCAAGCTAAAAGCCATCCCCAGCGTAAAAAACGACTATATCGCATTACAACCATCTTTTAAGCTGGAAGTTGTCAATTTTGAAAGCAGCCACAAGGTGACAGGAAAGTACGACCTTGTGATAATTGATGAGGCCCATTCACTGGGAGCATATCCCAAGCCAAGCAAGCGTACACAGGAGATAAGGACCATTTGCGAAGGTTTGCCCGTGCTTTATTTGTCCGGCACACCTTCACCCGAAAGCTACTCACAGCTGTATCACCAATTCTGGGTATGCAGCAAATCACCGTGGAAAAGCTATAAAAGTTTCTATAAATGGGCGAAAGAGTACGTATACACACGGCAGAAGAGAGTAAACGGGTATCTCATAAACGACTACTCATGCGCCAACAAACCAAAGATAGACAATGATATTAGAAACCTGTTTATCTCTTACTCCCAGGAACAGGCGGGATTTGAGGTGAATATCAACGAGCACATATTGCAGGTACAGTTGGAAGACAGGACCGGAGAATATATCAGGAGATTACAAAACGATTTGGTTGTAGACATCAACGGCTATACTGTTCTAGGAGATTCACCGGCAAAGCTTTTGACTAAATTACATCAACTATCTTCCGGGAGTGTAATTTCCGAGAATGGCGAGCATTTGATATTTGACAGCAGTAAGGCGGATTTTGTGAAGAGCTATTTTAAAGACCGGAAAATTGCATTGTTTTACGTGTACCAATCCGAAGCGGAGTTATTACAGTCTGTCTTCCCGAACTGGACGGATAGCCCGGAAGAGTTTCAAGCCTCATCAAATAAAGTCTTCATATCGCAAGTTCGCCGGGCACGTGAAGGTGTGAGACTTGATACAGCGGATGCTTTGATTTTCTTTAATCTCGAATTTAGTTATCTATCATACGAGCAAGGCAAGAACCGCCTAGTTTCAAAAGAGCGCACCAGCCCGGCAGATGTTTACTTTCTGTGCTCTGACTGCGGGATTGAAAGCAAGATACTGGAAGCAGTACACGGAAAGCAAGACTTTACACTTTCGTACTATGGCAGAACTAGAAATTAAAATACAGGCTCGCATCATCAAACGGTTAGAGGCAGAAGGTTATTATGTGGTTAAATTGATTCTCACAAATAAACCGGGTATTCCTGATCTGCTATGCCTAAAAAACGGGAAAGCGTCGTTTATCGAAGTGAAAAGGCCGGAAGAAAAGCCCAGACCTTTACAAGAATACCGGATGAATGAATTAAGAAACCTAGGTTTTGAATGTGAAGTAAGAAAAGAATGAACTACCGAAATTTGACAGATAAAATATATTCAATTCAAATAAGGCGATTTAAGTCATTTTCTTTTGCGGGATAATAAGATATTCATCTTTGCGGAGAAAGTTGCTTAAACGCAAAGATTATGCCGAATAAAGGCAATTAATAGAGTATTGCTCAACTAAATAAATTATTAACCAATTTAATTTTTAAAATCATGAAACAAGAAACATTTTTCGGAGTAAGAAAAGACAGTGAAAAACATCTTTACGTGAGAAGAGGTGATAACAACGAAGTCCTTATCACTAAAACAGTAAACGGGGGATCCGTAACGGAAGAGAACACCGTACACCTAAATGCGGAAGAAACCCGTAAATTGGGAATTCAGTTGCTAAAATTAGGTAATGAAGAACTGCCAAAATCTGGAATAGACCTTAAAGCCGAATCTTTCGTGGAAAAAATCACGGTATACAGAGGAATAAACCCGGACGAAACACCGGCCAATCTCGCAGTTATCACCATTGATGAAAGTGATGAAGCCAGACAAGTAAGGGAAGATAGCGGAGAGGAACCCGGCTTTTCCATTGAAGGGGAAGAACTGGAAAAACTCATTTCCGCACTGGCAAAGATTGTATAATTACTAACAAATTCAAGACCAGGCAATGAGCATTAAAAATTATACAATAGAAGATGTCGGCATTGGATTAGGGCTTTGTACCGACAAAGATTTTATTCCTGTTTCATACGCTGAAGGGGAAGAGCTAGCAAAACACCTACGTCGCACCATCCCGCTAAAGACTAAGACAATTATGTATGAACACCCGGATGCGGGATTGATTGAGATTCTCCGGGAAGATGCTATAAAAATGCTGAAAACATTAGATAACATCTCCTGACACTAAGATTGTATAACCAATATCGGGCAGGGATGCTCTATTGATTCTCTGCCCGGTTTAATAAAGAAAATTAAGATAAAAACGGTGTATTCTCTAACTGTTTAGGCTGAATTTAGAAATATGGCAGCAATCATAGATTACATACCAAGAGTTACGTTATCAAACTTCAAAGAGTTAATAAAACAACAATCCGAAACAAAGGAAACGCTGTTTGTTCGCTTCACTCTTAAAGATATACAATATACTGTAGTGATGTCGGTAGAAAAACAGAAGCTTATTTTCTTTTGGGAACATCAAGGGAAAAGGAACCAAAAAGAGATCAAGCTCCAGACCGAACCAAGCAATCTTGGAAACGGGACTGTGTGGTACTTTCTTTGTCCTTATACCGGTCATAAATGCCGCAAACTTTTTCTGGACGGTAAGACGATTGCAAGCCGGTATGCTTTTAGCCATATTTACAGTATTCAGAAAGAAAGTAGATCGGGCCGTTTTTTCTATGGATTCGGACGGTTGGAATATCCAGTACGTAGATATGGAAAACAGTTCTATAGAGGAAAAACAACCCCTTACGGGCATAAGGTTTGGACGTATCATAAGAAACTGGAAAAATACAATCAGTTGTTGGATGAATACATTTTGCCAAAATCAAGAGGACGAAAACCATTAGTATCAAATGATGAAGTATGAAAGATAACATTTTAAACTTGCCAAGTGATGTTCTTGGCGACATATTCAAAGAGATTTATTCGGAGTATGAGAAAAGCATCCGTAAAATGTTCTCCGCTCCGCCCTGTGAGATAGAGATAACCGCCCAACAGGTTGCAAAGGCTTTTGATAAAAGAGAACTGATAGAATACGCTCCACAATTCTACATCTTTGCCACTGGGGTGTTTATCGGGATCAAGGACAGGTGTAATCCCTACCAAGGGATTAACGAATGGGTTGCCGCCTATCGGATGGCTAAGGAGATGAACGTAGATGTCTCCGTTATAAATCCAAAGAAAGCATTTGAGTATTATCAACAAAAAAATAAATAGTTATGAAGAAATCTGTTATTATCGGTGGAAATACGTACAATCTTACAAGTCCAACCATTAAAGGCATAACATTAGCCGGGAAATGCCTGGGAGATATTCCCAACAAAAATGATATTTATGAAATATTGAATGAGAAAGATAAAGATACTTTGTGTGATACACTATCTTATTTCATTGCTGGGGATTTATCTCTTGCTAAAAGGCTAAGTAAGGGAGATAAGAAAGAAGTTGTAGAAGCGATAAAAATAATAATCGTTGATTTTATTCAACCGATATTATTACGTGCTAGCCTCATAGCTAAAAATGTGTCATTAATGGCAGCAAAACCTAAGCTATGAAAATCAAGAAAGATTTATCCGGTTTGGATTCTTTCATCCAAGAAGTCGAAGATGAAATTAATCAGGGCTTGATAGATGCGGCTCATAAGGCTGTTGATAACCAGAAAGTAAGAAATGAGAGTAGCAAAAAGACTTATGAGAACCACACTTGGAACTTGCGTAATGCTCCTGGTGCCGCTGTTGTTCGCAATGGGGAAATCATAGATTTATATGTTCCGGCAGACGGGGAGCATGCAGAAGCAAAAGCTAAAACCGAAAACCTTCTAATCTACGGGAAACGTCCTAAAAATGGGATTGTTGCAGCGGATGGAATGGAATACGCAAGCTTTGTATCAAGCAAAGGTTTTGACGTTATGGACACGGCTCGTCATGTCTTAGAGAGAGAAGTAAAAGAAAATGTAACAACTAATATTAAAGTAAAATGGCAGGATTGAAATTTACACTAGAAGCGGATGTAAAAAAATTACAGGAGCTAAGAAAGGAAATTGAGAAGGTTACTGTAGCGATAGGCAAATTACCTTCCGATTCTCCACAAATAAGAAAATTGGAAGCACAGTTAAGTAAATTAAGAAAGGAATATGATGGGATAGAAACTTTGCTCTCCAAAGTTCAATTAATGGGTGAAGAGTTGGCGAAATCAGAAGATCTGATAAAACATACTCGGAAACAAACCAATGAGACAAAGAAAGCTACAGAACATTTTGAAGCAGAAGCCGGTTCACTTGCCGCCCTTGAAAAGCAAGCCAAAAGTTTGACAAAAGAATGGTTTGCAATGTCAGAAGCCAGAAAGCAATCGGATGTGGGACAGGGCAAAGTTAATGAATTGGCAAAAGTTAACGCTCAAATAAAGATTGAAAAAGATAATCTCCGGGCCTTGCAAAAAGAATACGTTAACACACAGAAGATACAGGATTTGCAAGAAGGCTCCATTAAGTCTTTAAGGGCAGAATTGAGTAATTTAAATGCTGTATATGATTCTTTGGGTAGAAGCCAACGGAAAGGAGCATACGGGAAAGAGCTTTTGAATGGTATTCAAACGGTATATAAAGAACTGGTAGAGGCAGAGCAGGCTTCAGGAAGGTTTCAGAGAACAGTTGGACAATATGAAAGAGCTTGGGATGGACTAGGATTTTCTGTTCAACAGGTAGCCCGTGAACTTCCTTCACTAGCTGTAAGTGCAAATACTTTTTTTCTTGCAATATCAAATAACCTTCCAATTCTTGCCGATGAAATAAAAAAGGCATCTCTACAATACAAAGCTTTTAAAGCGGAATTAGCAGCCGGGAATAAAGACGTTAAGGCTGTCGTTCCTGTATGGCAGCAACTGGCGAAGTCTATTATTAGTTGGCAGACGGCTTTAGTAGTGGGAATAACACTTCTTTCTGTATATGGGAAAGAGGTTATTAATTGGGGGAAAGAATTAGTTAAAGGCAAGAATTACATATTAGATTTACTTTCAGCCGAGCAGGAACTAGCTTTAGCTAGAAGAAAAGGAATTGAAACGTCGAAAAAAGAAAGGGTAGAATTAGATTTGCTTTATACAAAGTTAAAAAATACCTCGGCATCACAAAAGGAGAGAACAGCTGCCGTAAATGCGTGGATTTCTAAATATCCTAAATATGCTGATGTTATTAATGGAGAGAAAGTAAATTTGGACAAATTGAAACTTGCTTATAATGCGTTGTCTAAAGAAATAGAACAGAGTGCTATAGCCCGAAGTTATATGGATAAAGCAGCGGATATTGCAGTAAAGAAAGATAAAGAGGATATAAAACTAAAGAATCAGCAAGTAACTTTAGAAAAGGCACGCCAAAGACTATTGAGAGCTAATGAGGAAAGAGATAAAGCTTTGGAAGCACAACAGAAAGGCTTATATGGTTCTACTAATGCTGTAGCTAAAGCTAATGACGAAATCGTTGCTGCAAATAAAGCGTTTCAAGAGCAAAAGAAGATATACAATGATATTTCGAATAATATATCTAAGCTGGATGAGCAACAGACGGCTTTTATTAACCATATAAATACTATAAGCATTTTTCCTCAACCTAAAGAAGGAACCTATGATTATTGGCAGCAGCAGGTTGAGATAGCCGATAATGCACTAAAACAAATTCAAGATTCTTATTTGAAGGTTTTAAAGTCAGGAAGCACCCAAGGTGTACCGGAAGAAGTCGCAAAACAATATAATGCTCTCATAAAGCAGAAAACGGAAGCCGAGGAAAAACTAAAAATTTATGATGATAAAGGGCTTTCTAAAGAGTATAACTCTATCGTTGACCAGAATCAAAAAATCTCTGACCTCATGGATAAGCAATCCATCGAAAGAAAACGACGGGAAGAAGATTTGGAAAATCAGGTTATACAAGTTCGTATTGATGCTATGGTAGACGGAGAAGAAAAAATCCGTGCTCAACATGAATTAAACAACAAATTGGAAATTCAAAATTTGAAACGTCGGAGAGAAGATTATGTTCGGACGGAAATTGAATATCAGAAGAAGATATTTACTGAACAAGAAAGGCTAAATAGCATCTATACTAAAAAATATAAAAAGAAAACATTTGATCCTTCTTCTGTTAAAGTTGATACTTCTCTTTTTGATAATGCTATTGAAACCATAAGTAAACGACAATTAAACGACCAAATACGCAGTCAAGAAGAGGCCTGGAATGAATATATCATAAAATATGGTACATTCCAACAGAAAAAAGAGGCTATCACTCGGAAATATGCAGATGCCATTAATAAAGCCGCCAATGCCGGAGAAGCAGCATCTCTACAAAAGGAGTTTGAGGAAGCCTTAGCTAACTTGGATTTGAGGAAGCTTAAAGAGGAAATAAATTGGGAAATGATTTTCGGAAATATAAGTAAGGCTACCAAAGAACAACTAACAAAGATAAAGATGCAGTTGCAGGAATTTAAGAAGTCTCCTGAATTCAGAAATGCTACTCCGGAACAAATACAAGTTATTGAAACCGCAATAAATTCTATCAATGATACCCTTGTCGATAAAGGTGGTTTCTTTGGCGGTATGGCTGATTCTATGAAAGAGTTAGCGGATGCTACAGAACAACTGAAAAAAGCAGAAGAGGAACTCGTTGAAGCCAATAAGAAAGGAACGGATGCCGAAAAAGAAGAAGCAAAAAAGAAAGTAAATAAAGCTCAAAATACACAAGTTAATGCACAGACCAATGTTGAAAAATCCAGAGATAAGGCAATTAGTAATATAACGGCTGTTGCTGATGCTATGAAGCAACTAGGAAGTGCGGAATTTAACCTAAGTAGCTTTGGTAGTGCTGTTGGAGGATTGGTAGATGCGTTAAGTGAATCCGGTAGCAAAATAGGCGGAATTATTGCCGCAATACTTTCCCTTCTTGATGAGTTCGGGAAAGATGGCGGGATAGAATTTGGTAAAAAACTTGTTAGCAATATTGTCAGTGCCATCGGTGGAACTATTGAGGTTCCGTTCAAGATGTTAGGAATTGATTTGGGGCTCGGAGGTGCAAACTATTCTGATTACAACGAAATGGTAGCCAAGTATGACGTATTACTTGACGTTTGGGATCAACTCTTAGATAAGAAAAAAGCTTATATAAATGAATCATACGGAGCGGAAGCAACCAAAGCGGGTAAAGAGGCTTTAGACCTATTGAAAGCCGAAAGAGATATAACTAGGGAGCTTGCTAGTGAACGCTTAGATGCTGGAGCAAGTGTCGGTAGTCACTCTATAGCATATAGAATGTGGAAAGGCTCTTATAAATATGAAGGTCAAAACTGGAAGGATGTTGCAGGGGATATATCTAAAGCTTTGGGAGGGATTGAATTTAGTAGTATGTGGAGTATGCTTTATATGTCAGCCGATCAACTGGAGTGGATAAAGACCAATTATTCCGGTCTATGGTCACAAATGGACACGGATTTTAGAGGTTATTTGGATGATATTATTCAATACGGAGAGACGGAGGCGGAAATCATAGAATCAGTAAAGGAGCAGATTACAGGAATATCCTTTGATAGTTTCCGAGATAGTTACGTAAGCCTGTTATCTGATCTTGATAGCACCAATAAAGATTTTGCCGATAGTTTTGAAGAGTATTTAAGAAAATCCATACTTCAGTCTGTTATAGCCAAGAACTACGATACTAAAATACAGGAACTTTATGATAGTTGGTCTAAAGCTGGAGAAGATGGATTATTCAGTGAATCAGAAGTAGACAGGTTGCGTTCTATGCAACAAAGTATAACAGATGCGATGTTGGCGGAACGTGATCGACTGGAGGAAGTTTTTGGATGGTCTTCATCTTCATCCCAAGAAGCCTCAAAGAAAGGCTTTGCCACTGCGTCACAGGATTCAATCGACGAACTTAACGGACGTTTCACCGCTTTGCAAATTGCCGGAGAAGAAATCAAGAATCAAAGTGTAGAACAAACTAGGCTATTGGATTCTATAAACTCGATATTGCTTAATATAGATCCTTCACAGGCTTCTTTCAATATTCCCGATCTATCAAACAGAGAAGCATTGAATAGTAGTTTTGCAGCTGATATAGCAATGAGAGCAGAATCTAACGCCCAGTTACAGGCGGCTATAGTTAACCTAACCGGAGAAGTTCCGACGATTAAAAACAATGTTAGTGAGATGTTGACTTATAGCGTAGAAGTCATGGCGGATCAACAAACTATTGCTGAAAGCTCTAGCGCCCTTAAAAAGAATCTTCCTAAGATTACCCAGGCATTAGACGGTATTAAACAAAATACCAACGGTTTATCACATCGTTAATTTTATTCCATGCCATTATAGAAGAATCCCCGACCGCTTGTGATAAGTAGCCGGGGATTAACTATATTATTTACTGTGGTTATAATCATTTTCCCTGTAGGAGCATATTTAATTGTTTTACTCGCATATCCCTTATATGAAATAACTGCTTGTAATTTTCTTCTTTTACTGATTCACCAGAAGTAAAAACGACTTTAATATTTCTATATTAAGGCTATAAATTATTTATAAAATCTGTTGCAGAATCATGTTCTATTTGTGCATATTCCATATATTCTTTTACTGCTTGCTCTACAAAACCTCTATCTTTTAAGACTTTCAATTTATGAATCTTCTTCTTATATTCATCGCTATTTGTGTCTATAGCCAATAACTCTTTTTTAGGAGAGACATAAACCGAAGCTTCTTTTTTTTCTTCAGGAACAGCCTTTTTTATAATAGTGGTTTCTTCCTTTGGACTTACATTTTTAGAAGCCGATATTAGCTTATCAATACTTGATAATAAGCTCTTACTATTCTCTGCATAAAGATTTTTTAGTTCTTTTATGTTGTTCGTCATTCCCCAGATTTTAAAGAACAAAATAATCTGTAATACACCAAATACGATGATAACAATAGATACAAATAGTGTGATATTTTCCATAATCAGTGTGTTTTATGTTATACAATGCGCAAACGTACAAAAAGCAGGAACAAAAAACAACTATTACAAATGTTTTCTAATTTTGCGGAAGGTACAAAGTAAAAGAGCGTCACCCGAACCACCAAATAGACGCCCTTTCCCAATTCATAGTAGTACAAATATACTATTTACTTTTAAATAATCGTACTATGTTTTCAGAAATCAACGAAAAAACAACGGTAAATACAGGGGTGAAAGGTAAGAAACAGAAGGAGATAATCAAGGCGAACAAACCCTTTTCGATCCGTGTCCTTTATATCAGGTACGGGGTTTATGATATTGTGTTCACTTACCAAGAGACAACCGTTTTTCAACCGATTTCAGACGAACAGTATAGGGAGTATAGGAAATTGTGTTATTTGCGTCCTATCAGGGCTAAAAACTATCTTCTTGATCTTGTAAACTTTGACGGTACGCCATATAACAGGGGAGATTTTCAATTTATAGGTAAAGATGATGAACCGACAAAGGCAATGATAACACTTTGGCAGGAGATAGAAAAGAGCTTATTTAACCGGGATAATCAACATACATAGACCTGCCCTAATGATTGTTGAGATTAGCCTACTTTGATATTGATTTAAAAGGTAACCCGGAATTACCTTTTAAAAGTAAAATATGTGTTCAAACCATATTTAAAAGTGCTATGGTGGCACTATTAAAAGCAAAAGTTTCAATTTTAAAATGTGATACTCCCTGTTATTAACAGCAAATTAACAGTGATTTAAATAAGATATAGAAAAGCCCGTACTGGTTAGCAAATCATGTACGGGCGTTCTCTTTATCAAATCTCTTATTTAGTCCCTACTGAGGCTCATAACCTTCGTAATAGTACGATTGTGTAATACCCTTGAATATAACTTCTCTATCATCTACCCGGTTGGTTAATCCTTGATGTAACAAAGTTCGCAGTTCCAGATCATTAATCGGGCTTCTTTCCATAGCTTGCAAATAGAGAACCTTATCCACATTCTGCCAATCAATCACCATGCCAAGACGTTTTTTCAGAATCATATCAAGCCAAATGCGCATAGTACGACCGTTACCTTCCATAAACGGATGAGCGATATTCATCTCCACATATTTAGCAACGATTTCCTCAAATGTCGTTTCCGGCATCTTTTCTATTACCGGGAGCATCACATCAAGATACATGCAGTTGGCAAAACGAAAGTTTCCCTTTGCTATATTCAAAGTACGTATCTTTCCGGCAAAGCTATACAATCCCTCAAACAGATAGCGGTGTATGTCACACAATCCTTTTACGGTTCCTACCTCGATACGGTCTATATCTCCAGTCTCAAACAAAGCATGAGCTTTTGCAAGGCTCAACTTATCTATTTCATTTGTATTCATACCCTATTGCATTATAGATAAATATCTTTGTAAAGAGGCTATTTCGGCCTCAACAACAAGCTTTTGAAAGGCTTCCGGCTTATTCTCTGTGTGAGATTCTTCCAGTGCTTTATAATAGCTTATTTTATCCTCATTGCTGCCTTTTAAAGTAACCAATGTATACCCATTCCGTAAAAGATAAAGATTCATCAATAAACGTGATGTTCGCCCGTTTCCATCAATAAACGGATGAATACGCACAAGTTCATCATGGAGATATGCGGCTATAAGTACCGGATGTACTTTTTCTTCTTCCAACTGCCGGAACTTTATCATAAAATCCTCCATTTGCTTTTCTATCAAATAAGGCTGAGGCGGCATGTGGGTACTACCGGAAATCATAACGGGAACGGTACGGTATTTCCCGGCATTTTCACGATCTATTCCGTGCAAGATAAGAGCGTGTATTTCTTTGATAGTACGTTCACTTATCTCTATATCCTTCTTCGCTATATCTTTGATATAATCAATAGCCTCGCTATGATTGATAGCCTCCAGATGTTCACGCATAGACTTGCCGGATATGGTAACTCCTTCATTTACTACTAATGCGGTTTCCTGTAATGTAAGGGTATTACCTTCGATCCGGTTACTTTCGTAAGTATATTCTATATCCAAGGCATCCTGTATCTTTTGCAGCGCATCTTCCGGTAATGGACGTAAAGCGGATAACTCCCCTTTGAGTGTGTCAGCTTTATCTAACAACAGTTTTAAATCTTCATTCATGAGACTATTCTACTTTAAGATTAATACTCTTTCCACAATGGGGACAAGTGAGAGAAAAACCGTCTTTCTTTGGTTGTACTTCTTCCGGTGATACAAAGAGTTGCCAAAACGGAACATCTAAACTCTTAGCAATAGAATTTAAGGTATTAGCAGACGCCTCTTGTTTATCATTAATAATATTCGAAAGGCTGACCCGTGATATTCCAACAAGGTTTGATAATTCTATTGCCGTCATACCTTTTTCAGATAAAATTTCTTTTATTCGATTCTCCATAATGTAATACTTTACGTTTAACAGGCACAAAGTTAAGCAATAGTTTGCAAACAAATATAAAATTAAAGAATCATATTACAAATAATTATTAATATTAATGTAATATGATACAAATATATTGATTAAATTAAAGTATTGTATTACATTTGCATCATCGAAGTTAAACCAATAAATAAAAAAGATATGGCACGTTACGATTTAAGCAAAATAATGAAGAGAGCACACAACCTTTACAAAAACGCTCATGCAAAGTACCCGACATTTGCCGATGCACTCCGTAAATCTTGGAGCATGGCAAAGTTTGAGGTTAGAGTAGCCGAAGAACGCCAGGCAATCGAAGCGGAGACAAAAGCACGTGAAGCAAAGGTACGTGAAGAGAACGAGCAAGCCGCCATTAGTTCGGTTCTTCTTCGTGCACAAATCGAATCCGACCGTATCAGAAGAGAAGCGGAAGCCAAAGCGGAACGCATGAAAGGCGAGATAGCAGCACGCAAAGAAGGCATCTCTTACAACGAGTATCAAAACCGCATTAGTCGTGCAATGGGCTACGGGTGTGGCTCGTATTGTGGTGATTGATTATTAACCGGAGGGAGTAACTTAGAGTTACCCTCTCATAAAATATACACTATGACAGAGACAAAGGTTTACAAGCTCCACGAGAGCAAGCAAGTAGAGGATATTGCTACCATGCTAAAGATAGAAGGA
>ENA-ORTV01001348-ORTV01001348.1-human-gut-metagenome-genome-assembly--contig:-NODE-1348-length-26885-cov-4.862952_pt1 | contig 26885 bp, 20 predicted proteins | sample MGYA00241915_ERZ509194 | MGnify/ENA primary metagenome ERZ509194 (study PRJEB26280, sample SAMEA2338810) | human gut metagenome | biome: human gut; feature: human-associated habitat; material: faeces... | reverse complement strand
GAAGGACGCCCGGGTGGTGCTGGGGGAGCTCAGCGACGGGGCCCTGCGCATCTGCCGCCAGAATATCCGCCGCAACGGCCTGACGGGCCGGGTGACGGCCATGCAGCTGGACGCCCTGCACCCGCCGCTCCAGCGGCTGGGGGACTTTGACTGCATCGTCAGCAATCCCCCCTATATTCCCACCGGCGATCTGCCGGGGCTGGACCCCTCCGTCCGGGATTATGAGCCCCATATGGCCCTGGACGGAGGCGCCGACGGGCTGGACTTCTACCGGGCCATCCTGCGGCATTGGCCTGCGGTGCTGCATCCCGGCTCCCGGCTCTATTTTGAGGTGGGCATCGGCCAGGCCGACGACGTGCTGCGGCTCATGCGCAGCGTGGGCTTCGGCGACCTGGAAATTCTCCCGGACCCGGCGGGCATTCCCCGGGTGGTGCTGGGAGCTCTGTATCAGGAGATCTGACTGTCCGCTTTTCCGGACGGTATTTGTGATAGCATTATGGCAATCAATTTGAGGAGGAGACGAAAATGGCAGCGAAAAAGGATACGTCCGCCGCAGTCCCTGCGGGTTCCGACAAAAAAAAGGCCCTGGAGACCGCCATGCAGCAGATCGAGAAGATGTACGGCAAGGGCTCCATCATGCGCTACGGCGAAAACGCCGAGACCAACGTGGAGGCCATCCCCACCGGCTCCCTGGCCCTGGACCTGGCCCTGGGCATCGGCGGCGTGCCCCGTGGCCGCATCATCGAGATCTACGGACCGGAGTCCTCCGGTAAGACCACTCTGGCCCTGCACATTCTGGCCCAGGCCCAGAAGCTGGGCGGCGAGGTGGCCTTTGTGGATGCCGAGCACGCCCTGGACCCCACCTATGCCCGGGCGCTGGGGGTTCGGATCGAGGATATGCTCATCTCCCAGCCGGACACCGGCGAGCAGGCCCTGGAGATCACCGAGGCTCTGGTCCGCTCCGGCGCCATCGACGTGGTGGTGGTGGACTCCGTGGCCGCCCTGGTGCCCCGGGCCGAGATCGAGGGCGAGATGGGCGACAGCTTCGTGGGCCTGCACGCCCGGCTGATGAGCCAGGCTCTGCGCAAGCTCACCGGCGTCATCGCCAAAACCAACAGCATCGTCATCTTCATCAACCAGCTGCGGGAGAAGGTGGGCGTGATGTACGGCAACCCCGAGGTCACTACCGGCGGCCGGGCCCTGAAGTTCTATGCCTCCGTCCGCATCGACGTGCGGCGCATCGAGGCCCTGAAGTCCGGCGGCGAGATCATCGGCAACCGCACCCGGGCCAAGGTGGTGAAGAATAAGGTGGCGCCCCCCTTCCGGGAGGCGGAGTTTGACATCATGTACGGCGAGGGCATCAGCCGCCTGGGCGAGATGCTGGACCTGGGCGTGAAGCTGGACCTGGTCCAGAAAAGCGGCTCCTGGTTCAACATGGGGGATATCCGCCTGGGACAGGGCCGCGACGCCGCCAAGCAGTATTTCCGGGACCACCCCGACGAGGCCGACAAGCTGGAGGCCGCCATCCGCCGGGACTTTCATAAGCTGATGAGCAGTCAGTCCAAGATTGCCGCCAAGGCCGCCGGCCGGGCGGTGGACGTGTCCGCCGACGACTTCGACGATGACGCGGATTGAGCGCATCCAGCCGTCCCTGCATAAAAAGGACCGGGTGCTGGTGTATCTCACCGGCGGCGACCTGCTGCGCATCACACCGGAGGAGCTGCTGCGGTTTGGCCTGCGGCCGGGCCAGGAGCTGACGGAGGATGTGCTGGAGGAGCTGCGCCGGGCCGCCGCCCGGTCCCAGACCCGCCAGCGGGCGGCAGAGCTGGCCGCAGGCCGGATGCTGTCCCGGAAGGAGCTGTCGGACCGGCTGGTGAAGAAGGGTGCCGACCCCCGGGAGGCCCAGGAGACTGCCCAGTGGCTGGCGGACCTGGGCGCGGTGGACGACGCCGCCTATGCCGGAGTCATCGCCCGGCACTACGCCGCCATGGGCTACGGCCCCGGCCGCGTCCGCCAGGAGCTCCAGCGCCGGGGGGTGCCCCGGGACCTGTGGGAGGATGCCCTGGCCCAGCTGCCGGACCCGGAGGAGGCCATCGACAAATTTTTGGCCGCCAAGCTCCGGGGCAAGACGCCGGACCGGGCCACGCTCCAGCGGCTATCCGCCGCGCTTCAGCGCCGGGGCTTCCAATGGCAGGATATCCGCCCCGCCCTGGCCCGGCTGGACCGGGACATGGAGGAATGAGCTCCCGCTGGCGGCGAAAGCAGTCACCTGCCGGAGACACCCCGGCAGCATTCAATACCTGAATAATCAGAGGAAACAGAGCATGAACGTATCATTCATATCCCTGGGCTGCGACAAGAACCGGGTGAACACCGAGCAGATGATGGCCCTGTGCCTCCAGGCCGGCATCACCGTCCAGGAGGACTGCCCCGGCAGCGACGTGGTGGTCATCAACACCTGCGGCTTTATCGACAGCGCCAAAAGCGAGGCCATCGACACCATTCTCTCCGCCGCCCAGCTGAAGGACGCCGGGGAAATTCAGAAGATTCTCGTCACCGGCTGCCTGAGCCAGCGGTATCAGGCCGATATCCTGGATGAGCTGCCGGAGATCGACGGCATCATGGGCACCGGCTGCTTCGGCGACATCGTGCCTGCCCTGGAGCAGGTGATGAACGGCCAGGAGTGCCGCCACTTTGCGGATATCAACGGCCCTGTGGAGGAGCTGCCCCGGGTGCTGTCCACTCCCCGGCAGTACGCCTATCTCCGCATCGCCGAGGGATGCAGCAACCGCTGCGCCTATTGCGTGATTCCCTCCCTGCGGGGCAACTACCGCTCCCGCCGGATGGAGGACATTCTGCAGGAGGCCCAGGCCCTGGCGGACGACGGCGTGCAGGAGTGCATCGTCATCGCCCAGGATATTACCCGCTACGGCATGGACCTGTACGGGGAGCGGAAGCTGCCGGAGCTGCTGCGGGCTCTGTGCAGGCTGCCCTTCCACTGGATCCGGCTGCACTATCTCTACCCCGACAACCTGTCCGACGAGTTGATTGATACCATCGCCGGGGAGGAGAAGATCTGCAACTACCTGGACATCCCCATCCAGCACTGCAACGATACCGTGCTGAAGGCCATGCGCCGGCGGGAGACCAAGGCCGGGCTGGAGGCCCTGTTTGCTGACCTGCGCCGCCGTATCCCCGGCGTGGTGCTGCGCACCAGCCTCATCACCGGCCTGCCCTACGAGGACGAGGCCGCCTTTGAGGAGCTGTGCGACTTCTTGGGGGAGCAGAAGCTCCAGCGGGTGGGGGCCTTTGCCTACTCCCCGGAGGAGGGGACCCCGGCGGCGAAAATGCTCAACCGGGTGGACGCCGACGAGGCCCGGCACCGGGCGGAGCTGGTGATGGAGATCCAGGCCCAGATCATGGACCAGTTCAACGACAGCCGCATGGGCGACACCGTGGAGGTGCTGTGCGACGGCTGGGACGGCCAGTCCATGAGCTATGTGGGCCGCAGCTATGCCGAGAGCCCCGGCATCGACGGCAGCATTTACTTCACATCCGACAGCCCCGTGGAGGCGGGGGACTTTGTCCGTGTGCGCATCACCGGCGCCATGGACGGCGAGCTTACCGGTGAACGAACGGAGGAATGAACCATGCCTATGAACACAGCCAACAAACTGACCCTGCTCCGGGTGTTCCTGATCCCGGTGTTTCTGGTGGTGGCCTACTGGGGCTTTCCCGGCAGCCGCTATGTGGCCCTGGCCATCTACATCGTGGCCTGCCTGACGGACCTGTTGGACGGGTATATTGCCCGGCATTATAACCAGGTGTCGGACTTCGGCAAGTTTGCCGATCCCCTGGCGGACAAGTGCCTGGTGATGGCGGCCCTGTGCTGGTTCGTGGAAACCGGCGATATGGTGGGATGGGTGCTGGCCGCAGTGCTGCTGCGGGAGTTCGCCGTGTCCGGCATGCGGCTCATCGCCGTGGAAAAGGGCCGGGTCATCGCCGCAGGCTGGTCCGGCAAGGTAAAGACCGCCAGCACCATGGTGTGCATCTGCCTGATGCTGTTCGGCATTCCCCACTGGCTGAACCTGGCGTGCCAGGGGGTGATCCTGGTGACCACCGTCTACTCCGGCGTGGAGTATTTCGTGAAAAACTGGGACGTGTTCTCCGAAAAGTGAAAAACAGATTCCCGGGCCCAAGTGCTCCATCTCATAGGGAAACAAACTGAATCCCCAGGGGCACTACCGGTACGGAACAAACGGAATAGCCGCAAGCTATCATGTGATGGCTTGCGGCTATTCATATTATAGGCTGTCTAAAATCGTTTTTAATGCATAGGGTTTAGCATATTTCAAATGCGCATCACTCACAAAAATGGTGTTTTCTTCTATTGGCTTTGTCCACATAGCCGGATATACTACTACTTTCTTTTTGCTATAACGCCCCTCTGCCCAAACTGATTCGTGATTAACATCGATATGTATGCCGGAAATCCGGAGGATTTGTTCCAAGGATTTCAAAAGATACTGCTGTTTTTCGTATGGGACTGCAGATACTCTTGCTCCTGTTCCTCCCCAGTTCAATAAATCAAGTGCAGCCTTACGATTGAGAACGCTGTGGATATATTGATTTCGATAGTGCTTTAGGCACCTGTGGCAAGCGCTGTCACAGGTACAGCCTTCGAGAAGTTCTCGAGTTTTGGTAAGTAGCTGTCGAATAGAGGATTCAATGCTAACAGCATAACCGGCACCACTTGAAAGGCTATCATACAAATAGATATCAACGAAATCTCCATTGCGATTTTGTCGAACACGAAAACCAGTCACAAGCTCTGTAAATTCAATGTCCAACTCCTGACATGCAGCCAAGCGCAAGCCTTCTGCAAGAGACTGTCCAGCACGATTAAGCCAAGAATTCCTGGTGGGATTAATATCGATCTGCTGTCGATCCAAAGCAAATTCCAGGACAAGCATATCTGTAACAAAGTCATATCCAAGATTCACATTGATTGTATCGCTATGTTTGCAACGTGTTTTAATGAATTTGGATCTATACGGACGCAAAACATCCTTAAGAACCGCGGGGTCATCTCCGGGCATTGCAGCACCGCAGTCGCAGCAGATTGTGAATCCCTTACCACTAACACCATTGTTAAGCATGATGATTCGCTGATTGGGACGAACAGCCATTCGGATGTTGGCACATCCATTAACCGCCGTAACATCATCTGCATCGGGTAGTGTGGAATATAGAGGTTGCTGAGTTGCTGAGTATTCTTCATTCAATTGTGCCGTTTCAATGGATGTGGCATTTCGTGGTGCGAATCCCCATGGGCGTAGCATTGGCAACATATTTGTCAATGCTTTATTGCCGCAGAAAGGACAAGTATCAGGGTTATCCTCTTCTAAGCCAAACCAACCACACTGACTGCAGGTACGAATGCTTTTTCGGTAGCTCGCATCCTGAATAAATGCTTTGGCTGGAGATGCAGCAGTTCTTTCGCTCCGCTCTCCTCCGGGATAATACAAACCACCAATCTGGTAGGTCGTCTTATCAACAACAATCGCTCTGCCGGGCGCATATTCACCAATTGCAACATCCAACCCTCGTTCAACCTGATATTTTACCTTCCCGCTGACATCGGAAATATATGTGCTAACAACATTTTTGGGGAAAGAATAGGTAGGTATAACACCCTCTTCATAAAGCGCATCCAAAAGCGATTTTTTCCCAGAATCACTGCTATCATCTGTTTCAAACAATTCAGGATGGTCATCTCGTTTTTGCTTCAGCGCCGACAGAGATTTTTCAAGTTCATCTTTGTAGCTACCTAATGCACCTTTCGATCCAACGGGCACAAGAATATCATCTTTACTAATTTCAAAGATTTCCAAAAAGCGGCTGAAAGGCTGTAGGTGTTCATCCAGAAATTCAATGGCAGGAATAGCATCCAAACTGTTTGATTTCTCTCTCAGATAGGTTTGAAGTGCAACCATACTAAGATGTCGCTGGGTGATTTTCTCGCTGCTGATATCAATCCACGGTTTTCTGGGATCGCCTCTGAACATAGGTACTGGGTTGGAAAAGTACAGTGAATCATGTGGTCCATCTTCGCAAAAAGTAACAATGGTAGACAGACTTGAGCCGCGACGGCCTGCACGACCAGCACGCTGCTGATAATTCTCACGCATAGGAGGAATATTCCGCAAACCGACAGCAACCAACGATCCGATATCGATACCTACTTCCATTGTAGTCGTGCTGCTTAGAATATCGACAGGCGCTTCGCCGTTCTGCAAAAAATCCTGAAACCGTAGCTCATACTGCTCTGTTCTGGACCAGAGTTCATCCCGCTGATCTTTATGGGAAAGTTGTGCAGTATGTTCTTCGGTATCAATTACACGAATGGTGTCACCTTGAAGCGCATCCTCAATGGGCTTACGCCAAAAATCCAATGCATCAATTTCTTCCGTTGTCATGGGATGAATCTTTTCACACTGACAACTTGGGCATTTCCCTTTCAGTAAATACGGCGTGAGCTCTGAACAGCGTTCACAACGGAACCACGTGTGTTCTAAATCAAAGCGCGGTTTTATACGAGAAAGGTCAATATAATACTTCCCGTTGGAAGACGAACCTTCATCCATAAATGTTTCCCGCAAAATTTGGCTCCACTTTGCAGCAACAGAATCATTATCGCTCCATCCCATTATTTCGCGGATATCGGTAGAAAACTTTTTGTTCTTATCAATGCCATATCCCACATAGTTTGGACGCACTTTTTCACGAATCACATCCGGGATGGTATGTCCAAGGATCACCGAAGTGTCACAAGTTGAAAGAATCCATGCGTTAAAGAATTCCATGAATTCTTCCTCACTTACTTCGATCCCTGCTTCCTCTAACGCATCAAGTGTATCCCATTTTGCAGCATCCGTAGGTTCTATCCAACTGAGGGCTGAATCAACCAGCGTATTATATCCCCCACAATAAAAACGAATGAGCTGTTCCTTCATTTGGGTGGGCGCATTATCAATGGTGAAGCGAGGAGTGTACTGTTGCCCACGTTTCTTTGCACGTGTGTAATTCTTCAGTGCCTGTGTTCCATGCTCAATTAACCGTTCTCGTTGTTTTTCTGTCTCGCTATCATGGAAAATTTGAACATGATGCTCCACAGCTACCATTGCAAAGTAGTCATAGAAATAGTTCATGGACTGCTCTGCAACTTCGTGTTCCATTCGATCAATGGCAAGCACCGCAAGCTGTCGGGCCGCAGTCATATCAGATGCGTCAGACATATCTCTTGCCAGCTTAGCTGCACGCTGGCGGCTATCTGAGAAAAGTAGAACTTTCCGCCCCTCGTTTGGAAGTCGATCGGGATCGCCTGTTTTCCCTGGAACCGCAGGTTGAGCTTGGAATTGCGCTTTAATCAGATTGAAGAAGGACTGGTTGCCTCTTGTATTAAAAGAGGTCAGTTGCATCTTAGATAGTTCATGCCGACAATGCGGACAGGTGGAAAATGTCAGAATGTCCGGTCGAGCCTTTGCTGTGAAGCCGCTATAATACAGCTTTCTGATGCCCTGCTTTCCATCCAAGGAATCATCAGAAAAGTCGATGAAGCCGCTTTGAACATCTAAGTAGCAAGGCGAAATTTTATTCTGTCCTTGACGTTCCGGCAATCGATAACCTGCAGACGGAATGAAAAGATGTATTTCTTTAACCTCATCTTCATTTATCATACCAGGTTGATGCCAGAGGTATGTACGTCTTCTGGCTTCAAAATCTTGCTTCAGCACAAAACCTCTGAAGAAAATACTACCGCACCGGCGATCATTGTATAACTCATAAATCGTGCTTCCGCATTCTTTGCAAGTAAGATTACCATCCGAAAAATAGACCTCACCCAATGTTAATCCATTTTCCGTGTGTGAATGAGGACAGTCTGGATTAGTACAAGCGTAAACGCCCTTGATTCCACGAAAAAGCATATGCATTCTTGCTGGAAACAGAACACTTCCACTTTCGCTTCGCGCCAAAGGTGCGATTGAAAGCATAACACTGACAGCGTGCAGGGCATCTTCTAAACTGTTATCAGGAAAGATAGACTCCGCTAATTCTTGTAAAGAGACTGCTGTTCCGCGGCAAAGTTTGAACATTTGGCAGAATGGTACATAGTCTACCAAATGGTCGTATAGCCATTGATATGCATCTTCAGAGGAAACGAATGGAGCAGGACTATTGGCAATACCTGTCCAAAATCCATTGAGTGCCATAAGGCGCTCGGGATCATCGCCCTCAAACGCATCCGGAATAGATTCTTTAAATTTACTGAAGGGAATATGAACTGCACTTCCGCTGCCTATTTCCTCTCGTTCGCCAGTGAGATAACAGAACGGATGCATGTCGTCAGATGCAGTCAATTCATTTGCAAATGTCCTGACGGCCTTCCGGTCATTCTCGTTATTGTTGGGCATACTTGCGGTAGTCAATATAAATTGAACTCTACTGCGATTAATGCCCAAACGGTGGAATAAACGCCGTATGAGCAATGATACCTCGCCGCCTGCAGAACCACGATACATATGCGCTTCATCAATGACAAATAGAAGCTTATTATTCGGATCTGCATTTAGCCATGCCTGAGTATCTGACCATATTTTATGCTCTCTTGGCCGAAGAAGCATATATTCAAGCATGGAGTAGTTTGTAATCAAAATATCGGGGCAGAATTGCTGCATTTCAAAACGAGTTACCAGTTCTGCATCCTCATCGTTCGGAATATGTTTTCCGTTATAGAGTTTTTCAAGGAATTCATCAAAATTTTCTTTGGCCGGTAGTTTTCCGTCCTTAATGAGTTTCTCTAAAAAAGCTTTTTCTTCATCGTTTTCAGGATTGACCATACGGGAATATGTTGCCGCAAGTGAACGGGCCTCACTACGTCGGGGCTCCTTACCTGCATAAGGAGTTCTTCCGGTATACATGCCGAATTGAGGGCGGCGGGAATTATTTCCACATGCGGTGCGGAATATATTTATAAATCGGTGGTCTGGATCACCAATCAAACGGCGCAAACGACTAATCTGGTCAGAAACCAGGGCGTTCATAGGATACATGATAATCGTTCGGACGCCACGCATAGCCCAGCTATCCGGGCTATTTCTTGCTTCTGAAGCAAGTTTTGCCATCAAGGGCCACATAAAACATTCCGTCTTACCAGAGCCTGTACCTGTTGACACAAACAGATCCTGACCCTCAAATGCCGCTTCCAAAGCGGAAATTTGGTGACAAAAAGGTGATGGGTATACGCCAAGATTGGCATCTGATAGCGCCTTAAAATAGTCTTTCAGCCAATCAGGTAACTTGGGAGATGACTGGATTCCGTTTGTCGTACTTTTGTAAGCAGGTGATGATTCAACATACGGTTTTTGATAAAGAACACCTTCTTGATTCAGCTTATTTTGTGCAGCGGACAGCAAGATAGGCGACTTCCCAAAATATTGCGACTTTATATAGTTTTCCAGAGCTTCACGCAGTTGCAAGTGAACTCCGTTTGCACCATTGGACATAATCATTCCTCCACAAAGCAGTAACCCATTGATTCCAACTCATGTTTGAACATAGGATAGATTTGCCTTGCCATCATTCTTGTAAAGACTTGGGGCGTTTTTGATGTAAAATCATATCGCACAGGCCAGCTATAGAGTTTGAAGAAGTTTTCTTCCGAAGGTGGCAGACGATAGCCAAGTTTGATTTCTATCAGACTTCCCTTTGCCTTCGTTTTGATTTCTGGAAGTGTTCCATGTTTTTTTAGAAGTGATATTGCAATCCTTCTATATTCGCCGTGGTTGCTTGGAACATTCGAAAAATAGTCCCGCATTCTCCATTCTGGAATCGGTGTATTCAGAAATACCCCATTACTGTATCGATAAAATACAAAAATTTTATTTGGTTCACCATATCTTGCAAGGGATATATGGTCATTTTTTTCGGGAATCTGTTGCCAATACCCCCATTTAAATGGAGGATCAAGCCGCAGAAACTCTGAGTTATCTGGCCATTCTATTTGTTCCCATTCGCAATGCGCCAACAGTTCTTCGAGATAGCTTTCAAACGACTGCTCCTGTAGACCAAACATTGATGATATTGTCCTGTCGGAAGTTGAAGTTTGAACGGAATAGAAACCCAATCCGCTCATAAATAACTTCAAGTCAGGTGAAATACCTCTGTGAAGAACAAGATCCCCATTTCCTCCAGTTGCAAGAGCGGCTGGGGATATTTGATAAGCGGAATGATAAAAGAACCCATTTCGCAGATAGATAGAGTACATTTCCTCAATCAAATCCGTCTTGTCATGCGGGAGGAGAAATCCAATCTTCGGATAAATGCCCTCATAAGCATCAAAAATCTGGTCAATTCTGCTTTTGAAATGCTGAATAGAAACTGAACCTCCATCCTCGGTGTGATCCCAAAGCGAAGCGAGAGCCATTTGCCCAGCAACACTATAAACGACCCGACAAACCCATTCGTTGTCATCTGACTGCGGAATATTTAATTGTCTTCCAATTGAAACAATTAGGTCGTTTATCATATCGTTCAATCTTCCTCAATATATCTTGCAACTTCAGCTTTTACCGAACTGGAGATTCCGCTCTCGCCTTCAATAACATCCTTTAAGACATCCAATCTCCCGGTAAGTACGCAGAGAGGAAGCACACCAAAGAGCAGTTCCAAGTCCTTATCTTTTGCGGGATTCTCCAAAATGCATTTTGCATCGGACAGGACACGGGTTAACTGGCCCAATAGGAGTTTGCTAAGGCCCAAACGCTTAAATGCAGATATCCGGAGAGACTGTTTTTCCTCAGAAACATATGGTTGGAACTTCTCAGCGCGTTTACTTGGCCATGTCTCGAGAGCAGGTAAACTTCCTATAAAACATTCACTCAGGACGGGGAGCATGTAATTATAAAGGCCCTTCGGCTCAATAAGCATATCCTCGACATATGGATGGGTCCAGATTATCTGCTTTTTGAGTCTTGTAAACTTCTGCGGTAATGCATCCGTCCACCCTTTTCCGAACATATTTTGAACCGACACAATAGAATCGTCAGCCTCGCTGATTCTTTCCACTATAGAAAGGTCACATTCATCTCCTAAAGTCAATTGCCCTGCTCCGGTTGCGTACATCGAAACAGACAGCACCTCAGCAATATCCTGTCCCCCAGGGCCTGCAATCAAAGTTGGCACATTGTTGATATGGGTTGCATACAGAAAAGCAGTGAGCATTGAGCAGAAGTCTGGTTCAATGCCCAACGCACATGACAAATTCTGATAGATTGCATCATATTCATTGCGCCAGCTTTCTGCGAGTTCAATATCCTCATCAGAATATTGGCCACTGGTACTGCTGTATTGCCATGAGGCAGGGGGATTCCCATATGGCAAAGTTGCATTTGACTGAGGCAGAAAAACAGAAATATCAGCAATGAATCCTGCCATATCTTTTTGCGCGTCAGCAATTTTCTGGCGCACTGCGACCAGCGTTTCTTTTCCAATCAATTCATATTGCGCTATCTCTGCAAGTAACCGATCAAGTTCACCTTGTTTTGTAGCAATTTCTGCAAGTAGTTCACTATGCTGCTTTTTTGCAATGGATATTGTTTCTTTCATTTCTGAAACTTCTGCCTCAGCTTTGCCAATTTCAGCAGCATGAGAATTATGCCATTCCACGGATACGGCTTTTTCGCATAATTCTCTTAATTCATCGTGATTCTTTGCAATTTCAGCCAACACATTAACATCGATATCGCCGATCTTAATCAGTGCATCTGCTCGATTAACAAAATCATCAACTGCCTGTTTTGCTTGGTCCAGAGTACAATTTAGTTTTTGAACAATCGCGTCGTACAAAGATTCACCGCAAATCTTCTCAAGAAGAAGTTTGCAATGTTTCCATTCAGCCTTGGTGGCACCAATACACTCCTTAAACAAAGGCCATGTGGTGCGTTCAAGAATGAGCGTGCGAATAACCTCGTCTGCATTTCGTATTGAAACATATCCAGAAGGCTCTCCCACCTGAAGTTTTTTTAGAAATCTTAGGTTACGATCATCGCAATTATAGATATCCCCGGAGGAAATTGTGTAGCTTGGCAGGGAGTAGACAGTTTCCGAAAGTTTTGCACATCGATCCGAAATGTTGAACTCATTTGCACGACACAGTACGCCTGCAAACTGCCCCCATTTAGGTTCATAGCAAAAAAGTGTATCGCAAAAGTAAGCTTGTGTACGAGCAGTTCCATTCTGAAGTTGTTCAACCACTTCGTCTAAAGACTTTGCCATAAGAACTACTACACGTACTGGCGAGTAGTCTTTGACATAGTACGACTGGACATAGTCAATTGCTGGGTTATCCCTATTAGGAATTGCTGTCCACTCCCAAATACCGATCGTTCCAAGCGCAGTAGGCCCATCGTTGCGGTACAGTCTATCTCTGTTTTCAAAATAGTTATCCGTCCGTTCCGACTTGAATGGTGTATGTAAAATATCATCTTCCACATCTGCTAAACGGTTCAGCCATATACGCCCTTCGTAATCTACTGTAATGTAGCACAGTGATGTGAAGGAAACTTCATTGTCAATCATCATTATCCCTCCCAGGATTATTTTGAATGGTTTTCCTGAGCAAATTTAAAGCTGTACGGGAAATTTCGCCTCGCCGCAAAGCCATGCAGAGCCATTTTTGCGTTTGGGGATATTTCGAGAATTTACTGATAAAACTTCCAACTGCATGCGTTACAGGAATCATCGGGCCAGAGCAAGAACTCAATTTTTTGACAAGTACAGCATCCAGCAACATAACATCCATGTTGACGGTTTCCTGCTCAAAATGAATGGAGCGAATGTAGTCGCAGCCTTGATAAAAATGTATCTCTGTGCCAAATGATAGTTCGTCGATTGTTAAATGCTCCTCGCCAGAAAGCTTGTAGACATATTCGGTCTTACTGTTTCTTTGAACCACAGCCTTCCCATCATACGGGCAAGAAACTGATATGCACTTTAATTTAGGAAGTTTTGCATAGCTCTCTTCATTTAGCGTGTTGCCAGAATGATCAGATATGATTATTGCTGGTAACGGTGCCTTTTTGCGCAGGGGTTGCTTTACCAAATAGGAGAATCCTAATGCTCCAGATTTTCCAAGTGAGATTAACTGTTCTCTTTCCCTGGTATAGAGCTTGTATAATTTCCCGTCTTGAGTACCCAGCACATTCGCAGTTGCGGGGTATGATTTCAGTTCGGCATCATCACCGCATAAATAGAAGTAAAATTCCGCTGAGTTGTGGTATATAAAATACGGATCCTGGATGTATGCTGGCCATATAGGATAGAATTTCGTTGGTTTTTCAGTTAAGAAAATAGCATATTTAAGGAAAAACTTTGCGGAGCGTTCTGAAAACCTTTTAATGCGAATTTTATATAAATACCAACTATTGAAAGAGTTTGCGCGCGTTTTGGCTATTTCTATTGCTTCGATATCTGCAGGGAAAGTATATATTGGATGTCTTTGCAATAAATAATAGAAATTTCCGGCATACGCCTTTCCGCCAGATTGTAGAATCTGGCCAGTTCGTCCGTCAAAGAAGGAGCCAGCCTGGTTGATTCCCGGTATATTGTTGGACCAAAATCTTCTTAATTCGGGATTAGCATTTATATATTCAACACAGTAAATCTGGCTTGGAATAGAGCCAACACTCAAGTAGGTGGTTCCAATCCGCTCAATTCGCTCAAACGAGTACTCATAAACTTGGTGTGAATCTCCGGCTATCTTAATTTTGTCGCAGTGTGCCTTGCTGTCTGGAGGGTAGAAGAACCCTAATTGCAGAGAAAACATCGCTCCCGTTACAACAAGACGCAAAGGCATTACATGGCTGTTAAGTGAAACAAGCCGCTGAGTTCCAGATTGAGAAAGCTGAATTTGCCTATCTCCACATTCTTTATTTTGTTCTGCACTACTATGAAAAAAATACCGTGTCCCAGTATCCACTCTTGCTTTGGAGAAACCAACATTTTGTGCACACAGTTCACATACAAACTGGCTTCCTCTTGCAGAAACTTCGTAGGGGTACAGTTCGTTTGCCTTTTCGACTGTGATACGGCGATATCCAATTTTAGAATCCCATACACATACATGAGTTAATGGCATCCATCGTCACCCTCGTTCTTGTTACAACGACTCGGAATTGTAAGCCGATGTGTCATCTCTGATAAAATCCATCATTTCTCCTGCATTACAATTCATAACATCTGCAATTTTAAGGAGAGCCGATAGATTTACTTCTTGATTTTTGCGAAGTTTAGTGAAAGTAGCAGAAGAAAGTCCTGCACGCTTGCGAAGCTCAGCTTTGCTCATCTCTCGTTCAGCGCAAAGGACCCATAATTTCTTGTAAGTTACTTTCATGGTTTCACCCCGAATAAGAAGGATTTATAAAATTATACTACTACGAATCACATCTGTTTTCAACACATTTCGCTTTTTCACGAGTTGTTTCGATTGCATGAATTAAAGTTATCGCGAATCTAAACGCTTTTTGCTTTACGAGTGATTTTTAAAATATTTTGTTGGCTATTCCCCTCGTTCTGTGGTAATGTGTGTTGCTACCAGGAGGTGCAACACATGAAAACACTACTCAAGGACCTATACAACTGCTTCTATACCCCACGCGAGCTTTCGGAGCAGAAGCGGGAAGTGGAAGAATGCCACCAGGCACTGATCAAAGTACTGGAAAAGCCGGAGCGGCGGCTGGTACTGCGAATCATGGATGCCCAGAGTCTGATGGCAGAAGAACGCTCCATCGACAGCTTTATCTCTGGATTTGAGCTGGCGTGGCAGCTCTCCATGGAACTGAATCAATTTGAAAAAGAGCGCTCAGTCTCTCGCTGTACGGCGAAGAGATCGGGCGCTCTTTCTATGTCCGAAAAGGAGGAAGCAACATGAAGAAACAAATCATCCCTACTGCAGCGTTTGCCGCCTGTCTGGCACTGTGTGCCGCTGTGTGGCCGCAGAAGCAGCCAGCCGAGGCAACACCCGCGCTGCCCACGCCAGCTGCTGTAATCGCCACACAGCCCGAAGTTCCGGAGATAGCAGAGATGGAAGAAGTCATACCGCCAGAGGAAGAAAAGGCGGAAGCAACACTGCAGGAACTGGTCGAGGAAACTGACATTGTCCCGGAGCCATCGCCTGCTCAAGCGCCCCCAGAGAGCGAAGTACAGGCTCCCTCTGAACAGGATGCCACACCACAGCAAGAACCGGAGCCTACCCCGGCACCTGACAGCAAGCCGGACAACATGGTCTATGTGCCAGGCTTCGGCTGGATAGAAAGCCAAGGACCCAACCATGCGGAATACGCCGAGGATATGTACGAGAACGGCAATAAAATCGGGATCATGGGATAAATGAAAAGCAGTGCGGCATCGGGTCAAAGCCTGGTGCCGCACTGCTTATTCTGTTTCCTGCTCCAATGCGTCGCTGAAAATCTCATGGACGTGGATCAGCGAAATAACTTCACAGAGAAACCGCTCCGCCAATTCTTTTTCGTCCAGCCAGGTGGTCTGCGGCGGCACATAGTAACCGGAATCAGCCTCTGCATCCGCTCTGGCTTTGTGAATAGCTTTCTGGATGGAAAGCCACTGACCGTAAGCGCCGCCTTTCAACTGCTTTCTCAGTTTCCGGATGGCGCTCTTATACGTTTTCTCCGCGCCACTGGGGCCGTTGTAGTTGAGCCGAATAGCCAGTTCCTGAAAGGTCATGCCCTGCTCGTTGGGCTGACCGATCCCCAGATAACAGCACACCAGATTTAGTTCTCTGGGGCTCAGCACCTCCCCCATGCGCTGCAGGAGCAGCGTCCGCCGCATGGAACGGTCGTAGGCCCTGGCCGGGTCGCCGCCATACCCCAGGTCAAAGACGCCCTCGCCCAAACACTCAACCTGAAACACGGTACGGTATTCTTCCAGCAGACGCCTGGCGACTTTGGCGGAGACCGTCAGCTTCTCTTGAATGGCCGGCAGAAGATCTGTTTCTATGTCCCCCTCATGGGTGGCATAGAGAAATGCCACCTGGCGCAGCTGGTGGTAACGGTCCAGCGGAAGCGACAGAGAAAAAGAACCTTGGGCGGCGCAGTCCCGCATGGCCGTCTCAATGGCGGGGGTCGCATAGGTCAGCAGCTTGGTCCCCATGGATGGGTCATACCGCCGCGCCGCGTCCAGCAGCGCCAGCGCACCCTCCTGCTTGAGGTCGTCCACCAGAAAGTCCTGAGAAAACTGCGCGCAGTAGCTTGCGGCCAGCATGGTCAGATATCCCTCGTTCTGGGAGAGCAGGAGCGGGGCAGCCTGCGGATCGCCGTCCTGTATCCGCAGGGCAAGATCTTCGTTACTCAGGCAGAGATCATCACAGCGATACATGCTCATGGCCGGTCCTCCCGGGCAAGGTGTGCTCTCGCCTGGGCATAGATCTCTTCCTCCTCCATGTCATGCGCATAGCCGCTGGCGGCATAGTCGTTGTCCATGAGCGCCTTATCCCGCAGGCTCTCCGCCACATACAACGCTTCATTGCGCAGCTCGTCGGAGATCTTTCCTCTCTGGTGGTGCTTGCGGATGGTGTTGGTGCGGGTGGTGAACAGACGATAGACCGGGTGCTGTTTGTTTTGCTCCTTCTGCCGCATCATGGCGCCGTACTGGCGGCAGGTCATGCGGGGATCCTGGGGCGCAATGCCATCGCAGTATTTCGGCATATGGCCGTTGGTGGTGAGAAAGTATGTTCCGCAGCCGCAGCACCGGCTGGGCGCATGGCCGTGCTGCAGTCCATTCATCAGGTCAAAGATGTAGAAGCTGATGGCATGATCAAAGAAATACCGGTTCACAAATACGGTTTCCTTTTCCTGTTTCGGGTGTCGGGCAAAGACATAAGAGGATCTCAAGTTTGGTGTGATGGTGAATGGCTCAATATCCGGTACCGGCAGATCACGCATCATATCCCAAAACCATTCGCTGTTGAAGCAGTCGTGGGCGGCCATGGCGAAGAAGGTCTCCGTCCGCTTCTTCAGCCGCCGCAGATAGCCCTCCTCAAAATATCGTGCCGCCGCGGTGAAGTGCTGGATACCCAGGGGGATACTGAAAGCAGCCACCAGATAGCGGAAGAAAAATTCCCGAGCAGGCGAAGCTGGCTTCAGCAGATCGTTGTGGGATGCTGGGGAAAACAGCACCTCCAATGTGTGCTGCTCCTGCCCTTTGTCCATCAGGTTGAACGGAGGACAGTGCCACAGGGCATCCAGCAGCTTCTCCAGAGAGGCGCGAGTCACGTCCAGCAGTTTGATAAATTCACCTCGCCCGGCCAAGGCCAGGGTCTCCACCTGATGGCTGATAGCGCCGCCGTGCGTAATTAGTTCCCGCATAGTCTCCTCGGGAACATTCAACAGTTCGGCGGCAAAGTGGCCAGCCGGGTAAACGGTCTCATGGAAAAAGATTTGATCCTGCCAGACATCCATTGTCAGATGCAGGAAATTGTTGTTCTGCCTGATCCCCAGTGGCATAGGGCCACCTCCTCTGTCCTATATCCGTTTTCTGCCTGTCTTGCGATATTCTCATTTTATCAAAATCCCCCCAATAATCAAGTGAAAGGACAAGAGCCACGGTGGCCGCGTGGTCTCTGTCCTTATCTTTTTACAAGGGGATGATCCTAATGAGTAAAACAAAACGACTGCAAACCATCGACGGTGAGAGCCTGATGAGCCTGCCGCTGACACCACTCAACTTCGTGGTAGACACGCTGCTGTCTCAGGGGCTGCACATCCTTGCGGGCTCCCCCAAGGTGGGCAAGTCCTGGCTGGCCCTGTGGCTGTCCGTCATGGTGGCCAAGGGCGAACCGGTCTGGGGGATGTCCGTGAAGCAAGGTACCACTCTCTATCTCTGCCTGGAGGATTCTGTTCTCCGTATCCAGAACCGGCTCTTTGAGATCACCGAGGACGCACCAAGCAGCGTCCACTTCTGCACGGAGTGCGCCCTCATTGGACAGGGGCTGGAGGAGCAGGTGGAAACATTCCTCACTGCCCACCCGGACACGGTACTGGTCATCATCGACACGCTGCAGATGGTTCGTCCGGCTCGTGACGCAACCTACGCCAACGACTACCGTGACCTCTCTGCTCTGAAGCAGATTGCGGATGCCCACGGCATCGCCATTTTGCTGATCCATCATCTGCGCAAGGAGAGCGCTGACGATGTGTTCAATCGCATCTCCGGCACCACCGCCATCAGCGGTGCGGTGGATTCCAGCTTCACGCTGGTGGAGGAACGGCGGGGCAGCGGCAGAGCGAAGCTCTCCTGTATTGGCCGTGACATTGAATACCGGGAGCTGACACTGGAGCGCAACGGTGAAAATGTATGGGAGCTGGTGTCGGACAGCCGGACACAGCCGGAGCTGCTGGGCGACCGCATCGTCTATCTCCTCTCTGAACTGATGCATGACCAAACCGAATTTATCGGCACTCCCACGGAGCTGTCTGAACGAATCGACCCTGTGGGGGTGGAGCGCATGTCACCCAAGAAAGTATCCCGACAGATCCTGCAAAACCTTGACGCACTAAGGAAAATCGGCATTTCGGCTGTGGTGCGCCGCAGCAACGGAAGGCGGCTCATTGAGCTGCAGCGTGCCGAAAGTGACGATACCCAGGGTGTCCTGGCGGTCGACCCTGTTGACCCTGCCGGGGCGCTGTGCAGCGATTTGCGGGCGGTTTACAGGTGCGGCGAGTAAACTCCCGCAAGACAAAAGAAACGCCGTGTTGGGCCGTTTGTGGACAAAGGAGGAGTACGGGTGTTTGGCGCGGGAGAATCACCTCCTTGGAGGTGGCCAGCATCGCGTTTGTCTGGTCGCCGGCACAGCCGCCGCCCGCCTTCCACCTGTTTGCGGGGCACTGCCCCACACCCCTCGTCGGCGCAAAGTCCGCACCGTTCGGAACACCTTACGGATCAGGTATTCCGAACTACGCTCCCTTGCGCCTCCTCTCCAAACGAAACCCACTGGCGTTGGGCTTTCGTTTGGTTTTAGAAAATGATTATTTTGGAGGAAACGATATGAAAAAAGATATCAAATTCAGCACCCGGATGGCATCCGCAGACCGGGAGGCCATCAAGGAATTGGCGAAACGCTCCGGGATGTCCATGAGCGATTATGTGACAGCCTGCTGTCTGGGAAAGCAGGTAGTGGTCATTGATGGACTAAAAGAAGTGCTCAAGGAGCTGAAGTCCATCGGCAGAAATCTGAATCAGCTTGTCACCCTGGCGCACATGGGACGCGTCACGGTGATCAACCTGGACGGTGTACGCCAGGCGTTCTCTGAATTCTGCGCTGCTGTCCGGCTGATACTTGAACGAAAGCGGTGGTGAAAAATGGCGATCATCAGTTTCACTAACTACAAGCGGGGCCAGACCACCGGATGCATGGGAGCCGTGATGCGGTACACCATGCAGGACAAGAAAACCGAGTTCGATGGACAGCGGTTGGTCACAGGCATCAACTGCCAGCCGGAATCTGTCTACGCGGACTTCATGACCACCAAGCGGCTGCATCACAAAACCGACGGTGTGCTGTTCTACCACATGGTGCAGAGTTTCCCAAAAGGCGAAGCGGTCGATCCGGTCACCGCTCATGCGGCGGCACTGAAGCTGGCTGAGTACTATGAGGGCTATGAAGTCCTGGTCTGCACCCACACAGACCGGGAACACATCCATTCCCACTTCCTCATCAACTCCGTCAACTTCGATACTGGGAAGAAACTGCACATCGCAAAGGAGCAGCTCCAAGAACTGCAGCAGCGCAACGATCAAGTCTGCATGGAGTTTTCTCTCCCTGTGTTCCAGCCTAAAGACAGGAAGCAGAAAACCAAGACCATGACGGTCGGCGAGTATCACACGGCCGCCCGTGGCCAGAGCAAAAAACTGCAGCTCATGAATATCATCAACGACTGTATGCGCCACGCCTCCAGCCGGGAGGAGTTCATTGCGCTGATGGAGAGCGAGGGCTACAAGGTGCGCTGGGAAGCGTCCCGACGGAACATCACCTACACCACACCCAGCGGCTGGCAGTGCCGTGACCGCCTGCTGTTCGGGGACAAATATCTGAAGGAGAATATGGAATATGAATTCAGGATCAGAGCAGAAATTATCCATGGACGAGCTGTTGGAGAAGAACCAACCCGCGCAGATGGTACAGACCACGCCGCAGCCTCCGGCGCAGGAGCTGACACTGCCTCCCAAAGTGCATCCTACGAAAGCGGAGTGGGAGGATCTGCAGAGCGAACTCTGCACACTGGGGTACCACACCGAGAGACAGACTGGCTATCTGAAGAAGGTCAGCGAACTGCTGGCGCAGCTCCCGACCCGGACACAGATGGACGAACTGCTGAAAGCGGTGAAGCATCTGGAGCAGATGAGCGAACAGGCTGGGAAACGGAACGAGAAACATTTTTCTCTGCCCGGCATCAGACTGCCCAGACTGCGGCTACCGCACCTGGATGGCCCCACATGGGCGGTCCTGCTGATGGGGACGGCAGTGTTGCTTCTGCTGTGGTGGGGCTTGGATACCGTCTGGAGCAATCTCAGTCTGATGCTCCCGTGATGGACAGCACCACCATGCGCCCACATACAGACAGGAAAACGCTCCGTAAGAAGCAGCAAAAGAAAATCGCCCAAGGTCACGCCCAGGACGATCACGAAGAAGAACAGACTTGGCAGCAGACCATGTGACGGTCTGCTATTTTTATTGCCCGAATTGGTTTTGGGGGAAAGGAATGCTATGAAGAGTGAATTTGAAGTGTATATGGAGACAGGTATTCTGGGTGGTTATATTCCGGAGCGAGCAATCGGCTACCGGGATGACAATACAATCACGCCGATCTATCGGGATACATCCTATCACGAAACGGAACGTGGTATGGAGCTGCGTCGGGAGATGATCGTGGGCGGACGAAAATTCTTTGTCCGTTCCATCTTCTCTACCGCAGAGAAAGCGAAAACACCTACGGAGCAGATGCTCCAAATCATCGACAGTGATTTGGGAAAAGGTTCGATTTGAGGATAGACATTGGGCAGGAGATACGGTATGTTAGTTGTTGCCGTATCGGCTTGCCCGGAAAGGAGTAGCAATGGCAAGCAACGAAAAATATACCATCCTCTATGGCCGGCTGAGTCAAGAGGATACGCAGAAAACAAATAAGACGGATGACTCGAACAGTATCCAGAATCAAAAACTTCTGCTCGAGAAGTATGCAGCTGAGAAAGGATTCACCAACACCTTCTTCCTGTATGACGACGGTTACTCTGGAACGAACTTCAATCGCCCAGGCTGGCAGCAGGTCATGGAACTGATGGAAAACGGTCAGGTGGAAACACTCATCGTCAAGGACATGTCCCGATTGGGCCGTGAATACCTTCAGGTGGGTCAGTACACGGAACTCATCTTCCCAAGTTATGGTGTGCGCTTTATCGCCGTCAACGACGGCGTGGACAGCCTGTGCGAGTCCACCAACGACTTCACGCCCTTCCGGAATCTGATGAACGAGTTCTATGCCAAGGACTGCAGCAAAAAGGGACGCTCCGTGGTTCGTCTCAAGGCTGAGACTGGTGCCAGAGTCTCCTCCCGTCCCCGCTATGGGTATATGAAAGACCCGGCAGATCCCAAACGGCACATGGTGCCTGATCCTGAGACTGCTCCGGTGGTGCGTTACATCTTTGACCTCTGCGTTTCCGGAAAGGGTCCTGCCCAGATCGCAAAGCAGCTCAAGAAAGACAAAATTCCCACGCCTGGGTATTCCTACTACCAGAAGCATGGGGTGGAACTGACCGGAGTGGACATCACCCAGCCGTACAACTGGTCCACCAACACCGTCGCTGGCATTCTGGAGGATGAGACTTACCTGGGGCACACCATCAACCTGAAATCCACCACCCTGTCCTTCAAGAACAAGAAGCGCATTGAGCGTCCAGAGTCTGAGCAGCTCCGCTTTGAGAATACGCATGAGGCGCTTATTTCGCGACAGACCTGGGAGATCGTACAGGATATCCGCAAGCATAAGCGGCGCAGAGCCAACATGGCCGAGCAGAATATCTTCTCCGGGCTGGTCTATTGCCTGGACTGCGGCGGCACCATGGTACTGCACCGGGCGCACACCATGGATGCGGTGAAAAACAACATCATGTGCTCCACCTATAAGAAAAAAGGTAAGGAGGTCTGCTCCGGTCATTACATCCGGGAACAGGAGCTCAGTGCCATCCTGCTGGATGATATCCGCCGTGTTACGCACTTCGCTCGTCAGAATGAGCTGCGGTTTGCGGAGCACATCCGCAAGAAGCAGGGCAAGGAGGCGCAGCAGGAGATTGCAGTGCTCCAGAAGAAGATCGACACCATGCAGAAGCGCCAGGCCGAGCTGACCAAACTCTTCAAACGGCTCTACGAGGACAGCGTCCTTGGCCGCATCCCGGACGAGCAGTATCGTATCCTCTCTCAGGAGTACACTGCCGAGCAGAAAGAGGTTCAAGAACAGCTGCCTGCCATGGAAGTAAGGCTTCAGGAACTGAAAGACTCCAGCTCCAATATTACCCGGTTCATTGAGAACGCCAAACGGTATAGCGAGATCCCGGAGCTGACCGCTGAGATCCTGCGCATCTTCATCAAGCGGGTGGAGGTCGGAGAGCGTGCGGAGAAATACTCCCGCACAGCACCGCAGGAGGTGCGTATCTATTACCGCGACATTGGTCTGGTGGATGAACTGCCTCAGAGTATGACAGATTCCATGGCAGAAGAAATTCCAAACGAGGTTGCATGAGCAGAAAAGGGAGGCTGTGCCGAAACACAGCCTCCCTCCACAGGAACAAATATTAAGTTATGTGGGTAGGTTCATAAATTGTCCCTATGGAACGCCGGAGAATGGACCCGGGAATTTTCTGTGCCAAAATTTTACATAGATTTTACTTACCCATTACAACGGATTTGACAAAGGCCCTGTATACTGAGAAGTGTAAAAGAGCGTGTGTCAAAATGTAAAAACGACGAATAGAGGGAGTAACATCTATGGATATTTTCAATGTGCTGACCCTGGTAGGCGGCCTGTGCCTGTTCCTGTTCGGCATGAACCTGATGGGCCAGGCCCTGGAGCGCCGGGCCGGCGGCAAGCTGCGCAGTCTCCTGGATAAGATGACCAGCCGGGTGTTTGTGGGCTTTCTGACGGGCCTGGGCATCACCGCCATCATTCAGAGCTCCTCGGCCACCACGGTGATGGTGGTAGGCTTTGTCAACTCCGGCCTCATGACCCTGCGTCAGGCCATCAACGTCATTATGGGCGCCAATGTGGGCACCACCGTCACCGCCTGGCTGCTGAGCCTGGCGGGCATCGACAGTGGCAGCCTGTGGATCCGGCTGCTGAAGCCCTCCTCCTTCACCCCGGTGCTGGCGCTGGTGGGCATCATCTTCTACATGTTCTGCAAGGACGCCAAAAAGAAGGACACCGGCACCATTCTGCTGGGCTTTGCCACCCTGATGTTCGGCATGGAGACCATGAGCGGCGCGGTGGCGGGGCTGAAGGATGTGCCGGAGTTCACCCAGCTGTTCCTGATGTTCCGCAACCCGGTGCTGGGCGTGCTGGTGGGCGCGGTGCTGACGGGGATTATCCAGTCCTCCTCCGCGTCGGTGGGCATTCTCCAGGCGCTGTCTGTCACCGGAAGCGTCAGCTATGCCGCCGCCATCCCGATCATCATGGGTCAGAACATCGGCACCTGCGTAACGGCCATACTGTCCTCCGTGGGCACCAATAAAAACGCCCGCCGGGCCGCCGTGGTCCACCTGATGTTCAACGTCATCGGCGTGGTGGTGCTGCTGACGGTGTACTGCGTGGTCAAGGCCTTGTTTGCCCCGGCTATTCTGGAGCGGCCTGCCACCATGTACGGCATCGCCATTGCCCACTCCGTGTTCAACATCCTGTGCACGGCCATGCTGCTGCCTGCCGGCGGCCTGCTGGAAAAGCTGGCCATCCGCCTGGTGCCCGACGCCAAGCGCCGCGAGGAGACCGTGGAGCTGGATTCCCGTCTGCTGGCCACTCCTGCCCTGGCCCTGGGCCGGGCCCGGGACGTTACCGTTCAGATGGCCCAGTGCGCCGTCCGGGCCCTGGAAAACGCCCTGGACGCCTTCACTGCCTATACCCCGGAGCTGGCCCGGTCCATCCGGGAGGACGAGGAGCGCTGCGACCACTATGAGGACATCATCGGCACCTATCTGGTGCAGCTGAGCAGCCACTCCCTCAGCGACGGCGAAAGCCAGGAGTCCACGGAGCTGCTGAAAACCATCGGCGATTTCGAGCGCATTTCCGACCACGCCGTCAACGTGCTGGAGTCGGCGGAGGAGCTGCAAAGCAAAAAGCTGTCCTTCTCCCCGGCGGCCATGGCGGAGTATCAGACCCTGGCCCGTGCCACCCGCCGGATCCTGCACCTGTCCCTGGACAGCTTCCGTCAGGACGATCCGGTCCAGGCGGCCCAGGTGGAGCCGCTGGAGCAGGTCATCGACACCCTGAAGGAGGAGCTGCGCACCCGCCATATCCTGCGCATGCGCCGCGGGCAGTGCAGCATCGAGGCCGGCTTTGTGTGGGTGGACCTGCTGACGGACCTGGAGCGCACGTCGGACCACTGCTCCAACGTCGCCGGCTGCGTCATTGACGCCGGACGGCATAACCTGAACCTGCACGAGACCCTGCGGGCCGCCCAGACCCAGGATCCGGACTATGCCGGCCGCTTCCGCGCCTATGCCCAGGAATATTGTCTGCCGGAGGGAGAATGATCCCGCAGCCGGAAGAATGCATTTCGCCAAATCAAAAGGCCGCCCCATCCGGGGCGGCCTTTGCCTGTCAAAAAGCCTCGCAGAGTTCGCGGCCCGCAGGCCGCGAATCGAGTTCAATTCATTTTTCGCGGCGGCATGTACGTCGCGAAAAATACTTTGCGCGGAGAGAGTGTGCCCGAATGGGCTAAAAGCCCATTCGGACGCGCGGGTCGGAGCGAAAACTCTCTTGTCCAAAAAGGGCGCCGCCCTTTTTGGACAAGCTTAAAGGCCGCCCCATCCGGGGCGGCCTTTGCCGTATATCGGCGCTCAGATCTCCAGGTAATTCTTCACCAGCACCTGCAGCAACTCGTCCCGGTCCACCTTGCAGATCAGGGTCCGGGCGCCGTTGTGGTTGGTGATATAGGTGGGGTCCTCGGACAGGATATAGCCCACGATCTGGTTGATGGGGTCGTACCCCTTTTCCTTCAGCGCCTCATACACGGAGGTAAGGATATAGTGGATTTGCTCGTCCTTATCCTGGGCGGCGTCAAACTTCCTGGTAAAATCATCCATGCGGGCTTTCTCCCCTTTCTATTGATTCACCATCAGTATACGCTATTTTTCCGGCGCTGTAAAGAGGAAAAAACGCATTTTACCGGGTGCGCAGCTCCGCCCCCAGGCGCTTGGTGAGCTTTTTGATGACGCCGGAGGCGCACTCCTCGATCTCCGTGGAGGTCAGGGTCTTTTCCAGGGAGCCGATGGTCAGCCGGATGGTGACGGACTTCTTCCCGGCGGGTACCTGCTTGCCCCGGTACTCGTCCACAAAATCCGCTCCATGGAGCAGGCCGTTTTCGTGGATGCCCTGGGCGATGACGTCATACATCTGGCTCCACTTCACCTGGCTGTCGAACAGCAGGGAGATATCGTAGTCGGTCATGGGATACTCCGGCAGGTGGGTGAAGGTGTTGGTGCGGGAGCGGAAGGGCTTCAGGGCGTCCACATCCAGCTCGAACAGCATCACCGCCAGATTCTTGATGCCGCAGGCCATGGCGGGCTTCCGGGCCAGCAGCGCCAGGTTGCCCACCTGCTCCTCGCCAAGGAAGATGTTCAGCCACACCACCTGGTCGGCCCACACCGGGCGCTTCTCCTGGCGGAAGGTGAAGCCCTCCATATGGGTGAAGCGGGGCATCTGCTCCACCGCGCCCTTGGCCCGGCGGAACAGGGCCGTCACGTCCTTGGCCGGGGCCACGAAGGCGCCGGCAATGTTCTTGCGCTGGGACGGCAGCAGCTCCCGGGGATCGTAGGGAGCGCTGTAGTCGGCGTCGCGGAACACCTGGGCCGTTTCAAACAGGGAGAACTCCGTGAAGTACCGCTCATTTTTCACCACGGCCTTGCACAGATTGGGCAGCAGGGAGGAACGGATCAGCCGCTCGGAGGGAGACGGCGGCGTGGACAGGGCCAGGATTCCGGCGGTGTCCTGCAAAATGGCGTTTACATAGGACTCGTCCATCCAGGGATAGGTGAAGATCTCCTGCATGCCGCAGCGAATGGCCAGGTACTCCTTGATCCGGCGCTCCAGGTCCTTATCCAGCTGGTTGATGGCCCCGTCAAAGGAAGTGGTGATGGGGGCAGCCTGGAAGTTCTCATAGCCCACCATCCGGGCTACCTCCTCCATGATGTCGGCCTTGATGGATACATCGCCGGTGGAGCGCCAGGTGGGCACGGTAACGTGCATGTTGTCGCCGCTGAAGTCCAGCCGGAAGCCCAGCAGGCCCAGCTTGTGGGCGATCTCGTCGTTGGTCAGGTGCTTGCCCAGGCGGCGGTCCAGCCAGGTCAGGGACACATCGATCTCCGCCTGGCGCAGCTTTTCGGGATACTGGTCGGAGAAGCTGGTGACGCGCACGTCGGGATACAGCTCCCGGAACAGGCTCATGGCCAGGGACAGGGCCTGGTCGCAGCGCTCCGGGTCGATGCCCTTTTCATAGCGGGAGGACGCCTCGGTGCGGTTGTCGTACCGCAGGGCCGTGCGGCGGACGCC
>ENA-ORTV01001339-ORTV01001339.1-human-gut-metagenome-genome-assembly--contig:-NODE-1339-length-26961-cov-5.538727_pt1 | contig 26961 bp, 22 predicted proteins | sample MGYA00241915_ERZ509194 | MGnify/ENA primary metagenome ERZ509194 (study PRJEB26280, sample SAMEA2338810) | human gut metagenome | biome: human gut; feature: human-associated habitat; material: faeces... | reverse complement strand
AAGCGGAACGGTTGAAATCAAAATCCCGTCTGACATTGCACCGGGCGACTATACCCTGAAGGTATTCAATGAACAGTATAACGGTGATTATAATACCGATTACGCAAGTAATTTCACAGACATTGCGCTGACGGTGGAAAATCAACCTGACGAGCAGTTCAACCTCGTTCCCGGCGGCGTCTATTACTTTGACCTCTCCGGCGCGAGCATTCCCGGCACAGCAAACAGCGGAAACTCATTTGGAGCGGTTTCTCTGCCGGATACGACGCTGCACTATGTTCCCTTTACCTATGCGGGAACAATAGAAGCCTACAAGCTCACGTCTGCGATGGCGACCACCGAGGAATATGCACAGAAGAATAAATATCCCCACAGCCTGTTTGTGGCGGACTATGTCGTAACGAATGATGTAAGCTGGGATGCCCTGAATACCGCAAATCTGATTTTCGGAAAAGATTATGCCAGCGGCGGCGTGGACTATACCCTGCGCGCACCGTCTGTGGGAAGTAATTTTATAGGTTTGGGCAATTCCGAACGCGGCGTGCCCCAAAGCAACGAATGGGACACGATGCTGAATAAGAACAGCGGATATATCCAAAACTGGAATAAAATATATTTGTGGGGACAGGATACTGTTTCTGGCAACGCGTCGTACCGGGCGCGCCGCGGGTACTCTTCGGCCCGCTACTGGTACAGCAACAATGCTACGCACTCCTACCCGTTCGTCGGTTTCCGCCCCGTCCTTGAAGTCCTGAACCCTGACACAGTGGGCTCTGACGGACTGAAAGCCGTTACCCTTGCCCTTGGCGGCGGCACGCTGGGCGGCAGCTCCGATGCTATTCACATCATCGTGAAAACCGGCAGCAAGTTTACCGCGCCTGCGTCCGACGGTTTGACCCGCCCGGACGGAAATACAGGCCGCTACTTTAAGTGGCTTGGCAGCGACGGAAACCTGTACGCCCCCGGTGAAAGCGTTCCGGAGGTCGTAACCACGCTGACGGCGCAGTGGACAGTCCACCAGTACACGATTACCTATGATCTGGCCGGCGGCACTGTGGAGGGCAATCCCAACACCTACACCATCGAAACGGTGGCTTTCACCCTCAAGAATCCTACCAAATCCGGCTATACCTTCACCGGCTGGAGCGGCACGGGGCTTGACGGCGAGAACAATATGACCGTCACCATCCCAACGGGTAGCACTGGCAACCGAATCTATACGGCACACTGGCGTTATAATGGCAGCGGCCATTCTTACAGCTACTACACCATCAAGGCAACTGCCGGGGCTGGCGGCTCCATTTCTCCCTCCGGCAATGTCAGCGTCCGCGAGGGCAGAGATCAGCCCTTCACCATCACCCCGGATAAGGGCTACGCTGTCTCCAATGTCAAAATTGACGGCAAGAGCATTGGTGCGGTGAAGTCCTACACCTTTGAAAATGTCCGCAGAACCCATACCATCGAGGTCATCTTTATGAAAGCCAACGGCAACCCCCAGACCGGCGTGTTTGTGGATGTAGCCACCGGCAGCTATTATGAGGACGCCGTGGATTGGGCAGTCGAAAACGGCATCACCAAGGGAACCGATAATACCCATTTCTCCCCGGATGGCATCTGCACCCGTGCGCAGGCCGCGACCTTCCTGTGGCGTGCCGCTGGCAGTCCCAAACCCAAAACCCGCACCATGCCGTTTACCGACGTCCCCACGGGCAGCTACTATTACGACGCTGTGCTGTGGGCGGTAGAAAACGGCATCACCAAGGGCACCAGCAACACCACGTTCAGCCCCAACATGACCTGCACCCGCGCCCAGATCGTCACTTTCCTGTGGCGTTCTGAGAAGTCCCCAGCAGCGGGTACAGCCAATCTCTTTGTCGATGTGAAGTCCACCGTCTACTATGCCGACGCGGTACTGTGGGCGGTCAAGGAGAACATCACCAAGGGAACCACCAGCACGACATTCAGCCCCAATGCGGATTGCACCAGAGCGCAGATCGTGACCTTCCTCTGGCGCTGCAAGAAGTGACCGGCTGACATACGGCTAAACATCAAAGCCGCTGGCATGACCCCATAAGCGAACATCGGACAGCGCAGCGGACGGGCATCTCGCCCCAAAGCTGCGCTGTTCTCTTTTCGCTATTCCCGGCAGAACGCCTTCCGGCACATCTGCGCCTCAGCCATCAGCGACTCCCGCGGGAGATCGTTTCCTTCGCCTCCCGTAGTAAGGACGAGTTTGTGAGGCTGGTCATGGACAGTGACCTGCGGCAGCGTGACCGGAATATTGCAAAGCGGAAACGGCAGCTTGCCGATTCCGAAAAGCGGATCACAGAGTTGGATGCTATCTTCAAGCGGCTCTATGAGGACAACATTTCGGGCAAGCTCTCCGATGAACGCTTTCAGAAGCTCTCTGCGGACTATGAGAAGGAAGGACAGGAGCTCAAGGTGCTGACGAGTCCCCTTCGGAAAGAAGTGGAGCTAGGGAAAAGCAAATCGGCGGATGTTGATCGTTTTCTCTCCGTTGTGGAGAGGTACACGGATATCCCGGAGCTCACGCCCTGCATCCTCCATGAGTTCGTGGAGAAAATCATCGTCCATGCGGCCAGCGACCCGAAGGGCAAGAACCGGATGCAGGAGATCGATATTTACTACAAGGGTATCGGAGCCTTGGAAATGTCAAAAGTCACGGCATCAATGGAAAAATGAGAAAACGGTACAGCCGAAGCTATACCGTTCTCTCTTTCCTCACGATGTTTTCTTATCGGGAGCTGCCTTGCCGCTCTTTTCGTTTTACTCTATGCTTTCGCTCTGCTCCGACAGATGCAAATCCAAATTTCGACCGCGTGTGCAAACACTGCGAATGTGCACATAGCTGTGGATTTCATCAACCGAATACAAAATCACGTCATTTCGCGTAGCATACTGTCGAATTCCCGCAGAACTTCACGGCTCTACATCATACAGCGGATACTTAGCCGGAAATACAGTCAAATTCTCCTGTATCAAAGTGCGAAGGCGGTTGTACCACCGTTCTGCCAATGCGGTATTCCGATACTGCTGCATAATATACATCAGCTTTTCCGTAATATCTCGCTCGGCTGTTGAGGTGTAAAATATCTTATATCCTTGCGGCACGACTCTGAAGCAGCTCCTTTACTTTAGCGTCCATATCGCACTGCGCAGAGATGCGTCCGGCAGCAATATCCTCACTGCTGCGCGACAGCTTTTCGCTGATTTCCGTTTCACTCATATCATCCCATGCACGAAGCGACGGCCGAAATGGCATGCCGCCTTCCTGCAGGCTCTGCTGCGCAAACATCCGTACAGCCTCAGCGAACGAGGTGCCCATACTGCGGTAAAGCGCTTCTACCTGCTCCTTCACTGCACTGTCAATGCGGATCTGAAGTGTTGCATCCATAGCCATAAAATCATCTCCTTGTAGTACTATTGTATTACAGTTTTCTTTGCATGTCAAGAGGATGACTTCTCTCCTTTCCTATCATAATCGCGCAGCATAACATCGGCAATGCATTCACCCGCTTGTACGCGAGATTGCTCGATCAAGTGCGCATAGTACATTTCGGTTGTAGCCGGACTGGAATGACCGAGCTGACGCGCAACGGTAACGACATCGGTGTGGTTGGCAATCAGTACGCTGGCAACCGTATGACGAAACGCATGGGGATTGATATGAGGCAGATCATGCCGTTTGCTGAATTTGCTCAGCCATGCGGTAATGCTGTCCGGATGCATGACCTGTCCGTTATCCCGCGTAAACAGAAAGCCGGTATCCTGCCAGCGGTCGCCGTTCAGCTCACGCAGATGTTCCTGTTCAGCGCGATACTCGCGCAGCAGCGCAACCGTTTCGGCCGGAATGGGGATAAAGCGTGTTTCACCGGTTTTCGGTGTTTCCTCATAAATACCGCGTGCCTTGGAATAGCGCAGATTGACCTCTATATAAAGATAGCGCTCATCAAGGTGAACATTCTCCCACTTCAGTCCCATAATTTCGCCGCGCCGCGCACCGGTGACGATCAGCAGATGCGTGATCGTCCGCCACTTCAGCGGTTCACTCTCGAGTGCCTGCAAGATACGAAAGATTTCATCCGGCTGAAAGTAGTTGATCTTTTTGCGTTGAGCACGAGGCAATGTCGCGCGCGCCGCTGCATTGTAGGTTACGATCATTTCCTTTTCAGCCTGTGAAAGCACTGTAGAGATGAAACGATGGTGCTGCAGGACTGTTTTTACCGCGAGATGGTCGGTATTCAGGATGTACTCGAATAACTGCTTCGGCGGCACTCCCAGCGCCATAGAAATCGCGTCTGCGGAGGACTTGCGGATAACCTGTCCGCGGCAAGCAGCTGTGATAGTAACAGCATTGAGACGAGACATCTTTGCCAGCTTTGCGCGTGAAATCTGCCGTTCGGTCAGCAGAGCGCCCAAATCAACCTTCGAGCGTGCCTTGTCCAGAACATGCTTGGTGCAATTCTGTAGAAGATCGATATACAGCCGATTTAAGTGCTGTGGTCGCAGCTCGGTCAGCTTGATATGACCGATAGCGGGAATTATGCGCTCGCACAGGTGCTTGTACAGCTCGATCGTGCTGTGCTTGGTGCCGGTGTGCTCCTTTAGGTCGATGACATAGGCGGCATATTCGGCAAACGTCTTGTTATTGTCCGGCTGAAACCCCAGCTTGATGCTGTTCTCAAACTCGTAGGCAATTTTCTGTGCCTCCCGCTCGGCACGCTGCTCCGACCAGTTTTCCGGCGCTTTCCAAGTCTTATAGTGACAGCGCTTGCGGTAGCGTTCATCATAGCCGCACGAAACCGTGATTTTGAAGCTCAAGCCGGATTTTGTGTGGATTTTCTTTATGCTTGGCACGTTTTTCTCTCCTTTCGTGTAGAATAATGCGGTGCGCCGCTTGGACGCACCGCAGACTATCGCTTATACCGAAATCTTTGCCGGAATGTACGACGGACGCTCATCATCCGACGAAACATGGTTGTTGCCCTCGGTCAGCAGTTTGATGACGTTCGGGTAATACAGCAGCGACTTGCGGCCAATTTTGACCGCAGGAAGAACACCCTGACGGATCAGCCCACGCAGGGCATTTTCCGAAATGTTGTGACCCTCTGCAAGCAGACGACGGTGGGTTTCGGCTACGGTTGCCGTGTCGTAGAAACGACGCTGCGGAATGAATTGAATAGTATCAGACATAATAGTTTCCTCACTTTCGAATTTTTGCTTGTTTTTCGAGATTTTCCTTATTTAGGGGAACGAACCGTCCCAGTTTGGGAAACTTTGATTTGGCGGTATGGCCGTCCTTGCCGACCTCAACCAGACCATTCTCACGCAGCAGCTTGCCGGTGGCAGAATCTGTCCAAACTTTACCACTAACCGAGCTCAACAGCTCCTGCAGGCTGGCAAGTCGTATGTACGCCACTGTGTGCTTGTGCCCCTCGAAGCCAGCGTATTTGTTCTTCTGAATTGCCTTCCACAGATGCGGATCATTCAGCCGTTCCGGTGCAACAAAGAGCGCCTGAAGCTTGCGGTGCTTTAATCTTTCCATAATATTGGCATTCTCCGCATTGCCGCCGTACAGGCAGCCCGCTCGGATTTTGCTGTCCTCGCAGCGCTGCACTAAGTCCCGCATCAATGCAACCGTCGGGAGAATCCCAATCAGTAATTCGTTCGGGTACATAGCAACCATCGAAAGAAAGCAGATTGACTTGCCTTCAGAGGTTCGAGCTAAGCCAAGTACATCTTTACCATTGAGTAAGTCTGTAATTACATCCTTCTGAAACGCTTTCAGTTTCGATATACCAAAGCTATTGCATATCATCTTTTCCTGTTTGTTTGTCATAATTTTCACTCCTGAACATAGAATTCTCGTTCAAAACTGAAATTTAGAAATTTCATCTGAACTGCCTTTATTCCATTGTTAGGATTGAATTCAAATTATAATTTCACAGAAAAAACATGATATATAATAATAATAATCATGGCGAATAAATGATGCTGTAAACGTGGCAATGGTCAAAAGATTGACCTTGCAAAAGTCTGAATCTCGTCCTATTCTATCAATCACACGGATAGAACGGACTTGAAAGGAGGACTTCATGCAGGCAATCAAAACAGTCGCGTTGCGGGAAGCAGAGAACACCAGCAGACGAATTCGGGAACAGACAGCGTGGTTTTATCTCCGGCATATGAACATCGACGAGGACACTTCCCCCTCCACAGCATTTCATGCACTCCTGACACGGAAAGAACGTGAATCTCTGCCCACACCGCAAGGCGAAAAAGAAAAAGAGGTACGGAGCCAGCTTTGCACTCGTTCGGCCTTGTTAGAAGCACAGCTTTATGATACGATAAACGCATACACAAAGCTTTTTATCATGAACGATGCCAGTCTGCCAGATGATCTGCGTAAAAAGCTGAATGCTGAGCTGGAGCAGTTTAATGCACAGACAACGCAGATGCTGACCGACAAATCAGTCGATTGTGTGCGCCGAAATGCGTCGGCCGATCAGATGGCTGAAGAGCTGCTTGAGGTGTTCAATAAAGCGGCGAAAAAGCTGGCCGGGGACATCGACGGAGCCTATATGCAGGCGAGCTGGTATTATCTTCTGCATCAGTTCGCTAAGGCAGGATACCGTGAATTTCGGCATGTTGTCGAACATAAAGCTGGACTTTGCGAAACCTGTCTGAGCCTGAGCGAACAAACATTTACTCTGGAGGAACTGGTACAGCAGGAGCTTTTGCCGCCGCTGCATCCCAATTGCCGCTGCGTTATCGTGCCGGTTTATGAAACCGGGATGGACGGAAGTCGAACATCCGGCGGTTTCAGCTCGAAAACGACAAACTGGTATGACGGACTCCTGCAAATTCCGGCTGAGGCCAAAGCACTCCTGAACGGTTTTGTATCGGCGCAGCAGGAGCGTATCGGCCGCGGAACGCTTGGCGGATTTCTTGATTGGCTCACAATGGGCACGATCAGTGGATTTTATGACGGCTTAAAGACACGCGCCAGTGCTGTTTTCGAAAATCCATCGCTGTATAACATTACAAACTGGCTGACTTTAGGCACTGCCGATACCGTAAAAGGTGCGGTTGCGCCGGAAAAACCGCTATCGCTTGAGCATTGGCTGGATTCGATAGGCGTTGTCTCCATTGCGCTTGGCGCATATGAATTGGCGCAGAAATATGCACCGGCAGCGATCGATGATGTTGCGGCGTTTGAAAATGCAGCGGCTCAAAACGCTGCGGAAATCAACCTGCCGGAAGATGCTCTTATTGTCCGTGATACCAAATATCTTGATGAAAGCGGTCATGTTGACTACCTTAAATACGCATTAGATGATGGATTTGTGGCAGGGACAAAGCATATAGAAACACTTGATACTGGTGTTTTAATTGACCGCTATGGCGGACCAGGCGGTGATTTTACCGCGCCGAAAGGCACACCATATAAAATGCGATCATTGCCCTATTACAAAAATCAAAATGTATATCACATTTATCGAGTAATTAAACCCATTGAAAATGTAGAAGCAGGGACAATCGCTCCGGCGTTTGGCGAACCGGGCGGCGGAATTCAATATAAATTGCCTGCACCGATTGAAAAGTTACTTGGCGAATATTTGGAGGAGGTTACTCAATGATTACAATGAACCGAAAACAGCTGCTTGCAATTTTCCGCTATCTGAAAGTACCATGCGACACTTATGACCTTGGGACAAGTATGAGAATCGAGGCCTGCTATGATGTGGAGTATACAGAGCAGGGCTGGGAAATGTGCCGCTTTGACCGCGGCAAAAAATACAGCGTTAAAATCTTTGACAACGAAACCGATGCATGTTTTGCGCTCCTTAACCATGTAATGCATATGCGTGGGCTTTCCGTAAGACTTTCCCTGAGCATCCATCAGCTTCATTCCATTCTGGTCTATCTGAAAGTGCCCGAAGACCTGTATGATTTCAGTGCCGGATATTTCGGTACGAACTGCTATTCCATGGAATGGACAGCACAGGGCTGGGAGGTATTCTTCGCCGTGAACGGCGAAAAGTGTGATGTTGCCGTCTTTGACAGCGAAACCGATGCCTGCCTCGACCTGCTGTATAAGGTGATGCACCGGTAAACACCTTGCGCAGCAGCAACAGATTGGGTATAATAAAAGCAGATATCTGGCACAGCAGGAGAGCTAACTATGGCAGAAAGTTTTACCACTCGGCTTACCCAGCGTCTTCAAATCGAGCAGAAGAAAAATGACCACGGCGGCGTATACGCGTTCGCACAGAGAACGCTCGCCTACCATTCCAACAGAATTGAAGGCAGTACATTAACGGAAAAGCAGACGGCATCTCTGTTCGATACCGGCACCCTGACTTCGGAAGATGCGCTGATTCGCGCAAAAGACGTCGAGGAAATGACCGGTCACTTTCTGATGTTCAATGAAATGCTGAAAACCTATCAAGAGCCGCTTTCGCATGAACTGATTAAACGATATCATTACAAGCTGAAAAGCGGCGTGTTTGAGGACATTGCGAACGGTTATCCGATCGGAGAATACAAGAATCGCCGGAATATCGTATCGGATATTACAACTGCGCTGCCGGAGGATGTCCACGCACGCATGACGACACTTCTGGACGAATACAATGCAGCAGACAAACATGATCTGCACGGATTGGCAAAGTTTCATGCAGATTATGAGGCCATTCACCCATTTCAGGACGGAAATGGACGAACCGGACGGCTGATTCTGTTTAAGGAATGTCTGAAAAACGACATTATCCCCTTTGTGGTAAATGATAGCCGCAAGGCAGAATATTATCATGCGCTGAATACCGCGCAGACAAAACAGGATTACAGCCTGCTGGAGCGGTTCTTCCGCGAGGAGCAGACCGAATACCGTCAGCAGGTCGAAGGTTTCCTGCCACCGGTCAAAGAATAGCCAACGCCACTGCGGCTACTACGAGGCTACTGCCACCGAATATCGGCAGTCCCAACAGGTGCAGAAAACATACAAAAACCACACAAAATGTTGGTCAAATACGTCTTTTCAGTAGTCGCTGCGATGCAAACACCTCACATAGCACCGCTCCGACTCCAAAGGCCATGCGTTCGAATCGCACCGGGCGTACCATGCAAAACCGCTTGTTTCGTTGAAATGGGCGGTTTTTTGTTATCTTTTTTGAGTGTTACTATAACAGAGTAAAACCGAGGCTGCTGCGCGGGCTACTACGTGGCAGCCGGACTGGAATGGCCGAGCTGACGCGCCAAGAAAATATGATCACACAGGATGGACTTTTTTCGCCGATGCGTGTACAGTATAAGGATACAGACAGATCACGAATCCGTCCCGCAGGGGCGGTCACAGGAAAGGCGAAGATCAATGATAAACAGGAAAAGAAAGCTGCTGCCCGTTCTTGCGGCGGTCAGCCTCATGCTCGCAGGCCTCTCGGGCTGCGGCGAACACGCAGAGCCGCCGCTCGAAGCCGCGGCGTATTCCAATCTGACAGATGCAGCCTCCAGAGGGCTGCTCTCCGAGTCGCTCGCAGACTCCGGCATCAGCGAAAACAGGGTCAGCATTCTTCTTGACCGCGTCGATCAGTTCAACGCCAGCGTCAAGAACGAATGGCTGACGGAGGGCTTTGAGAGCGGTGCGCCGACCGATACCAAATATGACCCTTATGAGATGCAGGAGCTGTGGACGGAAAAGAACGGGAGCTTTCCCGGCTACAACTGCCGCATCACGGCCTTCAGCCTGTTCGGTGAGTTCGTCACTGCCGGGGCAGACCAGCCGGAAACGCAGGGCGAGGACGCCCTCTTTCTGGATCTCGAAACGCTGACCGCAGATCCAGCCGTTCTCTGCGGAGACAGCACATCCAAATTCTGTGCGCTGTTTGCGCCGGTGACTGCTGCGGACAGCACGGAGACGGCGGAACAGGTCAAGGCCCTTCAGGCAGGCTGGGCGGAGCGCGGCGTTGCCTTTGAAGAAGGGACTGCCCGGCTGATCTCCGTGGTGCTCCATGACCGGTTCTCGGATACGGACAATACCCTGTTCATCGGACACGTGGGCGTCCTGCTGCCGGCCGAGGACGGCAGTCTCTATTTTGTTGAAAAGGTGGCGTTTCAGGAGCCGTACCGGCTGGTCAAGCTCCGAAACCGGATCGAGCTGAACGATTATCTGATGGAAAGATACGATACCTCCTGGGATCAGGACACGGCGCGCCCGTTTATCATGGAAAACGACAGTCTCATGGAGGGATACCGTACCGTTCCGACAGCGGCGGACTGAGAATACCGCCGCGAAGCGCCGCAGTTTTCGCTGTCCGGTGCTGCTTTATATACGATTTACTTGTAATTTTCCGATATTTGTGATATGGTGTAAATAGAAAACAGCATGACAAGACAGCTGCGTGGACTTTTCGGACAGGCAGGGGGAACTGCAATGAGTGAAGCAATACAGGTTCAAATGCTGGGAGAATTTACGATCCGCTACGGAGACTGCGTCATCTCAGACAGCAACGACCGCTCGCACCGGGTATGGTCTCTGCTCGCGTATCTGCTGGTCAACCGCTGCCGCGAATTTACGCAGGAGGAGCTGATCAACCTCTGCTGGAGCGGCGGAACGGGCAGCTCGGACCCCGCAAACGCGCTCAAGTCGGTCTTTCACCGCATCCGTGCACTGCTCGACCGGCTCGAGGACGGACTGGGACACCGGCTGCTCCTCCGCCGGTCGGGTCGGTATGTGTGGAATGAGGAGGTACCGATCACGCTCGACATCGAGCAGTTTGAGGAGCGGTGCCGCAGAGGAGACCGGGAAAAGGAGCCGGAGGCGCGTCTGCGCGCGTATCAGGCTGCGGTCGGCTGCTACCGCGGCGATCTGCTGCCGCGCCTGTCGGGCGAGATCTGGGTCATGCCGCTCGAGACGTATTACCACGGCCTGTATGCCGGGGCGGTATCGAGCGCGATCGAGATCCTCGAAGACTGCGGACGCACGGAGGAGCTGGCCGCGCTGTGCCGGCAGGCCGTTAAGATCGAGCCGTACAAAGAGGAATTTTACGAGCATCTGATGGGTGCGCTCATCGAGAACGGAGACAACCGGGAAGCCATGGCGGTCTATGACGACATGAGCGAGATGCTGTTCTCGGATTTCGGCGTCATGCCGGGAGAGACCCTGCGCGAGCTGTACCGGCAGGCATCGCGCACGGTCAACGACCATACTCTGTCGATGGACGAGCTGCGCATGCAGCTTCAGGAGGAGAACAGCGCCGGCGGCGCGATGCTGTGCGAATATGACTTTTTCAAGATCCTGTATCGTATGCAGGCGCGTGCGGTCGCACGCATGGGCATCGCCGTGCATATCTGTCTGCTGTCGGTGACGGCGAAGGACGGTTCCGCCCTTGCGCGCCGCAGTCTGGACGGCGTGATGGAAAAGCTGCCGCCGCTGCTGCGCGGCAATCTGCGGCGCGGCGACGTTATCTCGCGGTGCAGCGTGTCGCAGTTTGTCATCATGCTGCCGCAGGCGAATTACGAAAACAGCTGCATGGTCGCGGAACGGCTGACCGGCGCCTTTTACCGCCGTTATCCGCATTCGTCCGCGCGCCTGCGCTGCATGGTGCAGCCGCTCATTCCAAACGAATAAAAAGAAAGCTCTCCGCAGTTCAGGTCGATGCGGAGAGCTTTTTTTACAGATTCAGATTTTTGAAGCGGGAATACATGGACTGTGCGCCGTACAGGGCGGCGGCCGGATTGTGCTGGAGCACGCGGTCCTTGACGATCATGACGGTGGTCGGAACCTTGCTGTGACGCAGGAACAGCGTATCGTGACCGACGCACAGGCCGATGACGATATTGAAGTCGCAGCCGTTCGCGGCGAGCGTTTTCGCCTGCATGATCGGGTTGCACATGGACTCGTGGCCGCAGCCGCCGTTGAGCTTTTTCTCGTTCGGCACGCCGATCTCGGTCTTGTCCACCGCGCCGACCTTGCAGCCGACGGTAAAGTAATCGATGCCGCTTGCCTTGAGGATGCGGGCGAAGATCGAGGTCTCGCGCATCAGACCGACGCAGGAGGCGATGCCGATTTTCTTGAAGCCCATGCGCCGGATGAACTCGATGGTCTCCTCGACGCGCGTCAGGCGGCCGTAGGATTCGCCTTCGATGCAGGCGGAGGTGCGGGCGATCCTGCCCTGAAGCTCGTCATTTCTGTAGATCTCGAGCGTCTCGTCCAGCAGATCCCTGTCAACATTGGTCGTCAGGCAGAACGGGGGATACTGATCCTCGCTCGCCGAGCGGCAGCCGAGTCTGCTGCAGTCCGAGCAGCTGTGCGTGCATTTGATTTCTGACATGATATCCTTTCCTCCCTGTATCCGTCAGGCTTTTCTGGTGGTGTCAGGCTTTTCGATCTTGCCGCCGCAGCAGTCGTTCTCCTCGGCCTCGGCCGCTTCGGTGAAGTTGACCGAGGAGGCAGAGGCGGACGGAGCGGCTGCGGTGGTGCCGGAGGAGGCCTCCGGCGCATCCGGCACATCGTCGAAGAAGATGTAAGCATTGTCTGCGAATTTCTGTGCGTCGGTGCCTTCCTTGAGCACGCCGATTTTGCTCAGCTCCTCGGCGTTCAGCTTGAGCGCGTCATAGCCGCCCTGAACCGAAGGCTTGTAGTTGTAGGTCTTGAGGATCTGTGCGCAGAAATCGACATCGCCGGAGACATACTGCTTGTCAACGATGATCTTTGCGGTCTCGTCCGGGTTCTCCTGCACCCACTGAGAAGCCTTCTGCACCGCACGGGTGAACGCTGCGGCAGCCTTCGGGTTTTCGGCGGCGAGCTTGGAGGTGACGAACGCATTGCAGCAGTATTCATCCTTGTACTTGGGATCGGTTGCGGTGTCGATGAGGGCGGTCAGACCGTACTGCTCCTCCGCGATGGATGCGGTCGGGTCGCCGAGGGCGATCGCGTCGACCGCACCGTTCTCGAGCGCCTGCGGCAGGTCGTTGCGCGAGTAGACCGAGAACTCGACCTCCATGTTCTGCTCGGTCACGCCGATGCCGGCCGCGCTGAGCGAACGCTTGGAAACAACGGTTGCGGCGTCGGCCAGACCCGGCACGCCGATCTTTTTGCCCTTGAGGTCAGCGATGCTCTTGATGTCGCTGTCGCCCGGGACGAGCAGCTTGGTGCAGCCGGTGTGCAGGCCGGTGGTGAACTTGATGGGCAGGCCGTTTTCGATCGGCTGGAGCAGCTTGCCGATCAGACCCATGCCGACATCGACCTGATCCGCGCCGATGGCCTCGGAAACGTGCGCCGCATCGACCGTTACCTGTTCGATATCGAGGTTTTCCTCCTCGAAATAGCCGTTTTCGATCGCGATATACATCGGCGCCGCGCACAGCGAGGGGGAGTAGATCAGGCGGAGATGGGTGGTCCCGCTGTCCGAAGCGCCGTCAGCGGAGGCGTCGGACGAGGCGGTACTGCTGCTGCCGCAGGCGGAGAGCGAGAGGGCGAGTGCGCCGGCGAGTGCGCCGCTCAGCACACGGGAGAAAATCCGGTTCTTTTTCATGGATATCGTTCCTTTCGAGGAGTAGGGTGGGTGTTTTGCTTTAACAGAGGTAGGTGTTTGGTGGTGCAATAATTAACAGCGGAGGAAATCCCGCGCTTTCAGCGCGGCATTCAATCGGGCATCTTCGATGCCCGAAAAAAGCCGGGGCGTGGCCCAGGCCACCTTCTCTTGCCACTACGTGGCAATTCACCTTGTGTACCTGGCTTTTTTCACCCCGACCCAGCCGCCTTGGGCGGCGTCGTTGGGGTATCACAGAGTGGTTTCTTCGGAACCGCTCTGTGTATATAGGGGAATTTTGAATTCCCCTATAAAGCGAAGCGTCAGATGTAGTAGTTCGGCTCCTCGACCTTGCCGCCGTAGTGCAGGCGGCGCAGGATCTCGCCGCGGTACTGGAGAAAGTCCTCCGAGCTGCGCGCACGCGGGCGGGAGAGCTGGATATCGAGCGTGCCGGTGATGCGGCCGGGGCGCGGGGTCATGACGACGACCTTGTCCGAGAGATAAACGGCCTCGTCCACGTCGTGCGTTACCATGATGGCGGTCATGCCGGTCTCCTTCCAGATGCGCAGAATCTCATCCTGCATATTCATTCGGGTGAAGGCGTCGAGTGCGCCGAGCGGCTCGTCGAGCAGCAGCACCTTGGGCCTGCCGACAAGGGCGCGTGCGAGAGAGGCGCGCTGGCACATGCCGCCCGAAAGCTGATGCGGATAGGAGTGCTCAAAGCCCTTGAGGCCGACCATTTCGATGAACTCATCGACGCGGTCCTTTTCCTGCTTGTAGATGCCGCGGGCGCGCAGGCCGAAGGCGATATTGTCGTAGATCGACAGCCACGGGAACAGCGTGTGCTCCTGGAACATGAAGCCGCGGTCGGCGCCGGGAGCGGTGACGGGCACGCCGTCGAGCGTCAGCTCGCCCTCGTCCATCTGGATGAGGCCGGAGATCAGACGCAGGAGCGTAGATTTGCCGCAGCCGGACGGGCCGATGAGCGACACGAGCGAGCCGGAGGGGATTTCGAGCGACACATTGTCGAGCGCGGTGATGCGTTCTCCGGTTGGGTTGATAAAGTGCTTGGAGACGCCCGAAATGGAGATATTTCCTACCATTTGATAACTCCTTTCTGCCATGCAAGGACATGATCGCGGAATTTGAAGAGCAGGGTGATGAGGATGAAGAACGTAACGGCGATGATGATCAGACCGGCGTAAACGTTCGCGTAAGCCATCATTTCCTTCTGCCAGTTGATGTACCAGCCGATGCCGTACTTCGCGCCGAGCATTTCGGCGGTCACGAGCGTGATGAACGACGAGCAGGTGCCGTTGAACAGGCCGAGGAACATATGGGGCATGGCGGCCGGGATGCCGACCTTCACGATGCGGTAAAGGCTGCCGGCGCCGAGCGTCGAGGAGACCTCAAAGTACGAGTTGGGGATGGAGGCGATGCCGCTGCTCGTGAGAACGGTGGTCGGGAACCATACGGCGAGCGCGATCAGGAATGCGCTGGCGGAGACGGCGGAGGGAAAGGCGATCAGCACGATCGGGATCCATGCCGTCGAGGGGATCGGGCCGAGCACGCGGACGAGCGGCTGGATCCAGTAGGAAAAGGTCTTGCTGAAGCCGATGGCGATGCCGGTCAGCATGCCGACGAGCGCGCCGCAGAACCAGCCGATGAGCAGCAGGCGTGCCGAGTAGGCGAGGCACTTGGCGAGGAATGTGCTGTCCTCGACCAGAACGCCGAACACGCGGTCGAGCGACGGAAAGTACAGCACCGGGAGAACGGCGAACTTCACGGTCAGCAGGTTAAGGATGTTGAAGAACAGCGCCGCGCCGGCGTAGAAGAGCGCCTTGTATTCGAGCTTTTCGCGCAGCGCCGGACGGGCGAAGGACGCGATATAAAATATGAGGTACAAGACGAGCGCCGCGATCAGCAGCCAGGCGAAATACGGGTGCTCGGCGGCGGGGTGCTGTAAATTGTCCGGCAGGAGCGCGTCGAGCGCGAGCGCCAGAACGATGGACAGGACCGGCAGGACTTTGATAAATTGCTTCACGGTTGGGAAACTCCTTTCGACAAAAAAAGCAGGAAGCACACGCCTCCTGCATACAGAATGATGCTTTTTCAGCACATTCGACATGTCACAAGGGAGCGCATACAACAGCAGCGGTGCATACACATACAGCAGGTCGGCATACAGTTCATTCGGCTCATGGTGCGTTCTCCTTTCAATTCATATAATTCCTATGTGAATTAGTATGATTGCAGTATACGCGTCATTGTCCTGTTTGTCAATAGGATTACTATGATTTCGTCGGACGAGACAAAAATATAAAAATCAGCCGCGCTTTTTTGGCGATAAGAGAGAAACACCGCAGTGCCGCCGCTCAAGATCAGCCGCGCGAATGCGGCGGACAGACTGACCCTGAAAAAATAAAGCGGACTGGCCCTTTTATACAAGCCAGAGAAAGAGTATCATCTATATAAAGAGAACAAACCCGTTGGAAATAAAGAAATTTCCACGGGTCTGACAAAAGAAAAGCAGGTGTATGACATGAAAAACGCAAGCCTTCGAAAGATTATCTTTGCGGCGCTCATGGCGGCACTGACTACGGTCGCGACCATGATCATCCGCATTCCGACCCCGACGCAGGGCTATATCCACCTCGGCGACGGCATGGTGCTGCTGTGCGGCGCGCTGCTCGGTCCGGGTCTCGGCGCGCTCGCGGCAGGCATCGGCTCGATGCTGAGCGACCTGTTCGCAGGCTACATGAGCTATGTTCCGGGTACGTTCGTCATCAAGGCGCTGACCGCGATGGTCGGCGGCTGGCTGTATCTCCGTCTGAGCGCAGGCGCAGACAGGCGCGCCGTTCCGGTCCGCGTTGTCCTGAGCGGCATCCCGGCAGAGGCCGTCATGGTCATCGGCTATTTTCTGTATGAGATGGGCATGGAGGTCGCAATGGGCAGCAATGCAGCCGCAGCCGCGACCGCTGTCGCCGTCGGCATCCCGATGAACATCGTACAGGGTGTCGCGGGCATTATCGTCTGCGCGGTCCTGCTTCCGGTGCTGAGCCTGCACAAGGGCATCGTCACCGCGAAGAACGGCTGATTTCTATCGAACCATTACCCCTTTTCATATTTCTTTCAACCCGCGCAAAGGAAAACCACCGCAGAACGTTAAAAATGCGTTCTGCGGTGGTTTTCGCTTTCATTGTGCGGTGCTGCCTTTATTCGATGCGCAGCAGCATGCCGCTGTACGGCGGCAGGATGAGCGGAAGCTCGGTATTCAGCTCGCCTTCCTCGGTGTCGCCGCCGAACTCGATGAGATCGGTGTGCAGCAGCAGGGAGGGCGCATCGCCGAGCGGGCCGTCATAGACCGCCGGGTCGCTGCCGAAATTGCACAGCGCGAGCAGTGTCTCGCCGTGCCCCCGGCGCACCATGCCGATAAGCGAGGGTACGTCGGCGCGGCTGTCCGCCCAGGAAAAGCTGTCCGGCGCGTAGTCGCAGTGCAGCGCCGGGTTATCCCGATAAGTTCTGCACAGGCTGTGGAAAAACAGATGGAACGGGCGCTCCGCGAGTGCGCCGTCGAGCGTGCCGGCCTCGTTCCATTCATAAAGCTGTCCCAGCTCATTGCCCATGAAATTGAGCTTTTTGCCGGGATGCGCGAACATATAAAGATACATCGTGCGCGCCTGCGCATACTTGTCCTTTTCGTCCGCGCCCCACATTTTCTGCACGATGGAGGCTTTGCCGTGTACGACCTCGTCGTGCGAGAGGGGGAGCAGATAGCGCTCGTTCGCGAAATAGTGCATCGACCACAGCAGCCTGCCGCGGTTGCGCGGCCGCAGGTCGGGCTGCGTCTGGCAGAATTCGAGCGTGTCGTGCATCCAGCCGAGATCCCATTTGTAGTCGAAGCCGAGGCCACCCTCGTCGAGCGGACGGGTGACGCCGGGGTAGGCGGTCGAGTCCTCCGCGATGAGCAGAGCGGAGGGGTGGCGTGCCTTGAGGCCGCGGTTCATGCCCTTGAGGAAGTCGAGCGTATCGCCGTTTATGCCGCGCTTCTCGTCTCCCTGCCAGTAGATGAGGCGCGAGACCGCATCCATGCGCAGACCGTCGAAATGGAATTCCTCGAGCCAGTAATTCGCGGCAGATTGCAGAAAACACCGCACTTCGCGGCGCGAATGGTTGAAATTGTAGCTGCCCCACTCGCTGACGCCGACCGCGTCGTTCGGGTACTCGTACAGCGGCGTGCCGTCGAACTTCGCAAGGCCGTAGGAGTCCACTGCGAAGTGGACGGGCACGAAATCCATGATCGCGCCGAAACCGGCGTTGTGCAGCCGGTCGATGAGCTGTTTGAGCTGCGCGGGCGAGCCGTAGCGCGCGGTCGGCGCGAAAAATCCGGTATTTTGGTAGCCCCACGAGCCGTCGAACGGGTGCTCGGAGAGCGGAAGGAACTCGACGTGCGTATAGCCGCCGTCCAGCAGGTAGGGGATGAGCCGGTCGGCAAGCTGCTCATAGGTAAACCAGCCGTTTGCGTCCTCCGGATTGCGCTGCCATGAGCCGAGGTGCATTTCGTAGATATTCAGCGGAGCGTCCGGGTCGGCGGAACGCGCCTGCATCCATGCGTCGTCCGTGAACCGGTATTCCTCGAGGTCGGTCACGATCGAGCAGCACGCCGGGCGCAGCTCCATGGCGAAGCCGTAGGGGTCGCAGTGCTCGGTCACGGAGCCGTCGGCGGCGTAGATGCGGTACTTGTAGAGCTGCCCTGCCTGCGTGCCGGGCACGGAGACCTCCCAGAAGCCGCTGCGGCCGTCCTGATGCAGATCGGTCTCGGTCCAGCCGTTCATCGCGCCGGTCAGCGTGATGCGCGAGGCATTGGGTGCGAACGTGCGGAAGACCGCGCCGCCGCCGCCGAGATGCGCGCCGAACCAGCGCCACGCATCGAAGACCGCGCCGTTGAAGAATTGCTGCTTGTCCAAGGTAGCGCTCCTTTCCGTTTACTCCGCGAGACGGTAGATTTCGATGATCGCCTTTTCGTCGAGCGGCGAGTAGCTCTTGACCGGGCCGTTCACGGTGCGGACCGTGTTCGCGGCGAGCTTTTCATAGTTTTCCGGCTTGATGCCGAGCTGAGAAAGATGGGTCGGCATGCCGATCTCCTCGAAGAAGCGGCGCAGCGTGCGGATACCCTCGCGCGCGGTGCGCTCAGGGTGTTCGAAATCCATCTCGACGCCGAGCACGCGGTTTGCAAACTGCGCGAAACGGGGATAATCATACGGCATTTCGTGCTCCGCCCACGCCGGGAACAGCACGGAAAGACCGGCGCCGTGGGCGATCTCGTCGCGGAACGCGGAAAGCTCATGCTCGAGCTTGTGCACCGGGAACAGGCGCTTTCTGCCGCAGCCGGTGTAGTCGTTGTGCGAAACGCTGCCGGCCCACATGAGGGTCGCGCGTGCCTCATAATCGCGCGGGTCTGCGATAGCGCGGCGGCCTGCGTCGCGCACGGCGATGAGCAGACCCTCCGCAATGCGGTCGGTCAGGTCGCTCTCGCCGCCCTCCGGCGTCAGATAGCGCTCGAGCGTGTGCATCATGATGTCCACGATGCCGCAGCCGGTCTGGAATTTGGAAACGGTGAACGTGTTTTCTGGGTTGAGGAAGGAAATGACCGGACGGTTGGTCTCGCTCGTGATGCCGCGCTTCTCCTTAGTCTCCTCGTTGGTCAGCACGCAGGAGTTGCTGGTCTCCGAGCCGGAGGCCGCGAGCGTGAGCACGGTCGCGACGGGGAGCGTTTTATCCGGTCTGGTGCCGGTGGAGGCGAACTCCCACGGGTCGCGGCCGGTCGCCGCGCCCATGGCGATGGCCTTGGCTGAGTCGATGACCGAGCCGCCGCCGACGGCGAGCACGAAATCCAGACCCTCGCGGCGGCAGAGCGCGACGCCCTTGCGGACGAGGGAGATCTTGGGGTTGGGGGAGACGCCGCCGAGCTCGACAAAGGACAGGCCGGCGTCAAACAGGCTGTGCTCCACGCGGTCGAGCAGACCGGAGGAACGTGCGCTCGCGCCGCCGAAATGGACGAGAACGCGGTGCGCACCGTATTCCTTGATGCGCTCGCCGATGCCGTCCTCGATGTCCCGTCCAAAGACGACTTCGGTCGGCGTTTTAATAGTAAAATTCAACATATAGCGTTACCTGCCCTTCGTGTAAAAAATCATACTTCTATTATAGTAGTCCTCTTGAAAAAAGTCAAAAGATTAGATAAAATATAGGAATGCCGCCGCAGGAGGAAACGCGGCGCTGAAAGGATGAAAAGCAATGGGTTACAGCTATTCCGCTCCGCAGTGGCTGCTGGTATTCTTCCTGTACTGTGTACTCGGCTGGTGCTTCGAGTCCACGGTCGTTTCGGTAAAGCAGCGGCATTTTGTCAACCGCGGCTTTCTGCGCGGCCCGATGCTGCCGATTTACGGCTTCGGCGCGGTCATTCTGCTGCACGTTTCGCTGCCGCTTTACGACAAGCCGGTTGCGCTTTTTTTCGCGAGCATGGCCGCCGCGACGGTATTCGAGTATATTGTCGGCGTTGTGATGGAAAAACTGTTTAAGGTGAAATACTGGGACTATTCCGAGCACCGGTTTCAGTTCCGAGGCTATATCTGCCTGCAATCCTCGCTGTGCTGGGGTTTTCTCGGCCTCATTCTGGCGCGCTTTATTCACCGGCCGGTCGAATGGGTGATCGCGGCGCTGCCGTTCCGGGCGCTGCTCGCGGTGGATGTGCTCTGGTCGGCCGCATTCCTTGCCGATGTGATCGTTTCCGTCCGTGCGGCTCTCGATCTTGCCAGAGTGCTCGAGGAGCTCGACCGTCTGCGCGAACAGGGTGCCGAGCTTCGTCAGGAGCTGAGCGAGACCGCGCTGACGCGCCTGACCAATCTCTCGTACCGCGTGGAGGAGGCCGCCGGCGAGCTTGCCGAGCGCACCCGTGACGCGCGGGAAGAGGCGCAGGCGCGCACCGCCGCCGCAGCCATGCGTGCAGCCGATCTGCGCGAGGACATCGAGCAGAGGCTTGACGAGGCGAAGGACGAGCTTGCCGAGCGCACGCGTGACGCGCGCGAGGAGGCCGCATCCCGCCGCGCTGCCGCAGCCCGGCACGCCGCCGATGTCCGCGAGGATATTCAGAACCGTCTGGACGAGCTTCAGCGCCGCTTTGACGAGCGCGCTTCGCGTCTCAGCCGCACGCGCAGGAGCCTGCTGCGCGGCAACCCGACCGCCCGTTCGGCACAGTACGACGCAGTTCTCCAGAAGCTGAAAAAGCATCTCGAGCGCTGAAACCACGGAAACCGGATGTTAAAACTACACAAAATGCACGAAGTGATGCAAAAAGCGCCCGCGCATGAGTGCTGTTTCGTCAGTTTTTCACTTGCTAAAATACCCGTTTCGGGTGTATATTAGATATACGAAATGAGCCTACCGTTTTACTGGTAATTCGTTCAAGTCTGAGCATCCTTTTTGGGAAAGAAAGGTAGATATAAAATGGAAAAGAGATTTGTATATGCGGACAACGCGGCGACGACCCCGCTGTCCGAAATCGCGTTTAACGCGATGAAGCCGTGGCTGACCGAGCACTACGGCAATCCGTCCTCGCTGTACCGCATGGGCCGCGAGGCGAAGGAGGCCATCAATGAGGCACGCAAGGTCGTCGGCAAGTGCCTGAACGCAGCGATGCCGGTCAACGAAAAGAACGATTACGCACCGGGCGAGATCCTGTTCACCGGCGGCGGCTCGCAGGCGGACAACCTCGCGATCCGCGGCTTTATGCACGGTCCCTCCTCCAAGGGCCGCAAGCATATCATCACCTCCAAGATCGAGCATCATGCAGTGCTCTACACCTGCGAAGCGCTCGAAAAGGAAGGCTACCGCGTCACTTATCTGAACGTTGACAAGGAAGGCCATGTTGATCTGGAGCAGCTGAAGAACGAGCTGTCCGAGGACACCGCACTGGTCTCCGTCATGGCGGCGAACAACGAGATCGGCACCATTCAGCCGCTCAAGCAGATCTCCGAGCTGGCGCATTCGGTCGGTGCAAAGTTCCACACCGACGCGGTGCAGGCAGTCGGCCATATGCACATCGACGTACAGGAGATGGGCATCGACATGCTGTCGCTCGCCGGTCATAAATTCCGCGGCCCGCGCGGCACCGGCGTGCTGTATGTGAAGAACGGCATTCAGCTCGAGCCGCTGGTATACGGCGGCGGTCAGGAGCGCGGCCTTGTCTCGGGCACCGAGAACACCGCAGGCTTCATCGGCCTCGCGGCAGCGATGCAGGATGCGTGCGAGCATCTGGACGAGAAGATGGGCTACGTCAAGAAGCTGACCGACAAGCTGGTCAAGGGCATCATGGAGAACATTCCGTACTCCCACTACACCGGCGACCCGGTAAACCGTCTGCCCGGCACGGCTTCGTTTGTATTTGAGGCGATCGAGGGCGAGGGCCTGATCCTGCGTCTGGATAATGCGGGCGTCTGCGGCTCGACCGGTTCGGCCTGCTCGACCGGCTCGCTCGACCCGTCCCATGTCCTCATGGCAATCGGCCTGCCGCACGAGATCGCGCACGGCTCTCTGCGTCTGACCCTCGGCGAGCAGAACACCGAGGAGGACGTCGACTATGTCATCGAGACCGTTACCGACGTCGTTAAGACTCTGCGCTCGATGAGCCCGGTCTGGGAGAACGGCAAGCCGAATCTGACCGCAGCGACCGAGCTGCATGCACATTAAGTGCGCAGAAATGTTCCCCATAACATAATATTTCGTTTGATTGGACAAAAAGGAGATAGATTTTATGCAGTACAGTGAAAAGGTACTTGACCATTTTACCCATCCGCGCAATGTCGGTGAGATCGAGGACGCGAACGGCGTCGGCGAGGTCGGCAACGCAAAGTGCGGCGACATCATGAAGATTTACCTCAAGGTTTCGGACGACGGCATCATTGAGGACGTAAAGTTCAAGACCTTCGGCTGCGGCGCGGCGATCGCGACCAGCTCGATGGCGACCGAGATGGTCAAGGGCAAGAGCCTCGAGGAGGCGCTCAAGCTGACCAACAAGGCAGTTGCCGAGGCGCTCGACGGTCTGCCCCCGGTCAAGATGCACTGCTCCGTGCTCGCTGAGGAAGCGCTGCGCTCCGCAATTTCGGATTACTACAAGCGCATGGGCAAGGACCCGGCTGAGATCCTCGGCTGCGACGCAGACTGCAGCGCCTGCCACAAGGCCGACTAAAAAATATTTCGTATCACATCAGGGCAGATTGTAAAATCTGCCCTTTTGGTGTCTTTACAAAACGGATGTACCAGAAAACCTTCATTCTGCGCGCAGAATGGCGTATACTGTAACCGGAAGCACCGGACGGAGGTGAACACATGACAGAGATTACAAAAAGTATAACTTATCTGAATGAATACAAAACGTTGAAAAAAGCGGTCGATGAGGGGAAAACACCGGTCCTGACGGTCGGTCTGTCCGCCATCCACAAGGCGAATCTGGCGGCGGCGCTCGGCGCGGATACGGCGCGTCCGGTGCTCGTGCTGACCGATGACGACAACGCGGCGAACCGTTTTGCCGCCGATCTGCGCGGCTTTTCCGAGCGGGAGGTCGTGGTTCTGCCGCCGCGCGAGCTGGTCATGGCAGATGTGGCCGGTGTGTCGCGCGGCTACGAGCAGGCGCGTCTGGCTGCGCTGGACACGCTTTCGGGCGCGTGCTTTGCGGTCGCGTCCGTGCAGGCGGCGGCGCAGCGCACCATGCCGCCCGCGCTGCTCGCTTCCTCCATCGTGACGCTGAAGGCGGGGGAGGAGGCGCCGCTCGACGAGCTGACGCACAGACTGACAGATGCGGGCTACGAGCGCTGCTCACAGGTCGAGGGCATGGGTCAGTTTTCCGTGCGCGGCGGCATTCTGGATATTTTTCCGCCGCAGGCCGAGCATCCGTACCGCGTGGAGTTCTGGGACGATGAGATCGACTCGATCTCCACATTCGACGTCGGCAGCCAGCGCCGTCTGGAGCAGTGTGAAACGCTGCGCTGTTTGCCGTGCATGGAGGCGCTGCCGTCGCTCGCGAAGGGCGGCGCGGCAGGGCTGGCGAAGGCGGTCGCGGCGCTTGCCTCGAGCCGCCGAAAAAAGCAGCACGCCGAACTTCAGAAAAATCTGGAACGCGACGCGGAGCGCCTGCGCGAGAGCGGAACGCTCCCGGCGGCGGACAAGTATCTGCCGCTCATCTATCCGCAGATGGCGACGGCGTTCGACTATCTGCCGGAGAACACGCTCATCCTCATCGAGGATACGCCGCGCCTGCGCGACGCCGCGCGGGATTTTCATGCCCGTATCGCGGACGATGTGACGGCGCTCATGGAGCGCGGTGAGCTGCCGGGCGGCATGGACGGCTACGCGCTGGATTTCGCCGGGATTTGCAGCATAAAGCGGCAGATCGTCCGCATGGACAGCTTTTTGAACAGCATTCCTGAGCTTGCGCCGCAGCATCTCGAAAATTTCGTCGCCAACCAGATGAATGCCTACGGCGGCAATCTGGACATGGCGTCCGCCGACATCCGCAGCTATACCGAGCAGGGACGCGCGGTCGCGGTCGTTTGCGGCAGCACGCTGCGCTGTAAAAATATGTTTGACGCGCTGACCGACAGCGGCCTCAAGGTGCAGCTGAGCGACCTTCTCCCGAAGGGCGGCTGCGTCAACATCATGGAGGGCACGATCTCCGCCGGATTTGAATATCCGGATCTCGGTCTGGTGGTCATGACTGAGGGGCAGGTGCTCGCACGCCGCAAAAAGGCCAAGGTCAAGCGCTCGAACCGCGACCGCGTCAAGTCGTTCACCGACCTGTCGCCCGGCGACCTCGTCGTGCACGAGCACCACGGCATCGGCCGCTTTATCGGCATGGAGCGCATGACGGTGGACGGTTCCGAGCGTGATTTCATCAAGATCGCCTTCGCCGGAACGGATTTTCTCTATGTCCCGGCGACATCGCTCGACCTCATCTCCAAATATATCGGCTCGGGCGACACCGAGCGCGTGCGGCTGAACAGGCTCGGCGGCACGGACTGGACAAAGGCCAAGGCGCGCGCCAAGGCGGCGGCAAAGGAGCTGGCCGACGGTCTCATCAGGCTGTACGCCGCGCGCGCCAAGGTCAAGGGCTTCGCCTTCCCGGAGGATGACGCATGGCAGCGCGAGTTCGAGGAGGCGTTCCCGTATGAGGAGACCGACGATCAGCTGCGCTGCATCGCGGAGATCAAGGACGATATGCAGTCCGACCGGCCGATGGACCGTCTGCTGTGCGGCGATGTCGGCTTCGGCAAGACCGAGGTCGCGCTGCGCGCCGTGATGAAGTGCATTTTGGCGGGCAAGCAGGCGGCGATCCTCGTGCCGACGACCGTGCTCGCGCGGCAGCATTACCTGACCGCGATGCAGCGCTTTCAGGGCCATCCGATCACGATCGAGCTGCTCACGCGCTATAAAACCGGCGCAGAGCAGACAAAGCTGCTGAAAAAGCTCGAAGCCGGGTCGATCGACCTGGTCATCGGCACGCACAAGCTGTTCAACAAAAAGATAAAGTTCAAGGATCTCGGCCTGCTCGTCGTGGACGAGGAGCAGCGCTTCGGCGTCGGCCACAAGGAGACGCTCAAGGAAATCAGCAAAAACGTGGACGTTCTGACGCTGTCGGCAACGCCCATCCCGCGCACGCTCAACATGGCGCTGTCCGGCATCCGCGATATGTCCTCCATCGAGGAGCCGCCGATGAACCGCCATCCGGTGCAGACCTTCGTGCTCGAGCAGAACGACGGCGTGCTGCTCGATGCGATACGGCGCGAGCTGTCGCGCGGCGGTCAGGTCTATTATCTGCACAACCGCGTGGAGTCCATCGAGCGCTGTGCAGGCATGTGGCAGCAGCGGCTCCCGGATGCACGGATCGGCATTGTTCACGGAAAAATGGGGCAGAAGGAGATCGCAAAGGTCATGAATGAAATGGCGGACGGCGAGATCGACATTCTGGTCTGCACGACCATCATCGAGACCGGCATCGACATCCCGAACGCCAACACGCTCATCATCGAGAACGCGGACAACATGGGTCTGGCGCAGCTGCATCAGATCCGCGGCCGCGTCGGCCGCTCCTCGCGCCACGCCTACGCCTACCTGTGCTACCGCCACGGCAAGGCGCTGAGCGAGATCGCGCAGAAGCGCCTGTCGGCCATCCGCGAATATGCGGCGTTCGGTTCGGGCTTCAAGATCGCCATGCGCGACCTCGAGATTCGCGGCGCGGGCAACGTGCTCGGCCCCGAGCAGTCCGGCCATATGATGAGCGTCGGCTACGACCTGTACCTCAAGCTGCTCGAGGAGGCCGTGCAGGAGGAAAAGGGCGAAACGCCCAAGCCGCGCGTGGACTGCGCCGCCGAACTGCTGCTGTCGGCAAACCTGCCGTCGGATTATGTGCCGGACGCCGGTCAGCGCATCGACCTCTACCGCCGCATCGCGCTCATCCGCACCGAGGAGCAGCGCAGCGATATGCTCGACGAGCTGATCGACCGCTTCGGCGAGCCGCCCGAGGAGGCGACCGCCCTGCTCGATATTGCGCTGCTGCGTTCGCAGGCGAGCGAAAAGGGCATCGCCGAGATCAAGCAGCAGGACGGACGCCTGCTGCTCACGTTCGCGGAGACCGATTTCGTGCGCCTGTCTGCGCTGTGCGGCGACGCCGCATTCAAGGGCCGCCTGCTGCTTAACGCAGGCTCGTCGCCCTACCTGTCGCTCCGTCTGGAAAAGACCGAAAAGGCCATGGACATGGCGCGGCTGCTGGTGGCGCGCTACGGCGCCGCCGCAGGATAAAAACCGCACGAAGAAGGAGAAACTGCCATGAAAAACCCGGAAGCTGTACAGCTGATCATGCGGTATTATGAAACGTGGGCAGGCATCAACGCTGCCTATGAGCGCTTTGCGGCGCGCCTCGGCGTGACGGCGAACCTGCTGTATCTGCTCGATCTGCTGTGCTGTGTGGAGCAGCCCCTGACGCAGAGCGAGATCGGCACGCGGCTCGGCCTGCCCAAGCAGACGGTCGCGAGCATGGTCAGCGGTCTGGAGCGAAAGGGATACGCGGTGCGCGAGGTATCGAGCGCCGACCATCGCCGCCGCTATGTCCGCCTCACCGAAGCAGGCCGCGCCTGCGCACAGCCGCTCAGCGATAAAATCTGTGCGTTCGAGCGCGCCGCCTTCGGGCGGATGCAGGATGCAGAGCAGCTTGCTCTCGTCGAGACGAGCGAAAAGCTGCAAAGGGCGCTGCATGAGGTGCTGGACGAAGAGTGAAGAGCCTGTCGCGAAACTGACGTTTCGCCGACAAGATGTGTTCTGACTTCGCAGAACACGAGTCGTCCGAAAGTTCCCATAC
>ENA-ORTV01001338-ORTV01001338.1-human-gut-metagenome-genome-assembly--contig:-NODE-1338-length-26969-cov-2.866464_pt1 | contig 26969 bp, 20 predicted proteins | sample MGYA00241915_ERZ509194 | MGnify/ENA primary metagenome ERZ509194 (study PRJEB26280, sample SAMEA2338810) | human gut metagenome | biome: human gut; feature: human-associated habitat; material: faeces... | reverse complement strand
ATAGAATGCGATAGTGCATTTACCATTGGTAACATTGATATTCCCGATTTCAACCTGCGTCCAATAGGAATTGACAGGAATTTCGACACTCATTTCACTGCCACCAAAATCGGTCGCCAATATTTTGTTCTGCTTCTGACCACCGCCGGACTGAACCATTGCTTTCAAAGTGTATGTACCATTGGGCAAATTATAAATCGTCTGCCAAGTGTATGCATCATGGGCGTCCGCCGAATAATGGACAAGGTGGAAACGACCACTTGCTGCATTGCTGTTTTTCTCAAGGTAAGTAGCGGAAGGCGTGCCACCTTCGAAATTCCAACCAGTAGCAACAGGCACTGCACTACCATCATCTTCAAAGCTGCCATTGGTAACGAGGTTTCCATTCATCTGCGGAATACCATCGCTATATCCACCAACAAATGCAAGATCATCAACCGCGTAGTTGCCCTGCCAGTAGAAGCCGAGCTTGATTTTTGCAATTCTGGTTCGGTCAAAGCCCTTATCGCCAGCAATGGGAACCCAAATTCTGGTCCAGTTGTCATAGACCGTCTTTTCATGGCTCCACGAACTCACTTCCGTACCATTTTCGTCAACAAAAGTAACTTTTACCGTTGCAGATTTCGGATTCACCATATCCTTAACGGAGAATGTTAAATACTGATACGAAGATGCATCAATGGCTGCACCACTCTCAGAAGAAATAATCACACACTGTTTATCAGTGCCAGGATCACCGTTCTGAGTTGTCGTCAGCATAATGCCCTTGCTTCCACCAAGGTTCGCGGTGCTATCCGTAGTGGCAACCGAAGCCCCTTCACCAGCAGCAAAGTTATTATTGCTTTCAAGATTGTTGAACCAAATTGGGGAAGCCGCATTCCCGACCTGATTGCCATTCCACGTCATAGTTGCCATGGACTCCGGCAGAAGTGTATAGCGGAAGCTCTGCTCACCCCACTGCACCTTTACCTCTTGTGCCTCGTTTACAAGGTTTGCCAGTACAAGCACCTTCGAACCATCGGGATTCTTAAAAGCCACAGTCTCAATGTTGTTGTCGAGGCTTGTAGAATCAATTCTCTGAGCACCCGGATCAACAAATTTGCTGATATGACCCAGCGTGTAATAATCAACATTGTAATCCCAGCTATTGGTATCGGTGTTGATCGTAATCAAACCACGGTTGGTAGAATCTTGATGCTGATTGACATCATAGTAGTAGTCAGGACCACCATTCTGATCAAGCGCAAGGTTCCAATAAATAATGGATTTGCTCCAGTTGCGGGTGATATTGACAACGGACGATGCCTGATTCAAGAATGCGGTATTCCACTTGGGGAATCCCCATTCACCGCCAGAGCCTTCCGTAAACCAAATGTCCTTTGTAGGATACTCTTTATGGACTACAGACATGACCTCTTCGTCACCCTCATACCAGTGCCATGCGGAGCCATCGGTCGCGGCCAATGCACTTGCGTCCTGATAATATTCGAGGGGATACGATCCGTCTTTGTAGTTGGTCGTAGTATAGCTATGATCCCAGCAGATAATTTTGGTGTCGAGACCGTTGCGATCAAACGTCGGGCGAAGATAATTTGCGACCAGATTCTGCGCTTCGGTATGCGACATGGGCAATGCAGGCCAGTCATAACTTGCGTGATCCGGCTCGTTATTCGGAGTTACGGCATAGATGTCGATGCCGCGAGACGCGTATTCCTGAATGAATTTAGTGATATAGTTGGCATACGCCTGATATTTGTCTGCCCGCAATGTACCCTTTTGATTCTGATACATTCCAAGGACAGAACCGTTTTCCTTCATCCAGCCCGGAGGACTCCAGCAAGACGCCATAACCGTGATTCGACCCGTCTCAACTGCCAGCGCGTCCTGTACGGTCGGCATGATTTCGATGAGTTCATGGGAAAAGTCCCAGTTGGGCAGACTGTCATCTTGCTCGTCGGGCGCAAAATTGTACGGCGCGACGCAGTGGTCGGAAGCACCAATCGTCTGCCGCAGCATACTCAGGCCGATGCCAGATTCTTTGTCAAACAGTGCTTGCATAGCAGCTGCTTTCGCAGAATCGTCCAGATTAGTCTGATAGAGATGCGCCGACGCTTCTGTAATGGAAGCACCGAAGCCGTCGACCGTCTGGTAGGTGTTATTCTCGTCGACAACAATCAAGTTGTTAGTCGATGCACTGTCTCCAGAGCCGAAATGGACAGGAGTTTGCTTTTCAAGCCCCTTCTCCATTCCACTATCGGTCGCATTGACCTTTGACACCCAAATATTGACTTCGGGCGAATCCGCATATACGCCCATAGGTGCCATAGTGCTCGCCAGAACCGCACCGGCAAGAGCACCCGCAATAATTCGCTTTGACATAATTACTCCCTTCTACTTTGGTTTAATTCAGTACAATCGTTGTCATAGAGCTGGCCTCGATCTCACAGGCAACAAGGCTGCCCTTGACGCGCAGTGTGACCGGCATACATTGTTCAGTTCGGTTCAGCAGCACTACTGCCAATGTACCATCGGGATTCACAAAGGACACTGTTTCCAGCTTGTCCGTGTAGCAGGTTGCCGCAATCCGCTTTGCTCCCGGTAATACATAGTGACTGAACTGTTCAATGTAATAATACGATAACTTATACTCAACCTCCTTTGTATTGGTATTGCACATGATCGGCGCATCGCAAAGATTGGAAACGTGGTTGGGGCCACCTTTTTCATCCAGCACAATGTTCCAATCAAAGAACAGATTCATGCCGGCGTTAAAATCTCCAATCATATCGTGTGCGTAAATCTGTGCGTTTTTCAGTTGATCTTTATCCCGAAGCGAATATTCAATACATCCTTCAGTAAAAATCAACCGTTTATCCGGATATTGCTCGCGTACAAGGCGTACGGCATCGAAGTGATCGCCGCTGTACCAATGGAAGGCAAAACCGTCAATCATTGCATTGGTGCTGGTGGTAACACAAGTGCTTGCACAATCGAACAGGCGCTCCTTGTTGTGATCCCACATATTGATTTTGATTTTGCCCAACCCAGCTTCCTGCAAAGCCGGGTATAAGTGCTTTTCAAGGAATTCCCGTTCTTCCTCATGCGTGTAGCGGCAACTATCCCATGTCTGTGTGGCGTGGGGTTCATTCTGCACAGTCAGGAATTCCACTGTGATTCCATGGCTTTCGTATTTCTTAATATAACGGCAGATATAGTTTGCCCACGCATCGGCATACTCTGGCAGAAGTTTTCCGCCGTGGTTGCGGTCATTGTTGGTTTTCATAAACGCTGGCGGAGACCACGGCGTGAGCATTACACCGATTTTATGACCGGCATACTGCTCTGCCAACTGGATATAGGGCAGAATGTATTTTTCGTCCCGCGCCAGCGAAAATGTCTTGAATTCTTTATCCTGCGGATCAGTTACCGCAGAATAATTTCCCAGCGAGAAATCGCAACTGTCAAGATGAGTCCGAACAAAGTTGTACCGCAGCCCCTCCGCTCCAAAATATCCTTGCAGAATTTTTTCTACTGTTTCTTCCGGCATCTGTCGCAGCACAGAACCTGCGGCTTCGGTAATGGCACCACCAAAACCGTCAATCGTCTGATAGCGAATGTCTGGGTACAGATTCAGCAGCTGGACTTCTTGTGTGTCATCGTCTGCCACAACTTGCAACGGGGTAGTGATTTGGTTCGCAACACCGCCGTCAAATAATGTGGTATGTTTATTTGCAATCATAGGTGTTCCCCTTTACACAGTAATAATCATGCTGTTAAATGAGCGCGGTGCGAGCATAAAGCTCGTTACTTCACCTTCCAGTTCAACCGTCAGGCATTTTTCTTCACGGAACGGATTGAATGCTTCCACGGCATAGCTGCCATCCGGGTTACGGAAAATCAATGCATCTGCCGCCCAATGTCCAGCTGCACCCAGTCGCACGGCACCGCGTTGTACAGCATTAGAAAAATGCTTCATCACATAGAAATCCGGGTTTAAGGTGTAGTCACCATTTTGCACGGTAACCATTGCGTTCTGCGGGTCTCCCCACGTGCTGACGCCCCACGGTGCGAGAATCAGGTTCCAATACATATAGCTTTCTGCGCCGTTGCCAATGTAATGCTTCAGCATTGTCCACACATAGGTAGCATACTCCCACGTGTTGTCGCCAAAGCCGCATTCGTTTTCGGACTGCATAAGCCGCAATTCCGGCCACCAGCTCTCGAAAGTCCGCTGAATAGCGATTTTGCCACCCCATTGATAACTTACGCCTGTAATATACTGGCGCGCTTCATCGTCCTCCAGCACAGTATTGGCAAAGTAATCATAGTCCTCGGTGGCCCACTTATCGAAAATTAGACGATTATAGTCGCAACCGGGCGCATTGATTGTGCCGAGCCAGATTTCCGTATCAAGGCCGTTTTTCTTGAACGTGGGACCGAGGTAATCTCGAATGAATTCTTTCAGCTCGGCACCCGTCCACATGCAGGAAGGAAATTTTTGGTTTGCCACTGGTTCGTTTTGTACATGGATCTGATCAATGGTGATTCCCTCGTGCTGATATTCCTTTACAAATCTGACAAAATAGTCCGCATAGGCTTGCAGGTTCTTAGGCTCCCAAATCAGTTTACCCCAGTTGTACACGGGAGGATTTTTCATCCATGTCGGCGGGCTCCACGGGGAAGCGAACAACTTCAAATCCGGTGCATATGTCTTTGCTTTTTGGATATAGGGAATCAAGCGTTCTTTATCACGGTCAATAGAGAAATGCTGTAGGGCATAATCACCGGGCGTTTCATCAAGACTGTACCAATCCATCGCATAATCGTTTGCACCAATTGGCATGCGACAAAAGTTCAGCTTGCAGGCTTCGGCATCCGCAGCAAACAGTTCTTTCAGCAGACTGTCCTGCTTATTTTCTGGAAGAGTTTTGAGGGCTTCATAGCCTTGCTCATTAAAACATCCGCCAAAGCCAAACATTTTCTGGTATTCAACGCCATTTAAGCGAAGATTCGCTTTTCCTTTTGCGGAGATGGGTGTTCCCGTCTGCCAAACCGCTTCTGGGGTCGAATATCGCCATTGAATCTCTTTCATAAAGCGTACCTCTTATTTTTCAGAACCCACAGTCAAACCGTTAATGATGTATTTCGAGAAGAAGATATACACGATCACGATGGGAATAATCGAAATTGCAATCGCCAGATACATGGCTCCATAGTTAGTAAGGTAAAGTCCTTTGATCATGGCAATCATAACCGGCATTGTGTACTTTTTATCCGAGGTCAAAATAATCAGCGGCCCCATGTAGTTATTCCAGCAGGAAACGAAGTTGAAGATACACATTGTTGCAACACCGGGCATAATGCAGGGCAAAACAATGCGATTAAAAATCTTCCATTCACCGCAGCCTTCCAGTCGTGCAGCTTCCATCATGGAAAGAGGGATACTCTGCTCAATGATGCCCCGAAGGAAGAATACCGCAGACGCATTTGCAATACCGGGCAAAATCAGGGACGTATAGGTATTTAGCATATTGAGTTTCAAATTCAGCTGATAAAAGCCGATAATGCTCAACTGACTGGGCAGCATCATGGAGGCCAGCACAATAGCAAATAGTGTTTTCTTGCCCTTAAAGTGGTACTTTGCGAAACCGAAAGCCGTCAATGCGCCGAAATAGCCCGTAAAGAAAGTAAACGGTACTGCTACACAAAGGCTGTTCAGGAATCCGCGCCAAATGTTGACGTGACTCTGCATCGTAGTGTAGTTTTCCAGCGTATTTTTTCCGGGTAACAGATTCAGCTTGGTTACAATATCGAAGCTGGAATGGGTTGCATTCACAACAACCAGATAGAAAGGAACGATAGAAAGCAGCAACAAGAAAATCAGGAAAGCATAGATGATAACATTGGATATGATTTTCTGTGCTTTGTAAGAAGTCTGGCTTTTCTGATTTGTCACAGTATTAGTCATCGTAAGCACCCTCCTTACTCTGCATAGCGCGGAAAGCAAACACACTAAGAATTGCAATTACAAGGAACAAGCCAACCGACATTGTAGAGGCATACCCGTAATTAAAATTCTTGAAGCCCTGATTATAAAGGTACATGGATGTCGTCAGTACGGACTTGTTGGGATCACCGGTTCCGTTCGTCAATGTTGTAGGAACATCAAATAACTGCATACCGCCAATAATCGAAGTGATTGTCATATAAATCAAGGTCGGGCGAATCAACGGCAACGTGATTTTCGTAAAGGTCTGAGCTTTCGTTGCTCCATCGACCATCGCTGCATCATAAACAGAGCCTTCGATTGTCGTGATGCCTGCCATAACAATGACAGTCGTATAGCCGAACCACATCCACCATTGGATATAGGAAGTCATTCCAGATGTGAATGCACCACTATTAAAGAAAGAGAATGGTGCGCCCTTTACATGGAGTGCCTGCAAGATGTAGTTGGCAACCGACTTGTTTCCGTCGAACAGCAAGTTAAACAGCAAACCAACAGATGCTGCCGTAATCAGGTTGGGCAGATAGTACGCAGCACGGAAAAATTTCATTCCGCGAATACGGTTGAAGGTAAACAGCGCAGATAGCAAAAGTGCCGTCAGCATCTGGGGCACAAAGTTGAAAATCCAAATGCGAATCGTATTCCAGATGGAAAGATAGAACACATCATCCGTCAGCAGTCGGGCATAGTTTTTCCAACCGAGTGGCGTCATCTTGGCTAACCCATCCCATTTTTGAAAGCTAAGGATAAAGGTATAGACGATGGGATACAGCCCAAAAACGGCAAACACAATAAAGAACGGCGCAATAAACAAATAGCCATACCGCCCTTTGTCTATACTGTTATGGAATTTCTTCTTAAACATACCTGCTTCCCCCCATAAGATAATGGGCGGCGGCCAAGCATACGCCGCCGCCCATCAGGTCAGCCATTATAAATTTTAATCAGCTTAGTCAACCGTAAGCTCAGGATAGGCGTTCAACGCATCCTTCTTGAACTGCTCAATGGCTTCCTCCTTGCTCATTTCACCGGTAGCATACAGCTTCGTGTCAGAGAGGAAGAACGTGTTGAGCTGACCGTCATAGGCAGTCATCAGATCGGCAGGGATTTTTTCCATCTGCTCATTGTAGAACTGGTACAGGTTCTGACCACCCAGAACTTCTTCGCCGTCTTCCGCAGCAAGAGCCTGATCCGCAGACTTCAGGGAAACATACTCGCCATATTCTTTTGCGTACGCCTGCTGTGCTTCACTGTTGCAGGTCATATACTGCATGAATGCCCATGCCAAATCCTTGTTGGGACTGTCCTTATAGATGCCGAGCCAAGTACCGCCCTTCACATAAGGAACGGGACCTTGGCACAGACCCCACTGGCCTTTAGTCTTATCGGCTGCCGGTTTGACAACGAACTGATAGCCCCAAGTCGGCAAAACATAGCAGAATGTATCGTCACTTTCCACAGCGGCGCTCCATTCGGGGGCCCACGGATCGACGTTCAGGTCATAACCGTTATCGGAAATGGTCTTTGCCATATCCATGAATTCGAGCATCGAATCATCAATGATGAGCTTGTCATCAACGACCCACGGCTGCTCGCGGTTGGAGAACTGCATATTCATAATGTCCTGCCAGCTGGCGAACATTTTAACGCCCTTCTCACTGAATTTCGCAGCCGCGTCCAGCATTGCTGCATTGCTGTTCAGCTGCTGGGAAACCTCGTCAGGATCATCGGTGCCGAGAACTTCTTTTGCAAGGTCGCGGCGATACAGGATAGAGCCCGGAGATGCCTGCCAGCTCAGGGCGCGGACAGCACCGGAATCATCGGTGCCAACATTCAGAACATATTCCCAGATGTCATCTTTGTACTGCCCGACATTGTAGGGCTCCTGATTCAGGTCATCCCAGTAGCCAGAGTTGACAAGATATTTGACATAGTCCGACTCACCGGTAAAGATGTCTGGTGCGCCTTGCCCGCTTGCCAGCGTCGGAGTCAGTTTGGTAAGGAAATCGGCATTCGGAACAACGGTAATGTTGACGGTAACATCCGGGTACTCCTTATTGAAGCCCTCAACAAAACGCCCCAGTTCCTCACCAGACGACCAAACTTCCAGCGTACCACTGAGGTTGCCAGCAGTTTCCTCCGCAGCGGCTTCAGACGATGCTGCCGTAGATTCGGTCTTGGATTCAGCAGTGCTGGTAGCCGTAGAGGTGCTAGTACTGCCACAGGCTGCAAGAGAAACTGCCATAGCAGCTGCCATCGCGGATGCAACAAATTTTTTCATAATGTTCTCCTTTTCTATAATTTAATTCATGCGCACTCACGCATGTTAATCCAAAGAAATTGTGGAAACAGATTTTCCTTCTATCAAATCGGGCTTGACGAGCTTATTGATATGACCGCTTTTTCCGTCAAGTTCTTTCAAAAGCTGTTCAGCAAGCATTTCACCGATACGATAAACCGGCTGCTGCACGGTGGTCACGTGCGGGGTTGACAAAAGATTGTGTCCCAGCCCATCAAAGCCTACTACGGAGATATCCTCAGGCACGCGCAGTCCTTTTTCCATAATGGCTTGACATACACCGATTGCCATTGTATCAGTTGCGCAAAATATCGCCGTACAATCCGTTGTCTCCATCAAATGCAGTGCCGCATCGTGACCGCCCTGCACGTTGTTTACCGCGCGCAGATAGGCATTCGGCGGTGGTGCGAGCTTATGTTTTTCCAGCGCACTACAGTAGCCATTGTAACGATCTTCCGTGTAGTCCTTGTTTTCATCGACATTGATCATGACTATCTTTCGGTGCCCTTGCCGAATCAGATACTCGGTAATGTTCTCTGCTCCTGCAAAGTTGTCTACATCAATGCAACTTACTTTCGGCAAGTTTGTATGTCCAAACAGAACTACCGGACGATCTCGTTCACTGGCATAAGCATAAAACTCGTTGATTTCATCACGAAGTAAGCCTGTTACAATGTACCCATCGCAAAGATGTTCTTTCTTTTTATCTCGTAAAATCAGAAATGGATACATTCGTTTGCTAAGGGCATTACTGATACCAGCGATAAAGTGCATAACGAACGGGTTATTTAAATCAATATCGCTGGGAATGAATACATCAATCAGCCCGGTACGGTTTACGGCAAGACTTTTTGCTGCTGCATTAGGAACATATTTCAGTTCCGCCATTGCCAGCATAACTTTATCTTTCGTTTTTTCCTTTACCAGTTCCGGCGTATTGATCACGCGGGAGACCGTGATGCTGGAAACCCCTGCTCTTTGGGCAACATCCTTCAGTGTACTCATGTATCCCACCCCTCCAATGATAGGCCAAGAAATGTTAGCGCTATCATTTTTGCTGGTAATATATAGCGCTAACTTCTCTTGAAATGTTAGCGCTATCATTTGCAACTATAGATTACCACAACGAAATACGTTTTTCAATAGGATGGCGTTGTTTTCTACATAATTTACATGAAAAGTCAATCATTTTGAGACTTTTCGCCAACTGTTCTTTACTTTTCAAAAGCGACAAATCGATAATTAACCCTTATTCACATAAATCCGCCTGAATTGCCGTCAGTGTTTCCCTCTCCCGACGGTAATCTTGTTCTTGTAAGTCGATTTCTCTCAGTTGTTCAGCTAGATCATTAATTTTGCTTTCCAGAATTTGCGCAAAGTTATTCACTTTATCTATTTCAACAGACTGGTCGATGCCCTCCTTTTCCAGTTTCGCCGCAGCTGTTCGGTATACTTGAAGTTCCATGCTATGCTGATTGAAATACCCTGTTTTCTGATTTAAGGGCTTAGCGACATACTCCATCCACACAGATTTGTAAGTTCTGCATATCTGCAAATGTTTTGCAGCAGCTGCGTAGGTAGTTCGCTTCTGCTTCACTTCTGCCAGTTCATTTGTAAGTCCAATCCGCGTTTTTCCAAGATCATGTATAACTTTATCGTAATCGCCGGTGGTATGGATTCGACTATCGGCCATGCCTTGCAGCATTTTGCCGAGGAACTTCGCATTTTCAATTCCTGCTCGTCGTTCCACCGCAGCAATTTTGCGCTTTAGTCCAGTGCTTTCCGTTATAGGATTAATTGAACTTCCCAGAAATTCAGAGAGACGGTCACCTTGTATGTTCAGTCTTTTCTTTGAATCTCCGATGGGGACATAACTATATTGCTGGTTGGGATATAAAAGCACTGTACACTGCCCGGCATCCAAATCACGAAGTACATATTTTTCAGGTATAAATAGTCGCTCAATGCCATTCTGCGGCAGATGGATCGTCACGCCTCGAATGGACATAGCTTTTATCTGATTTTCCGAAAGGATGACTTGCACAGGCTCTACGTGGTTTTCCTCGTCAATCTGCTGGATCAGCTTCGCGCCTCGGATCGTGCCGTGGGTTTCGTCCTCATAAACCAAGTCATAAGAGAAGTCGTTTCCGACGTTGAAAGTGATTTCGCCATCCGGCGAAGTTGTTACTTCACTTTTGTTGACCATTAGTTTGGCGGGGTTTCCATTGTCATCGTGAGCCTGAAGAACCAAACCATTTTTTCCCGCAGACAGAATTTGGCGGCTGCTTAACTTCACTGCTGCCGTACAAACTTCTGGATACTGAATCGTCAATTCCTGATAGCGGTCAATCAGCGTGATCTCCGCGTCTTCTGCAATCTGCACTTCCCCATTCTTCAGTGCATACTCAATTCCTTCGCTGGTGAATTCCGAACCAAGTGCATCTTCTGGAACCCACGCACCATCCAGCACCGTGGCTCGGTACAGTACCTGCCCAGTCGCTTTCTTCACTTTGGTTTCGATGCCTGCAGTTTTCAGTTTATCTGCAAAGTCCGCCATACCAGTTGCCGAACGGAGGATACCAGTAATTGTTTTTCTCAGGTATTTCTGCTCTTGTGCATTGTCAGACAGTCGGGCGCAAATACCGGCATAGGTAAATGTATCAGTATCAGATAAGCTATTATCCCGGACAGATTGACCCGCACCCTCCAGCAAATAGCTAATATGCTTACCGCGAATTGTAGGTGTGATTCCCAGTCCCTTTGCCATAGAAAGAAACTGACTATAATCCGTTGCCCTCTCCAAGCAAAAATTCAGCCTCTTTCGGATTTCCGTCCGGTTGGATACAGATTTCTTTTTCCCTGCGTTTTCAGGATACAGTTGCCCAATCTTTTGTGGATCATCAATCACGGATAAATGTGCTTCCATGCACAAGCGGTCAGAAATATCCCGTATCTGACGTGCCGTGCGGTAAGGCACCGTTCGCAGTTTCTTATAGTCGTAAAAGGAAACTGCATTGATCATAATGTGGTTATGGATATGACCTTTATCAATGTGAGTTGCTACCACATACTCGTACTTGCCGCCTGTGTATTCAAATGCCAGTTTCTTCCCCAGCTCATGCGCCTGCTCAGGCGTGACAGCATCTTCTGGAGAAAAAGACTGTATCAGGTGATAAGCAAGATTTGTGGAACGCTTTCTTTTCAGGTTCCGCGCCTTGTGCGCAAGCACTGCTGTCATTTCAAAGTCGATAGAAGCTGTTTGAGGCTCACAATTATAGCCTGACACCAGCATCTGACCGTCGGTCTTGTCTGGGTTTTCGATATAGGCCAGTGCCTTGCCAAGAGTAGATTTTATCGCATGAATTTTTGTGATAGCCATAAGAAGCTCCCTAAAAAGAAAGATGCCCTATGTGAAATGAATCTCACATAGGGCATCTGCCTGTAATTATTGTTTTGTTGACTCCGCCTCCATCATAAGGCGGTCAAAATCGCTTTGGTACTGCCTGTCCTGTATAACGCGGTACTTTTCAAATTCACTCTCTGCGAAAGCCTTTGCGATTGCCGCTGTAACCTTTCCTTTATCTTTTAGAATTTCGGCATCGTTGAATTGCAGGAAAGCGTCCAGTTTCTCTGCCCAGTCCTGCATCGTCATAGGAATATGCCGCCGTGCTTGGCGCGTTGCATAGTCAAGGTACATTGTTACAATCTCATTCAGTTCTTGTAACTCATCTTGCTGCAAATAGTTCTTTGCAACAGAAACATCGGCTTTGACTATCTTCCCGTTTGGGGCATTCTTCCATGAGGTCAACCCCATGTGGTCTTTTGTGTGGTCTGCCCGTTGCACAATGACTTCTGCGGCAGTACTGCCATGAACAACGTAGTGCATTTTATTCTGAACGGTTGCAAAAAAGTCTTTGGTCGTTTTGCTGTCTACCGAGTAATCTACGGCAGTAGCATAAATATCCGTAATTTTCTGGTAAAAGCGGCGCTCGCTGGCGCGGATTTCCTGTATTTCGGAAACCAAATGGTCGAAGTAATCTTCATCAAAGATTTGCCCATTAATAAGCCGATCCTTATCCAGAACATATCCCTGCCGGGTAAATGTATCCAGCACTTTGGTTGCCCATTGACGGAATTGTGTGGCACGGGTGGAATTGGTGCGGTAACCAACAGCAATAATGGCGGGCAGGGAGTAGAATTTGTAGTGATAGGTCTTGCCATTATCTGCAACTTGTGCAAATTTTGCACAAGTTGTACTTTCGGATAATTCATTTTCCGCAAAAATATTCCGCAGATGTTTGGCAACAACACTGCGGTCAACATCAAACAGTTGTCCGATGCCTTTTTGCGTCAGCCAGACCTCGTGATCCTGAACGCGAACTTCTATGCCATCTGTCTCTGAATCTTTCGTGAACACAAAAAAATCTGCTGTGCTGTTACGAACATACCGTTCTGTGCCTGCCATCGCTGCTCTCCTTACATCAGTACAATGTAAGAATAGTATATCATGCTTTTCAATAAGAGCAAAGCCCATTTTCACGATTTTCCATACAAATGGACTTATCTCTCATCATGTTCATTTTCTTGTGTATCATGCTGATGTTCCTCTCCCCTGCATTTAGCATACAATTCTAGCGTGCATTTGAGAGTAATCGGCTTCGGATATAGCTCAAGGAAAATCAGGGGTGAGTGATATTTTTTCTCATATTTTGTAATTTGACTATCCGTCAAACTTATCAGATCTTCGCCACCGTCTCCGCATATCAGAAACGGACCTGCGAAGAAATCCGTTGGACCATATAAGCGGTTCGGTGGTAATGGAAGCAGCTTTCCTTCATCATTACAGATGATATAGGCATCCCTGTCCAATCTTACGCTTTCTATACTCCCACAAACATATTTTTGAAAAGTTTCCAGCGTATTAGGTATCTTGATTTCCTCTGGGTACTTACCCGGCTGCACATACAACACACGGATTTCTCCATTTTGATTCATATCGTCATTCTCCTATTCAATAAATTTTTCTCAACAGCTTAACCACACGTTCCAGATAGTCGGCTTTCAGTTCAAGAAATTCTCGGCGCAGCTGCTCCACATCATTGGCATGAACCGACTTATTTTCATTGCAGCGTTTTGCAATTTGGTTAATGCTGCCCGCGATGCGACCCATCGAAGCATTTAATTGTTTCAGATTGGAAAAGTCATAATGCCGTACCTTTCCATGCAAAAGCATCTCTAAACCAAACGCCGAGAAATTTGTCATTTCAGCTTCAACCATCTTTGCTTCAACTAAGTGCCACTCCTCCTCCGTAAACCAGATGCGCTTCGGTATAGGACGTCTGCGATTCGCCATAAAGTCACCTTCCTCTATTGAGCTTGGGTTTGCCCAAAACGGGTTTCAGGGTGTCCCTGATCTGCATCTGTGGGACCCAGATGCAATGCTTGCTAACCGTCGCTCACGCTCCGGTTACCCCTGCGGGGCTCAATGGCGTCGCTTGCGGCGCACTGCAAAGAGCACCGCGCCCACAAGCATCACCGGCATAAAGTCCAGCAGCAAGGAAAGCAGATCAAGCTGCTTTTCCTGCTGCTTTACTGGTTGGGAAACAACCTCCGACTCTATGGCTGGATGTTCCGGTGCCGCTGTATCCCGATTGTTGAAACTATTCGCCGCCTGCACCGTGCTATTTTGATCTCGGCTTGACGTGTTCATCTCGCGGTCTGGACTGGCAGTGTCCGTCACCGTCAAGTGAAAATCCGCACCGGTTTCCGTGGAAAGTTCGTTCTGTTCACAGCTGAACTGGTAACGGTTTTCTGCATCGCCAACAACACAAGCGGAAAGAAACGCATATTTTCCGCTCAGTACATTTGGTTCAACAGCGGCTAACCCATTCGATTCATAAAGTTCCAAATCATAGACATCATCAGTGTACAAATTTTGCAAGTAAACTATCACGTGTTGGGAAAAGCCAACTGGTGCGGTCAGGTATGCTCCTACTTGCGCCGGTTTTGGTTCATAGTTCTCTGGTGGCGTTTCCAGCGGTTGCAATGTGTAGTGCCGTTGCTGGCCGGTCACGCTCTCGTACCAGCTGCTGCCTACCAAGGTATAAATCAGGTCGTAGTGGTTCCCGCCTTCTGCTCGCAAAAATGTCGCTTGGTTGATTTCCTGTAAGGGATAATCCCCCAAGGCATCATACTGCACAGCAGCCGCGCAGTAATATTCTGACGGTGCGACTGTCACTGTTTCCGTGTAGTTGTTCAACCCATTCAGAACAATAACTGTTGATTCTGTATCAGATGGGCCATTGCCAAGTGTGACAATCACAGTGCGGTTCTGCAATTTTTGAGGCAAATCCTTAACCGTCACCGTTACAGTAGCAGCATCTTCTGCATAGACTTTTGTTGCTACACAAAGTAAAAGTGCAAAAAGTAATGCGAGAAATTTTCTCATAAAAAACACCTCTCAGAATCCCGCATAGCGGAAATAATAGCATGGTCTGCTCTCCATCCATGCGTTGGACATATTCACTGCAACGCCATAGCCATAGCAACACTCGATCCACGCACCACCGCCCAGCGCCATCTGAACGTGCCCCTGCTCGCCGCCAGAGGCGTACACCACGCGCAAATCTCCCGGCTGGACTTCAGACGGGGAAATACTTACTAGGTCTGCTGCGTTCCGATAGGCGGCTGTGCTGCCTGCGGAAAAAGGTAAGTTCTGCGCCCAGTAGCAATATTGAACAAAGCTCGAACAATCCAGATTGATGCCCACGCTTGGATTGCCCGGCCCGCCGCGCAGCGAAGATGGCTGGGCATAGACAAACTTTCCTTGGCAGCTTAACGCAAAGGCGACCACCTGACCGCGTGCGGTCGTGGCGTCGATATTCAGGCTGGCAAATAGCTGTCGCAGTTCTTCCTCGGTCATGCCACTGCCGGTGGCGCGGCATTTTATGCCGTCCACAATCCCATACAGTTCTTCCCAGTCCATGCGATACAGAAGTGATGCCCATTCCACATTTCCGTAAGCATCTTCGCCATCTTTATACCAACCTTGAAATCCGTTTGCGCCGCTGGGCAGCGTGATCGTTTTTGTATATCGGGCGGATACCGCATTACCGGCATACTCATTACCGTACTGATCCTGCTTAATAATTGTCCGGGTCAAAGTTCCTGCATCACAACTTTCTGCCAGCGCTTCCAGATTTCCGGTTCCGCCGTCCGCACCGTTTGGGGCCTGCGTTTCCGGGTCTGTGTAGCGGTCATAGCCTGTCAGATAAATCGTGCAGTCGAGATCGTAGTGACCGTACTGCCCATCGTTCAACTCTCCGGGGCACCAAGGTATGGCAGTTGCATTGGAGAAAGTAACCTCGTAATCATCGGAAACTGCATCATCACCCTCGCCGGTCACAACAGTAAAAGTGACCGTCAGCTCGTCCGGAGTATAAAACCAGTCGTTCAGTTCACCCTTGTACAAATTAGCGCTATCATCCAGCACAATATTGCCGGTGCAGTCCGCTGCCTTAATTTTCCCATCAGCAACTGCGTTGTATTCTTCCGGCAAATCGGAAAGTTCAGAGCCTGTTGCACCATCCGGGAAAATGACAGGAAAAAAGACGGTCACATCATGTGTGCCGTTTTCTTTCCATACAGTATAGCTTTCGTTCTCCGCATGACCTTCATTCCAGTGCCACTCTGCGGCAGCATCGTACTGCCCGCAGGCATCATCGCCCTCACTGCAAGTATGCGTTTCAATGCGATAATCCTTAACGGAAACCACTTCACCTTCGCTGCGGTAACCGTTCACGCAGCCGCCATAGCTCATGCAGGAATAAGGAGCTGACTCCCGTGCAGTCACATCCAGGCCATACGCTGCCAGTGCTCGGCAGAATTTTGTAAAAGGCACATTGTCGCCGAAAGCAGACACAAGCTCCGAACGCGGCCAATCCTGCTGGTAATATACCGCTGCCAGAGAGATGATCTCTGCCGTGTCATTGTAGATGCCATTGGCATAGTTCCAAGTGACACCATGCTGCAAATTATTGCTGCGCTGCCCGGTGAGCGAATCGTACCCATAGGGATTGCCATTGGGGTCAACGTCATTCTGGAATGCCTGATAGATGCCCTCGGTAACCGCTGCATTGCGGTAGTCGTTGATTTTCTGCACAAGCGTCTGAATGTCCTCAATACGATTCGCGCCAAACACAGAGGTGGACGTTGTGCCACTCATCTGCCCCAGCAGGCTGACAATAATCAGAAACAGCAAGATGACAGCACCAATCAGGATCACTTTTCCCATAGCAATCAGATTTCGCAGCGGATGCAGGACCACGTTGGTTATCTTTTTCAGAATGTTCCCGGTATTGGTAGCAGCCTCTTTGACCTTTCCCGGAACACTGCCGGTGAAATCATCCGTTGAAACCTGAAATGAAGATAGGTACTGCTCTGTACTGCGTAGGGTTGCACCACCAATTTTTACAACGGATTTTCCTCCTTGCAGGCGCAGTACCTGCCCACCGGCTTTCAACGCATCCTTGGCATCAATCGTTTCATCTTTCAGGTCTTTCAGGATATTGCCAGCTTGTTTGCCGATTACAAAAGCACTGTCCGCTGCTGCGGCCATGATATTGCCTTCCACAACAGTCTGCGCCACTGCCATGTGCAGCCCTGCATTTTGAACGGCATCCGTATCGAAGTCATCGTGATAATTCAAAGCGCTGGCTCCGGCTTGCAGCGGACTTTCTATTGTATCCACAACCCGGTATGCAGGAGCTTTATAGTGACCGTTCTTGTGCTGGCTGCGCAGCAAATCATAATAGGCGCTGGCGCGGCTGGCGCGTGGCGTGTTTGTGCCGGCGATAGTTTTCTTATTACCTCCAGCAGAATCATGCAGGATTCCGGATGTGTCACCGGCACCGACATCATCGGACATTCCTGTATCAGATAGCGCGTCTGGTTCCGAGTCCAGACGACTGGACTGGTCTTTATTTGGCCCCATTTTTGCATCAAGCAGAAGGTCTTTTCCCGTATGCGGCATACCGAATTGAGTCTGAATATTTGCTACAATATCCTCTTCTGTTCGAAAGAGTTTCTTCTGCTTATTCGTTTGCGTGAATAGTTCTGACATTTCATAACCCCTACAATCCCGGCTTATTTCTTGCGGTTAGGATTGGTATCCATCAGACGGAACAACTCAGTGTCCTGCGGGAAAGTGTTGTTGAACGGTACGACCACTTTATCCGCAATCAGCAGCCCGCTGCCAACCTCGGCATTTTCAATATACCGCTTTTCTTCATCGGAGATATGAAGCAGCCGTGCAATGTCGTTTGCATCGTCCGGTGCCTGATTCAGTAACTTGATATAGCCGCAGTCGGACAACATACGCCGGGCATCTTCGTTGTTCAGCACAGAGCGAACATGTTGGGTAATGGAAGTCAGGATGGCACCCCACTTGCGGGCACGGCTGGAAAGCTCGAAGTAGTAGTTCGTGCAGGCGCTGTTGCCCAGCAGGAGCTGGAACTCATCGGTGAAAATCCAAGTGCGGCGTCCCAGCACACGGTTTCGGGTGATGCGGTTCCAAATCTGATCCAGCACCGTCATCATGCCGATGGACTGCATACTCTTGCCCAGTTTCACGGTGTTGAAGCAGATGCAGTGGTTCTGCAAATCCACGTTCGTCTGGTGGGCAAACAGGTCCATTGTGCCATCCACATACATACTCAACGCCATCGTAAGCGCTTTTGCCTGCGGACCCTGCAAAGACAAATTATTGTAAAAATCATGCAGCGAGGGCATCTGCTCACGCTCCGGATGCAGCAAATATTTCTGGTAGGTAATCAGCGCTGCGCGGTCCACAAGACTGCACTCTTGGGCGCTCAGCTCTTTGCTGTTCAAAACCAGTTGGCAGAAATCTCGTAGGAACTGGCTTTTCAGCTGGATAGGATTACCTTCATCACCGTAATCCTCCGAAATATCCATCGGATTGATATGAGATTTGCTCGATGCTGAGATTTCAATCACTTCACCGCCAAAAGCCTCGACCAGCCGCGCATATTCATTTTCCGGGTCGATGATGACCAGATCGTCCTCCGGCCAGCGCAGCATGATACCTGCCATCATCTGCATAACAGCAAAGGATTTGCCGAAGCCGGTCATGCCCAGCACCATACCAGCCGGGGCAGGCAGCAGTTTTCGGTTGACCATAATCAGGTTTTTACTGCGGGCGTTGGTGCCCTCATACAGGCCACCGGGTTGGAACAGTTCCTGCGTAGTAAACGGCACATAGATAGCGGTATTCACTGTCAGGAGAGTGCGCTCCAGCGCCAGCCATTTCTTTCCAAGTGGTAAAACGCTGTTCATGGCAGCGCACTGCTCAAACGGGATAGGGCTGAACCGGCACGTCTGCTGCTGCACAGTATTGCAGATTTGCTGCACACGCTCGTCCAGTTCGGCATTGTTGCGGCCATAGGTGTGGATCAGGATGCAGACCTTGAAAATCTTTTGGTTATAATTGTGCAGGTTATCCAGCAGCTCCTCGGCATCCTCGATCTGGTTGGTCAGCTCATATCGCACACCCATGTAGGCGGGCAGGTTCATGCGCACAGCATTGACCATGCCATCGCCCTTTTCTTTCTGCATATAAGCCAGCTGCTTTTGAACCTGTTCGACGGCTTCGCGCTGCTCGACTGCATCTACATGAATGGAAATTGCATTATCAAAGTCTAAGTCACTGAGCAGCGAAAGCAGGTTGTCTTTCATCTGCGGGGCAATATCCCGCAGATACAGCACCTTGCCATAATACTCGCCAAACTGGTAGCGGTCATTGTACACAGCGCGGGAGTCATCATGCTCCGGCTTCCAGTTGTAACCACTGGGCGCAATAAAATCCTTTGTCGTAAGGGAATCTTCTGCCAGCAGCCAATCATAAGAAAATCCCATAACCTCTTCCGGGCGGGTAATACCATGCAGCAGGTTCAGGCGCTCGATACCGGAGAGCCTGCGTACAGTGCTGCCCATGCGCTTGAACAGGTTTTGGATGTCCTCAGCGCGTTTGAGGAGTCGAACCTGCGCTTTTCGGTAATCATCCTCATGCAAACTAATGGTAATGTACTTTTCCCGAATCAGTCCATTTTGCCCTTGCAGTGCTTTTTCCGATATAACGCGGTTCATTTCCTCGCTATACCGGTCACGGTTGTCACCACGCAGCGGCAGAAACGTATCGCGGCGGAACTCCGCTTCATCCACGCGCCGGGTCACAAGACTGATTTGCAGATGCGTGTCTGGGTCAAAATAGTTCAGGAATTCACTGTATTGGGTAAAAAGACTTTTCTGCTCTTCCTGCCGCGCCAGCTGAAAATTGACATCCGTGAATGCCATTGTCATGGAGAAAAGCCCCGGTTCCACCTCACAGATGCCGCTTTCGTACATACGCTCATATTGCAGACAGTCCGCAGCCTTCTCAGGCGCACGGCACTTCTTAATGCTGCGGGCGCTCTGCGCGGCATTCATTTCGGATTGTTTTGCGGATCTGCGCAGCTGCTTTGACCGCTGCTTTCCTTCCTTTGCGCGCTGCTTTTTCGTCTCGGCGGCAATAGGTTTCACATTCGGAATTTCTGCGAGTTCTTTTCTTTTGAACATTTCGACTCTCCTTATAGGGGCGGATCGGCACCTCTGCATTTTCGCTGTGCCATGCCCAGTAAATTTTCACGAGCTTTTCAAACGGATAACCGTCACGATGGATAAAGCCCAGTCCCAGAAAGGGCAGAACCTCCACCATGACGATATAAGAAACGACCTGGATATCCATCCGCAGCCAGTGCAGACAGACAAAGCAGGTCGCAATCGCCAGCACCGCAGCCGCAGCAAAGCAGGCCAGCTGGCGGAGAGATAGCCCCAAAAAGAACTTTTCTCTGTACTCTGTAATTTCGAGGTTTGTTTTTGTGGCAATCATAGCTTTTCAATCTCCAAATGGTATTAGGTCATTGCATTGGTAATGGCTTTCGTAAACTTTCCACTCATAAACACTGCCACCAGCAGGATCACCGACTGCCCCAGCATTGCCCACGCTTGCTCCGTGATGCTGCCACCGGTGCCCAGCGAACCGGCCAGTGCCGGATAAAAGCCGATGACCAGATACAGCACTGCGCCCTGCAAGGCAACCGCGAGGTAGGATTTGAGGAAGTTCACCGCAATACCGTGCAGCTCCTGATAACACAGTGTGGCTATGGACAGCGATGCCATCGCATTGTAGACGTACAGCTCTATAAACCGCGCTGCCACAATGGTGTTGACCACGATGTTCACAATGCGCAGCATCCAGCCCACGACCATCAGCTCCAACGCCACCGGCATGTTGCCAATGCCGCCCGGCAGCGCAGCAATAGCATTTTCAATATCAACGGTCGTATTGACTTCGCCACTGCCGACATAACCGGATATGCCAACGGTCACGGTGGACGCAACTTCAAAGAGTGCGTTCAGAATTTCCGTTGTATGCACCACCGCCCACCGGCAAACAACAATTTTCAGCATAACCAGTGCGATTTGCTGGATCGTAAAAGCGTTGTTGCTGCCGTTCATGGCAATGCGCTGGGTGGCATTGTACAACTCCAGAATCATAAAAAGCGCCAGCAGGGTCAGCGCCACCGGCATGACCACGCCGGTGCTTATGCTGTCGGCATAGCCCGCCAAGGTGCTGTTCCAGTCTGTCAGGCTGCTGAGCAAACCCGAATTTTGCCCCATAGAGTTGACCGTGGCAGAAATGCCCTCCAACTGGCTGCGTATCGTATCTTCAAAAATAGCGCAGCCCTCCTTTACCCGACTGTCAGCGTGCCGAAGTAGGTGGCAACCGCAATAATCAGCACACCGCCTGCCATTGCCCATGCACCACTGCTGATACCGGGACCGTTGTGGTCCTTCAGATTGGTGCCCAGCGTTACCGCGCCGAACAGCAGCAGGAGGCCACCGGCAAAGGTGACAACATTCGAGATGAGAGTCGTAATCGTAGATACCATTTCCATTTTATATTTCTCCGTTCAGTTGTTATTCTCAGCACAGAGATTTACGGTCTTTACGTCCTTCACATTGCTGATAAAATCCGCAAAAGACTGCTCTGCGCGTCTGTCATAGTCGAAAGGCTTGCCGCCTTCCGCTTCTACCAAATGGTAATTGGGATGATCTTTCAGATTGTATTTGCGCGAATAAAAGGGTGCCACACCGGAAATCATCAGCAGGCACCAGTTCCGGGGCATGGTTCGGATTTCTTCTGGGGTCATCAACTCACGTCCTAGCGCCTGATAGGACTTCGTATACGAGCCTTGACTGCCTTTGTTCTCCGATGTGTTCATGACTTCAATGGTTGCCTTGCCCAACGCCTTGGAGAAGAACTCCAGATTCTCCGGGTTACCGCCTGCGCCAAGAACGATCATAGAATCGCAGTTTTCATAGATGGTCGCCCAGTCATCTTTGTACTGGCTTTTCAGCTGGTTCAATGACTGGTAAATCAGGGTGCAGGCAATGTCACGGCTGCGAATCGTACTGATAAGGATTTGAAAATCCGGTATCATGCCGATGTTCGGAAATTCATCCAAGAGGAACCGCAGATGCCGTGGCAGGCGCTTATCCGGGCGATGGTCTGCAATATCCACCAGAATTTGAAAGCACTGCTGGAACATAACTGCCGCCAAAAAATTGTAGGCTGTTGTTGTGTCGGGCGTAACAACAAAGAGCGCCACTTTTTTCTCGCTGCCCAGTTCCCGCAGGTCAATCGTATCGTCCGCGCAGATATTGGCAATGGACGGGATGTTGAATGCGCTCATGCGCAGCCCCAGCGACACATTGATGCTCTGTGCGGTCTTGCCGGGAGCCATCTTATAGAGCTTATACTGCTTTGCAGCAAAAGAGTTCGGCTTGTTGATGCTCAGGTCATCAAACAGCAGGTCCAGCTGGCTTACGCTGTTAGGACCATCCCCCTGCGATTCCAGCATAAGGAGCAGCGTCATAACGCTGTTCATGTTCCGTTCTTCCAGCTCCAATTCGTAGAACACATAGCCGATCAGTGCCTCCAGCAGTGCCGTCATGCCTTCCTCCCATATCGGGTCGGCGGTGCTCTTGGCGGTGGGATCTTCTTTCAGGTTTTTGACAAGGTTCTTGGTGACGACCAGAATATCATCCTCATTTTTTATGTAGGTGAAAAGGTTATAATGGTCGGATTTATCCCTGTCTTTCAGGTTGAACACTTTCACTTTGTATCCTTGAGAGAGTAGGACATTGCCATATTCCTGAAGCAACTCTCCCTTCGGATCACTGAGCACATAGTTACTGTTAAACTGCAATAGCTGCGGGCCAGCAACGCTGTAGCTCTTGCCGGAACCGGACGGGCCAAACACGATCACGTTCTTATTGCGGTTATAGTTGTCGTTTGCCGTCACCTTCATTTTTGGAGAAAGACTCAGGCTTTCCGATGCCGTAAGCGGCAGATTGTTCTGCGCATCTTCATCTAGAAATGGTGCAATATCTTCCGGGCCTCCCCAGCGGGCGCTGCCGTACTCTTTCTGAGGCATAAGACGGTGCTTGCTGTACTTCACACAAAGGTAAATAAGCCCTGCCATGAGCGCTGTGGCAATGCCGCAGCCAAGCGAAAAGGCATCTGCCGAGAGCCTGAACGGGTGCAGCAGTAGGCTGTTCAGGTTCAGTGCAGCCGCCAGCCGGTGTGTGGTAGTGCCATCGGTGAGTTCGTATGTGTGACCCATCCAGTCACCCAGCCAGAAGCATACAACCGCTGCAATGGGTATCCAAATTTTCAGGTTTCTTTTCGGCTGGTTCATAGGCGTTCTCCATGTTCCGGCGGCGGTACAAGGCGGGACTGATTCATTTCCTTGACCCGCTGTGCTGCACGGTCGCAGAGATCTCTCAGTTCTGGAATCGGGCGTTCCTTACCGCGCTCTGCAATACAATTTTCCAACGCAGTCTGAATACGATCCACATCCTGCCCCTTAAACCACAAATACATCTGACCGGTATCTCGGTCCTTGGTGACAGAGAAATCCACGGAATATTGCTTCAGCTGCCTGCGAATGTAGGGCAGCGTTTTCTTATTTACATCCACCGATGCCAGCGGGCGTTCCTGCCGGTTGAGCGCGCTCAGGCTTTGCTGCCCATAATTCTGGCTGTTCATTGCCTGCACCGTCAGCCGGAGTATATCAAAAATACTCTGGCTGGCAAACCGCGCAGCGCTGATTTCCACGCGAACTGCGGTCTCTTCAATCATAGTTCATCCCTTCTTGCGACATTTTTCCGCACTTTTCAGTCATAGTCTGCGACATTTTTCGCAGCTCACCATGGAAAGGGCAGTTTGTGTCGCGCTGCATAGTTTTCAATTTTCATTCCCAACCTGTACTCATGCAGTCTGTCGCGCAGACTGTATTCCAGTGTTACAACCTTGATGCCATGCTGCATGACCTGTTGGAAAAAGCGAAATAGATGCTGTTCCTTGCCGCTGATCTGGCGCATACGGTAAATATAAATGCAGTCAATTTCCCCGGCCTTGACCTGCCGCATCATTTCACGGTAGCCGGGGCGCAGCAGCCAGCCATATCTTTCGTCAGCGCTGGTGCCGACAATTTTGCAGTTGTCCTGCTCTGCTTTCGCTGCACACTCACGGATGCAGCGAAGTGTTTCGCCATCATTACCGGGAATTCGCGCATTGCTTTCTTTATAGAATCCAACGCGGGTATCATCATCCAGCAGAAGCTCCGTAAACACGACCTTGTAGCTCTCACGGATATACCGCAGCCTGTCGATCAGCAGCGGTGTTTTACTGAAAAAGGAAAGGATGTCCGCATTGGAAGCGCGCGAGGTCGTATCTGCTTTCAGCAGGAACGGCAACAGCTCTGCCGGAAATTCGGGCAAAGAAAAAGCGGAGGGCGATGGTTCGCTCTCCGCAGCTGCGGGTTCTTCCGTTATACTTCGTACAGCATCGGAAGGATCATTTCCTCCGCCTGCTGCTTCAGGCTGTTGCACATCTGTGCCCAGCCCAGAGGGTTCGTCTTGCGGTCGGGCATCTGCGCTTTCTGCATCAGGTCGTGCAGCGTCTTGTCCACCATCTGCTGTGCGTCCAGCCCCATCTTGCGGCAGCTCGGCAGCAGCGTTCCCTCCAGCATCATCTGGTCGCACAGGTTCGGCTCGTTCTGCTCCAAGTAGTCCAGCCGCATTCTGCCGTACCGGTTCAGGTTGGTTTTCTTGGCTTTCGGCAAGCTCAGGTTCGGAATCTGATAGCCCTTCACGTTCGTGTACATCATCTGTGACAGCCTCCTCTCGACTGGTCGTCTGTGTGGGTGATTGAGTATCTGTATTATGCACTGGTTCAGCCTGAATTGCAACACTGTCGCGGGCAAGCTGCATGACCTCGTGCCCCAGCTCATCCAGCAAAGGTTCTGCCGCTGCCTGCACATAGCCGCCCAAGCAGAGCGAGATTCGGCTGGTATCAAACTGGGTGACATTCTGGAAAGCCGGGAAATCTTCTTCCTGCACTGGGATACCCAAACGGATGCAGATCATGTACAGGGTGCTTTGTGCAGCGAGTTCCTGCAAGATAAACCGCTGATCTTCCGGGTGGCTCCAATTCAGTGCGCTGTCCTCAATGGATGTCGCCAATACGCGGTTGGCGCGGTCGGACAGGGATACAACTTGCTCGGTTGCCCGATCCATTAAGCTGCCCACGGAGTTGACCTGCATAAGAAGTGGCCGGATGGCATCTGTCACTTCCCACGGGGCAGCAGCTTTGTCACCAGTAAGAACCGTGTCTGTCATGGAGAACACTCGTTTGGCAGTGGGTACACCCTGATGGCGTTGCAGGATGATGATGCTTTTACTGCCGTACATAACCTTGCGGTGTGCCTGCTCATTCCAGTATTTCATGGTAGCGCAGGCGGTGGCATCGGGGCGCTGGGCGTGGATCAGCAGCTGGTTCAGGTAGGTGGTATGGTAGTTATGCGCTGCCGTATACAGGAACCGACGCCAGTTTTCCGGTGAGGCTGTGACCTGTGTAGCGGTCTGCTGCGCCAACTGGAAAATATCTTGTGGATTTGGCATTGCTTCACCTTTCCGGTTCGTCCTGAACCTGTTCTTTTTGGTGCTGGGCTTCGACTTCGTGCAGTTCCGGCAGAAGGTGGCTCACATCTTTGAAGCCAATACTGTCCACATAGTAGGCAGTCTCTTTTCCGTTTTTCGTTGTGACCACAATATCACTGGTCGAAAGAGAACACATATGATAGCGCAGCGGACGATTCGTGGCATTGAACTCCTGAAAGCATCTGTCCAAATCGTAATCCGCAGGGAGATTTGCGATATAGACGCTGCTGTAATCGGCTGCATGGATGCAGCTTTTGGAATAGGCATAATTCATAAAGCGATATTCGCAGCCGCCTTTTGTAATTTGATAGATTTGGAGCTTATCCAGATTGTCTCCCGGCTGGGGGTGTTCAGGGGCAACATAGCAGCCGGTTCGAAAGTTATCCTCTGCATATTGCTGGATATGACAGCCATAGTGCCCGACATAAGCATGGGTTACGTCAATGCTTTTTACCGCCCTAATCCGCTTTGTTCCGTCCGCATTTGTCTCAATCACGCGCTGACCGTCACGCACCTGAAATAGTTCCCGCCCATCTCGGTTCAAAAACCGCGTGAATTGCAAACTGCTGCATAGCTCATGTGCGTAAAGCCATTCTGTAATGTGCATATCCTTTTCCACCTGTACCCATGTATAACCATCCCGCTGGGTATAGGTATGCGGTCGTACCCGGTCCACACCAATAACTTCTACAAGTTTCTTAGCCATTTGGGGGATTTGTGCATCACTACCGTCTGCGTAGGGGCCGCGGTAGTCATCGCACAGGTAATTGATGCCATTTCGCACCTGTATGATTGCAACCGCTCCGTCCGGATTCTGACGATCTATCCCTACCACCAATCGTTCATAAGGGAATCTTGCCCGTTCATTCCAAGTGCATTCGTTGTTATAGGGCATTTCACGCAGTTGGTGATAACGCTTTTCCAAATCTGCGATATTATCAAAGAATTCCGTTGGCGTTTGCTTTTCAAATTGTTCCGGGAACGCACGGGTCATAGCATCCGGAATCAAGTAATACCGATACTCTGCCATATCAGCGTTCCTCCTCATGTGCTTGCTCATGAGCCATCTGTCGAAAATAGCTTTCCAGAATTTTCAAGATGCGGTTTTCCATCTGCTGCTTTGTGCAGCCGGTCGGAAAATACTGCGCCACCTTGCTGACGTTGATGTTCAACACCGGCTCACGCGGCGCAACGCTCGGTTTCTGCGCCGACATGATTTCTTCCAACTTGTCCGGTGTCAGGGTTCCTTCTTTGCTGGCTGCTTTCAATTTTTGTGCTTGTGAGAGGGATGGGGTGCAGTCCTGCGCCTCGGCATAGTCGAGGAAACTCTGCTGCTCGTCCGGGGTCAGGTAGGAAAGTTCAACTGCGGGGTTGAATTTCAGGGTGCCACTGTCCACTTTCTTTTGCAAGTCAGGAACGAGGCTGTTAAGGCGAACATATCGTCTTACTTGCGTACCACTATCTCCGGCTTGTTGCCCGACTTCATGGGCGCTTTCCAACTTCCAACCAACTTGGTTGGAAGTTTCTTGGCGGCGTTCT
>ENA-ORTV01001337-ORTV01001337.1-human-gut-metagenome-genome-assembly--contig:-NODE-1337-length-26975-cov-4.147140_pt1 | contig 26975 bp, 24 predicted proteins | sample MGYA00241915_ERZ509194 | MGnify/ENA primary metagenome ERZ509194 (study PRJEB26280, sample SAMEA2338810) | human gut metagenome | biome: human gut; feature: human-associated habitat; material: faeces... | reverse complement strand
CCAAACAGAAACGACGGATCTTTTTTGACATTCGTTTCCGCGAACCCCATGTTTTTGAGGTGGAAAACGCACCTGAAAAACATAGGTTGGCAAATTTTCGGATGGCCCTGAAATGGAGGGAATATGCCCTGATAACAAAGTAAGAGAAGCGGCGAGGAGGTGCGGATACAATGAAACAGCTGCTACATGCCTTGTACATTACAGAGCCGGATGTTGTCGTGAGAAGGGAAGGGGAGTCTCTGCTTGCAGCGCGCGGCGACGGACAAAAAAACCGTATGCCGTTGCATTTGCTGGAGTAAGTCGTCAGCTTTTCCAGCGCTGCCGTGTCGCCTGCGGTGATGGCCGCCTGTGAGTATCCGGAGAGGTTTCGGAAGAAAACCTCACAGGCTGCTTTGCGCAATTGGCGGTTTTGCCTATAAGAATGGAATATAATGTGCGATCTGAACAAAGAAGGAGCGCGGAGATTGAAAGAATACAGGCGATGTGCTAAAATTGTCAGGAGAGTCTGAGATCCTTCCACAAGAACAAAAAAGAGAGGATGAGTTATTTGGGCAGGGTATTAACGATTCTGGAGGTTTCGCAAAAGCAAAACTATATTTTCTCCAGTAAAAGGCTGAGGGCGAATGCAGAGCGCTCCGATGAGATTGCTTATGTGACGGGAAGCGAATTCTTCCGTGAAAGTGCGCGGGATTTATATGACGAGCGGCAGAATCTGGTTTATGCGGGCGGCGGGCATACGGTGCTTCAGTTTGATAGCAGAGAACAGGCGGTTTCCTTTACCCAAAAAGTGACTGAGGCGGCGGTACGCCGATTTGACGGTATGGAGATGTTTGCTGCGAGCATCGCCTATGACGAAAGCAAGACGGCAGGCGAAAATCTGACGGCTCTGACTGCCGCGCTGGAACGAAAAAAAGCGCTTCGAGAGCATTCGTTCCGCCGGACAAGCTTCGGCGTTGAGGCGTTGGATCGCTTCCAAAGCTATCGTCCGTGCCGCGTCGAAGAACCGAATGCAGGCGTGCGAGGGGTGCCGAGTGCGCTGCCGGCAGCTCCTGACGGATGGATGTATCCGACGCAGTTTGAAGACCTGACGGGCGACAACTTCATTGCCGTAGTGCATATCGACGGAAATGCAATGGGCAGCAGAGTAAACGGACTGTATGAACAGTGCGGCACGGACTGGGAAGAGTGCAGGACGAGCCTTCGGCAGTTCAGCGAAGGCATCCAGGCGGATTTTAAATATGCATTTTGCCAAACCGTACAGACCCTGATCGATTCCTATGATGCCGTAAAGTTACCGGCGTTACCAATCCGACCGATCATTCTGGCCGGTGATGACGTCTGCTTTATCACGTCCGGAAAGATCGGATTGGAGAGTGCAAGAGTGTTCCTTGAGCATCTCGCAGCGTTGACCAATCAGGAAGATGGAAAAGCGTATGCTGCCTGCGCCGGTGTTGCGCTGGTACACAAAAAATACCCGTTCCATCAGGCCTATAATTTGGCGGAGGAGCTGTGCAGCAACGCCAAGCGATACGGGACATCTATTGACAAGGATGGACGCGTATCCGCCATGGACTGGCATATTGAATTCGGCCAGCTGAAAGGAAGTCTGTCCGGTATTCGCGAGGATTATGAAACGGAGGATGGCTGCCGGTTGGAGCTGAGGCCGGTATCGGTGGTCGTCCCGGCTGAGGTTGACAGCGCGCCAGCGGGTCAGAGAACCTACGACTTTTTCAAAGCCATGTGCAGCGCCATGAAAAACGAGTACGGAAAGATCGCTCGCAGTAAGATCAAGGAGCTGCGAGAGGCGCTCAAACAAGGCGAGGTAGAGAGTATGTTCTTCCTCCGGGATAAAAAGGTGCAGGATCTGCTGTATCACGGCTTCGATGCGCTGTATCGGACGGATCAAGCAAAGTTGGAGGCGTATCACGAATTGATCAGAAGTGGACAGGGAATGCGCAAGGAAGCATTTGTAAATCTTGACGGCTCGAAGAGATGTCTGTTCTTTGACGCGATCGAGATGATCGATCACTGCGACTTTTTGGAGGTGACGGAATGAACCGGAGAATCACACTTCATGTGCAGATGAGATTGCTCTCCGACACAATTCTGGGTGCAGGCTACAGTATCCCGGGTGGAGAAGACATTGCCGTATGCAAAGATCAAAATGGCTATCCTTATTTGAAGGGCAGCACGCTCAAGGGCCTTCTGCGAGAAAGCATCGAAAACTGGCTCGTATGGACGGGCGGCTGTGAAGCAGATATTGATGCCTTGATGGGTGCATCCGGTTGGGTCGGACTTACGGATTCCCGGCGGGTTCAATTCTCTGAGTTTCAAATGCAGAATCCGCCCGCCACACCGGAAGAGTGCTATGAAACAAGAACCTTCACTTCATTGACGGATGCCGGAACGGTAGAGAGCGGGACCCTTCGCATGGCAGCCTGCATCCGTAGAAATGCGATTTTCGTTGGAGAAATAGACTGCGCCGGTGAGGACGAGGCATTGATGAAAAACGCGCTCGCTACGATCAAGTGGGTCGGCACGATGCGCAGCAGAGGGTTTGGACGGGTGCAGTTTGCCGTGGAGCGCAGCACCGAACGTAAGGATGCTGTCTGGGAAACGGGCACGGGAACATGCATTCGCTATCTTCTTCACACGGATTCACCAGTGATGATGACGGATCTGAATCGCAGCAAGGACAACAGCTATGAAACGAGGGAATATATTCCCGGTTCTGCAATTCGTGGGCTTGTTGTCGGTAAGCTTGCAAAAGAAAAGCCTGATTGGTTTGCTGAGCACAGAACGGAGCTGCTTTCTGATGCGATCCGCTTTTTAGATGCGATACCGGCGGCTGAGAAAAAGGCGGCATTGCCTGCCATCAAGGGCTTCTATGAAAACAAGGACGAATCCGTATTCGAAACTGTGATGAAGGATGGGAGCTTTACTCCGGGCTTAAAGCGTGCAAAGCTTGGCGGCTTCTGCGCGATCGAGGGCGACACCCTTGAATTCTGGCGCACAGCAACCGACGGTGTTACCCGCATCCTGCGTGGAAAAGGCGAGGCGGAAAAGACTATGTTCCAGACTCGTTATATCAGTAAGGGGCAAACCTTCGAGGGGTATATCGAACTGGATGATCCGGGAATGTCCGAGGTGATCGGAGCGGCATTGCCGAAAACACTGTGGATCGGAGCGGACCGGTACGACGGCTTCGGAAAGTGTACAATGGTCAGCTGCGAAGCGGTAAATCAGCCTGCATGGAGGGAAACATATGGATATCAAAAGCAGGAGGATCTTACACGGGAGCTTTATCTGCTTGCAATCTCTCCGTTTACTATGGTGAATGCTGCGGGAGACCCTTGCGGGCTATCAACGGAAGGCCTTGCAGAAATGCTGGGTGTTGGCAGCGTTGAGGTTTCCGTGTGCAGCACCTCTACGTCAGAGTATGGCGCATTCAATCGTGCATGGAGAAGCAGAGAGGCAACGGTGCGTATGTATGATCGCGGCAGTATCTTTAAGCTTTGCTGCGACACGGTTCCAAATCTCGAAAAGCTGCAAAAACTCGAAAACAAAGGTATCGGCGCCCGTCGGGCAGAGGGCTTTGGCCAGATCTTGTTTTTGAAAAAAGAACTCTTCGAAGGCATCCGCCATAAAGCAGCTGCAGAGGAAAAGTGTGAAAAGGAGCGTACTAACAAGGCGGCTTCTGTACGGCGCGCGCGTTACTGCTGGGTAATGGAGCAGGCTGATGAAGTCAGGCGAAGCAAGCTTTCTCTCAGTCAGCTTGGTACGATTCAGGCTTTGTGCGAACGTGCAATTGCCTGCGGAGGAGAACTAAGCGAACTGATGCTGTTTTTCAACAGAAACCTGAATGAGCGAGGAGCAAGGCATGCCAGCAAGTTCGGGAAGATCAACGAGCTTGTGAACAGAGTAACTTCATCGCCAGTGGAAAATCTGATTGGAGTGCCCTGTGATGACAGCGTGACAGAGCGGCTGCGGTTACTGTGTCTGCTATTTGATTTCAGCCGGAAGGAGTATGAAAAAGAATGACAGCGATTTTTACCACGGCGATTCGATACAAGGTAAACGCGGTTTGTGAAACGCCGCTCCGCACGGGCGGAGCAGACGGCAACCTGGAAAGCGTCTTGAGAGACAGTTGCGGCAACGCCTTCCTGCAGGGAAGTTCACTGGCTGGCGCACTGCGTGGCTGGCTCGAAAAGAGCAGTGAAAAGCATCATACAAAGGCTCTGTTTGGCAGTCAGGGGCACGAGGGGCATTTGATCGTATCAGATGCCGTGCTCCGCGATGATTCGGAACAGTCAATTCGTCCTCGACTGAAAATCAATGGAAGGAGCGGCACGGCGGCTGTCGGCAGCAAATTTGACGTTGCTAACATCGTGCCCGGATCTCACCTCAGCTTTGAGCTGACCTGGCTCGGAAGTGAGCAGGAGAGCAATGAAATTGCAGCAGTCGAACGCATGCTTGGTGCAGTCAACTGCGGAGAAATCAAAGTCGGAGCGCAAAAAAGCAACGGCTTTGGAAAGCTGAGCCTTAGCGTACATAAGCGTATCTATAACCTTTTCGACGAGAAAGATCGGACGGCATGGCAGGACGGATGCGATGACGGAGATCTGATCAAGCTGCCGAAGATTGCATCGAATGAGCAGGTTGTCTTTGATGTGGATGGCTTTGCTGATTCTGTTTTGATCAAGACATCTGCCCAGATGTACGAAAACGATCTTAGCTATGCGGTAAACATCACAGAGAATGGACAGCCTGTATTGCCCGGCTCTTCCGTAAAAGGAACTATTCGAGCACAGTGTACACGGATTACCGAGAGTGCGGGCGTGAGCGAATGCCTACTCGAAGAGTTGTTTGGCCGTGGAGCAAGAGACGGAGATAACGGCCAGTCCGGTGTAATATGCGTTGATGATGTTCACATGGAAGGTGCCAGAAAACAGAAAATCAAGAGGATCCGTATCAACCGCTTTACCGGAGGTGTGATAAGAGGCGGCTTGTTCGCCGAAGAGCCTTTGAGCGGCGAGGTGTGGTTGCATATTTCTGCCCGAGCAAAACACGAAGCGTGCTATGCACTGCTTGTATATGCTCTGCGCGATCTTGGACTTGGGTTGTATGGCCTTGGAAGCGGGGATGCAATCGGGCGCGGCTATATTGCGGTCAAGCAAATCAAAGTTCAGGCACCGGACGGGAGAAAGGCGGCAATTGCCTTCGATAAAAACCGCGTAATGCGCATAGAAGACGCGGACGGGCTGCTAAACGAATGGCAGCAGGCTTGGAAGGAGTGCATGGTATGAGACAGATGGAACTTCAGGTGGATCGAGCACTCGAACAGGGATTGAGTCTCCCTTATGCAATGATTCGCTCGTACAGCCAAGTTGTTCTGGGGAATACCCCGCAGGCTGTTGATGAGGAGGAGTTGATTGAGGCGAGATTCTTTGATGCTGAGAATGAGATCCGGCTGTTCCGCGCAGATGGCGAGCTGAGGGGTGTCCGGCTCTGTAAGGAGAGAGATGATATCTGCATCGAATCGAGCTTTTACATAGAAAATCCGGACTTTGGAAAGGAAATCAGAGTATGCCATCATTTGGAGACAGATGAGGATGGCCAGACGTATATAAGAACGACTCGGCTGTGCGGTTGGACAGGGAGGTAAAGATGGCAGTAGATAAAAGAGTCAGAGCACCGTATAACTTTATACCGCTTTCAGATAAGATTCTGCTCCCTTATGACAGTGTTGAGAGTCTTCCGGCTCATGACAGGATAGATCCGTCGCTGAAAACGGGGGAGATTTGCGTAACTATGGTGGCGGATACGCCGGTATTTGTTAGTGACGGAGATAAGAATGATCCGCACTTTTTCCGTGGCAGTAACGGGAAATATATGATACCGGGGTCAACGATTCGCGGTATGGTTCGCGAGAATATGCAGATCCTCGGCTTTGGCCTGATGCGCCCGGGAGAAGATTTGGAGGATATTCAAATCTACTTCAGAGACTTCGCTTCAGCCTCTGGATCGAGAGATGACCCGTTGAAAAAATACTACTGTGCGGCGCTCGGGATAAAGCAGATGCCGATGCCGTCAGGAAGGCCGAAGGCAATTCCGCAATTGGTGAAATCCGGCTATCTAAAAAAGGAGAAAGGGAAGTATAAGATATACCCGTCAAAGGGATCTTATATGCTTGTAAGACGAGATCACCCGGGAGTCAGATGCTTCGGTACCGAAGATGCAAGAACAGAGAATGTCTACTATCGCGCGGAGGGCGATAGAGTAAAAGAGATTCGCCCTGCGGTTGGAGAGAAGAATGGACTGCGGAGAGGTACTTTGCTCTATACAGGCAAACCGGTCAGAAGTTGGAATCGTCAAACGGGCAGACTTGAAGATCATCCAAATCACCTATATCTGATCCCGGAAGCAGACTGGAGTGCGCAACCGCTGACATTGGATGAAGACGATGTTCTATCTTACATGGAGGACTTCGAGAAGAGGCGTAACGTACTTGGGAGAAACAGAAATTTCTGGAATCTCCCTCTTGAAGGACGTGAAAAACCCGTATTTTATGTACAGTATGAAGGACATGTTTATTTCGGTATGTCTCGCTTTTTGCGTATCGGCTATCGCTATCCTCTTTCCTACGGCTTACCGGAGAGTCACAAGGCCGGAATGGACAAGTTGGACTTTCCACGCGCGATACTCGGATATGTGTCAAAGAATTCCGGCTCATACAGGTCAAGAGTGAGCTTTGGAGACTTTGCTGCGGATGGAGAGGCTTATGAAATGCCCCCCATAAGTATGATCCTTGGCGAGCCTAAGCCAAGTTATTACCCTGGATATGTTGTAGGCGGGAAACACTACAACCATGAGGATTTTCGGTTGAGAGGGTATAAGCAGTACTGGCTGAAGGAAGTCGAGGCAACCGATGACAACGGGAAACCAAGAGCGGCTACTACGATCCGCCCGCTACCGAGGGGGACAAAATTTAGCGGTACGATCAGATACAAAAACCTTACCGAAGCAGAGCTCGGTCTGCTTTTGTGGTGCTTGCGGTTGGAAAAAGGGTGCTATCAGAGTGTAGGCATGGCGAAGCCCTATGGATATGGACGGATGCGCTTGACCATTGATGCCATCAAGGAATTCGAAGCGCCGGCCCTCTATGACAGCGGTTCTTTCCTGGTATCGGATACTAAGAGCGATGCAGCAGGAGTGGAAGAGTATATTAAAAAATACTGCGACTATGCGGAGCAACATCTTGCTGACCTTGCTCCGATCAAAGAGAATAGCCCACTCCGAGACTTCTTTTTTATGAAGACATCGATACGAACGCCGAACGAAATGTGCTATATGTCGTTGAAGGAATACCGATTCAAAGCTGCGCTGCCGTCTGTGCAAGATTACAGCCGGGCTTAGAAACTGAAGCGACTTGAGCTTTGAAACTGAGCGGAGGTCCTTATCGGGTCCCCGCATCCGAAAGGAGAAGGGAAATGGCATGTAAGATCATTCTGTTCCTTAGTGAATATAAGGAATCGGCAAAGGAAAGAAGATACCGCTGCCCTGTCGGTGACGATGTCATCGGAGCGCAGACCAACGAGGCTCCGGTGCATTACCTGCTGCGCCAATACAGCAATGTAAACGAGATCATCTGTATTGTAACAGAGAGAGCTAAAGAAAAGGGGTGGGAGGTATTCCAAAATAAGATCCGCGAAGAAAACGTGGATGTTGCAGTGACTGAAGTCCCCTACGAGGAAGGAAGCAATTTCGCTGAGGGGGCGCTGACGAAAATCATGGAAAAAGTGCGGGCTGGAGATGAGGTCCTGCTTGAAACGACCGGAGGTTTTCGCAACGCGGTGATGGATATGCTGCTTCTGAGCCGTGTCTTGTCTTATGTTGGAGTGAAAACGATCGGCGCGGTGTACAGCAACTATCAGAAGGCGGAGATAGAAGATCTTTCACGTTTGATCGGTTTCTTCGATCTGGTCGGGGGTATGCAGGAGCTGACGTCCTTCGGAAGCGTAAAGTCGCTCCGCGCCTACTACGCAGAGACCGATGACCAGAAGATCGAGGGACTGCTTTCTGCGATGGAAAATCTGTATGAAACGATCACTCTTTGCAAAACCAAGCGTATCGACGGGTGTATGCAAGCCTTCGATACGGCGCTGACAGAGGCGGAAACCTGCGAGGATATGATGATGCGCCAGCTCCTGCCTGCATTTCGCGGGAAGTTTGGTAAGAAGCTGACAACGCCGGGACTTATCAAGTGGTGCATTCAAAGCGACATGCTACAGCAGGCGGTGACTGTTTATACGGAGAGAATTCCGGCTTTCATTATCGAGTGCGGGCATTTTATAGAGGTAACTCCGTCTGCCAGGACTCCTGAAGTCAGAGAGTATGAGGATGCCGCGGCGGTGCGGTTTATGCGGGACTTTATGACGCTGTCAAAAAAGCCGGGTCTGGGCAGACGCCCGATGAGAACACGGGACGATAATTCGCCAATGGTCTATGTTGATACGATCGAACATCTGGAAGATATGCTCGTTCGATCCGGCTATAAGCTGCGCTGCCCGATTTCGCAGATGCAGCAGATTTGCAGGGATTATCTTTATATCAAAACGCTTCGCAATATGATGAATCATGCAAATGATGCCGGTACGCAGGGCCAGCAGGATCTGACGAATTATCTATCCGAATATGGCTATGTGCTGCTGGAGGACACATCTGCGGAGACTTTGCGGCAGGCGGTTTTGCAGGGTATTCAAAACCTTAGACCGATTCCCAAAAAGGAGAGAGTACATTGAAGAAATTTATTACGGTGATCCCACTTCAGGTCCAGGGTCAGTTGAGAATGTACCGTTATCAGGCAGTCGGGAACAGCCGCCTACAGATGGACTCGTCAACCAGTTTTCCCATCCTTGCTGCGGTAAACGGATATATAGAGCAGGGGGAGGAGTTCCGCGTGCTTGCTGTTGCGGCGGACGGCGAGGACGGACGCAGAAACTGCGGCGTGCTTCAGGATGAGCTTGAAAGCTTGTGCAGGGAGAAGAATTGCCCCTGTCCGCAGATAGAAGTGATTTCGGCTCCAAGCGACGAGCGTGTGGCGTCACACGTTGCCGTATTCCAAAAGCTGATCGACTGCGTGGACGATGACGATGAGCTCTTTGCCTGCATTACCTACGGAACAAAGCCGCTTTCACAGGCGGTGCTTCTGGCAGTCCAGTACGCCTATCGTGTGAAGAAAAACGCATCGATCTCCTGTGTCGTATACGGGCAGATCGACCGCAGCAAGGGGAAGGAGCCGGAGCTGTGGACAGCGCAGATCTACGATGAGACTGCACTGATCCAGCTGGGCGAGATCGTGCGCGTTCTGGCGGAGCGAGGAACGGCGGACCCGAAGGCGGCCATCAATACGATCCTTTCCATGTGAGAGGAGGATATTGAGATGCGGGATAAAAAGAAAGAAATGCGTCTGAATGAGGCTGTTCGGGAGTGGAAGCGGCTGGGTGCGGCGGACGAGGAACGGAGGGACGCCCTGTGGGAGGATATTTTCCTTCTTGCCTTTGAAATGTTTGATGATGGAAGCGAGCGTTTCCTCTCTGTTTTTCAAGAGACTCTGATGAACTACTCATTGGAAAAAGGCCCGTTTTCCAATTATTTCTCATTTGTCTACAGCCGCAGGAAAAAAGATGCCTTCGACGACGTGCTTTCCCGTTCCGAGCAAATCGACAGCTTTGATAAGCCGGTCGGAGAGGATGAATCCACCACGCTGCAGGATCACTGCGCGGCGCCGGATGCCGAGCAGCCCGAGGCACGCTATGCGGCAGAAGCGCCTCTGGAGGAGCTGACGGCACAGATCTTGAACTTTGCGCAGCGCCATCAGGGGCAGGCCTCAAACGAGAGACGAAGAGAGTGGTTCCGCTTGTTTTACACTGAGGACATGACGGAATCCCTCAAGCTTGTAGCGCTCAGTTTTATGCACGAGCGAGACGTATTTGAAGCTATGAAGCTTCCTTACCTGGACTTTTATATGGCCGAGCGCTGCCGCAGTATGGCAAAGATCACCGAAACGCCGCTCAAGCCATACAGCGCGGTGGTTCCGGAGCGGAAGGGCGTGGATACGGAAACCCCGGTGCCTTTGCCTGCGGATGTTTCCTTGAGCTTCAAGCGCATTTGCGAGGGCGAGCGCGTGGGCGCATCCGCCCGCAGTGAGCAATATAAGCGCTACAAGGCAGAAAAAGAAATGATTCTGGAGGCGCTGAAATGCTGACACAATACAAGCTGACGCTTCGCCCGGAGCGGTCATGCACGCCGCGTTCAGAATGGGCATATCGGCTTTATGCGGCTCTGCTCTCGGAAGCCTCGCAGGACTTTGCGGTATCGGTTCATCAAGACGCGGTGACGCCGGTCAGCCAGTTTTTGACCGGCACGCCACAGAGCCTGCAATGGACAGTCAACCTTCTCGGGCAGGAAAGCGAGGCGATGCTTTCTCCGGTTTTGGAGCGGCTCGACCACATTTGGCTGGAAAAAGATCGGGTCACCCTGCTGACAGAAAGACGGAGCAGCTGCGTAATCCGCGATGTGGATGAGCTGTTTACCCTCGCCGCGCACGGTGGCGGAACACATCAGCTGCGCTTTTGTACATCGACCTGCTTTAAGAGTCAGGGACGGTATCTCTCGCTGCCGACAACGCGCCTGATCATACAAAGCTTAATGAAGAAATGGAACGGCTGCATTCCCGAATGCCCGATCGAAGATGAGGACGGTCAGGGAATGGAGGCACTGGCCGTTGGGCTGCGGCCGCGCAGCTTTAGGCTGCATGACCAAACCTATTATCTGAAGGGGAATGCCATCCCCGGCTTCGTGGGAGAGCTGACACTGGAAAACCGGCTGGACGGCTTCCACAGAGAGCTTGCAAACGCACTGCTGTATTTTGCGGATTTTGCAGGCGTCGGCATCAAGACAACGCTTGGCATGGGCGGCGTTGAACACATCACGCATACATAGCAAAAAGGGGAACGCATTTCTGCGTTCCCCTTTGCTTTTGCCCTGAATTGATCCGCTTGCAAGACGATACGATAAGGAAAGGAATCATAACCGAAGGAGGCGAAGACCATGAAGAAGGTGCTTTGGATATCCCGCCACGAGATGACGCAGGAACAGCGCTCGGATCTGGACCGCATCACAGGCGGTGCGGAGCTGCTGCTCTGGAAGGAGACCGTCACCGACATCGCAAAGCTGCTGCCGCTGCTGCAGCAGGCGGCGGTGCTGCCGCCGGAGCTGCTGGCAGAGCTGATCGCGCTGGCGGGCGACAAGCCGGTGCTGCGCGCGGTGAGCGAGCGGAAGGCCACGGGGCGCTTCCGCACCCTGCCGGACGGACGGCGCGAGCAGGAGTTCGTCTATGTCCACGGCGGCTGGGAGCAGCTCCTGCGCATGGACGTGCGATCACAGCGGCTTTAAGCCGCCCCTTGACAGAAGAAAAGACGGCGTCACACAGAACCTTGTGTGACGCCGCTTTTTTTGTCCCCGTGAGGGGTGCGGGCTGCATCATGCGTTGAGCTTGGATTTCCGAGCGCGGAAGAGTTACTGTCCCCGTGAGGGGTGCGGGCTGCATCCAAGTGTATCTGCCGTATCAAATGCCCCATCAAGTTGCTGTCCCCGTGAGGGGTGCGGGCTGCATCGTGCCAACCTGCGCTGTGCCGACCTGAGCGGTGCAGTTGCTGTCCCCGTGAGGGGTGCGGGCTGCATCCCCCCAAATAGGACAAATATTGCATACCGCGTTGCGTTGCTGTCCCCGTGAGGGGTACGGGCTGCATCGGCCGACGTGGTCCGCAAATCCAAGTAATCAACCAAAGTTGCTGTCCCCGTGAGGGGTGCAGGCTGCATCATCAGCGTATCAGAGATTGCAAGCCGAAGTTCCCCGAGCGTTGCTGTCCCCGTGAGGGGTGCGGGCTGCATCGGAAATTAATATGGAACTCATAAAGGAAATCATCACGTTGCTGTCCCCGTGAGGGGTGCGGGCTGCATCGTCAGCGATTTCAACCGAGCTGAGCGCGAATACCTGGTTGCTGTCCCCGTGAGGGGTGCGGGCTGCATCAAAAGAAAAGACCAAAAGCGACGCATTCTCTACGTTGCTGTCCCCGTGAGGGGTGCGGGCTGCATCAGCAAAAGGGTACAAACCCGCATTAGCATTTTTGTCGGCTCTTCACAGCCCGTAAGCGTAGTATACCATACTTCGGTGCAGAAAGGCAAGCTGTTTTGTGCGTACCAAACAGAAACGACGGATCTTTTTTGACATTCGTTTCCGCGAACCCCATGTTTTCGAGGTGAAAAACGCACCTGAAAAACACAGGTTGGCAAATTTTCGGAGCCTGCCCTGAAAAAGGCGAGGCAGACGACGATGAGTAAGTAGGGGGCGCAAGAAAACAAAAAATCCAGTCCCCCTGAAATAGGACGAAATGCTTGCGATCTAATAATAGAAAGAAAATAACGAAAGGATGAACCAATATGATGAATACCGCAATGATCACGGCCGGGCAGGCCGCCCGCGCCATGGGGCTTGACGAAAAGGAAATGGCGGTGCTGCTGAATGAAAGCGGCGTATGCACGGCAAACGGATTGCTCACGCCGGCTGACACGGAAACGCTGCTGAGCTACTTGGCGGGACAGCAGGAGGACAGCAGGCGCAGAGCGCAGGAGAACCTGGAACGACTCTCCGCGCGCTACGCCTTCCTGATCGACACCTGCTCGCTGCTCGATGAGCATTTCCCTGCGCTGGTGGAGCATCTGATGCCGCTGCTGGAGGCAAACGGCAAGAAGCTGTTTGTTCCGTCGGGGGTTCCGGCAGAACTGCGCAGCCTGCTTGCGAAAAAACCAGAACTGCGGGGTCGTATCGCAACGGCGGCGCAGATCCTTGCGGGGCTGAAGGAGAAAGACCTTGCAGCGATCTGCGGCGGAACGGACGAGACCTTCGCCGACAAGCAGATTTCGGCACAGCGGACAAACTGCTGGTGCCGGAAATGGAAGCCGAGGGAATGACCTGCATGGGGGAAGGCCTGTCACTTGCCCTTGACTTGCTGGAAAAGCGCAAGGCGAAGTACAAGGCAACGGGCGTGGACTACTACCAGCCGATTCCGCGAGTTCTTCGCGTGGCTGAGCCGCAGTGTCACAAATGTGACGGCCTCGTTGCCGGGGGATGAGCCGGGCATGGCTCTGGATGCGCTTCAGGCGTTATCCGCAGAACCGTGGCCCGAGGACACACTGTGAGGAAGAGGGGGGGAGAAGCGCACAGCTTCTCAATGCACATGAGTGATGCCCTCCGAACGGGCACACTCAGCGCGCGAAAACCTCTGCCTATCCGCAGAAATTTTCAGATTCTTCCCTTGGGTACCTTTTCAAATGGATTCCAATCCGATATAATATACCTGTCAACCTAACGATACAACATCACGCGAGGTGCTGCCATGAAAACGAAAGATACGCCGAAGCAATACGTTATCTACTCCCGCAAGTCCAAATTCACCGGAAAGGGCGAGAGCATCGAGAACCAGATCGAGCTGTGCTGCCAGTACATCGCCATGCACTTTGGCGAGGATGCGGCGGAAAACGTGCTGGTCTACGAGGACGAGGGCTTTTCCGGCGGCAATCTGGAGCGCCCGCAGTTCAAGAAAATGATGAAGGACTCCCAGAAGATCGTCTTTGCCGCCATCGTGGTCTACCGCCTCGACCGCATCAGCCGCAACATCGGCGACTTTGCCAAGCTCATCGAGGATTTGGGCGACCGGCATATCGACTTCATCTCCATCCGCGAGCAGTTCGACACATCCTCGCCCATGGGCCGCGCCATGATGTACATTGCGTCGGTGTTCTCCCAGCTGGAGCGGGAGACCATCGCCGAGCGCATCCGGGACAATATGCACGAGCTGTCCAAGACCGGACGCTGGCTGGGCGGCACAACGCCCACGGGCTACGCCTCGGAAAGCCTGTCCAGCGTGACGGTGGACGGCAAGGTGAAAAAAGCCTGCAAGCTCAAACCCATCCCGGAGGAAATCCAGCTGGTCAAGACGATCTTCTCCGTGTTCATGGAGACCGGCTCTCTCAGCAAGACCGACCAGTATCTTTTGGAGCACCGCTGCGTCACGAAGCGCGGCAAGCAGTTCACCCGCTTTGCCATCCGCGGCATCCTCACGAACCCGGTCTACATGATCGCCGACGAGACGGCGTATCAGTATCTCAAGGAGAACAACGTGGATTTGTTTGCCGAACGCGCGGAGTTCGACGGCGAGCACGGCATCATGGCGTACAACCGCACGCTCCAGCGCCCCGGCAAGGCGAATCAGATCCGTCCCATGGAGGAATGGATCGTGGCGGTGGGCAAGCATCCGGGCATCATCGCAGGCAGCGATTGGGTGAGGGTGCAGGCCATGCTGGATGTCAACAAATCCAAGAGCTACCGCAGGCCCCGCAGCAACGTGGCGCTGCTGTCCGGGCTTCTGCGCTGCGGCGAATGCGGCGACTATATGCGCCCGAAGCTGACCAACCGCAAGAATGCGGACGGCGAACTGATCTACACCTATATGTGCTCCACCAAGGAGCGCAGCCACGGCACGGTCTGCGCCATGAAAAACTGCAACGGCAACACGCTGGACGCCAAGATCATCGAGGAGATCCGCAAGCTGTCCGCCGATAAAGAAACTCTTGCCAAGCTGCTGGCGCAGACCAAGAAGGTCATCAGCGGCAGCAAGGAGGGCTACGACGCAGAGCTGGCGCTGCTCCGGGAAAAGCACGCCGAAACAGAAGATCGCATCAAGCGGCTGGTGGAATCCCTGTCCGTTGCCAGTGATACCTCCGCGAAGTACGTCATGGAGCAGATCGACGCGCTCCACCGGGAGAGTGAGACACAGCAGCTGCGCCTTGCCGAGCTGGAAGCCCTCACCGAACAGAGCCGAATGCTGCATCAGGAGTTCGCCTTCCACCAGGAAATGATCGAGTCCTTTGCCAGCGCGGTGGATTCTGCCACGCTGGAGGAAAAACGCCGCTTGCTGCGCACCATCGTCAAAAAGGTGGTCTGGGACGGCAAAAATGCCTATGTGTACCTCTTTGCGGAGGATGGAGAGGCGGATTTGCCACCCATTGACCAACCTATGTATCCGTTGGGAGAGGATAGCGAATGAGATCCTCATGCACTTCCGGGCTCAGCGGAAGCTGCAAGGGGAGGTGTCGCTGTCGGAGGCCATCGAGACGGATAAGGCGGGCAACGCCCTGTACCTGCAGGACGTGGTGGGGGCCGACGACACCATGCAGGAGGACCTGGAGGGCCGGGAGGACCAACAGCTCATCCGACGGTTGGTTGCGGAGCGGCTGACACCCCGGGAGGCGGATGTCATCCGCCGCCGCTACGGCCTGGACGGCCACCCGCCCCAGACCCAGCGCCAGGTGGCTGCTGCCTATGGCATCAGCCGCAGCTATGTATCGCGCATTGAAAAACGCGCCCTGGAAAAGCTGGAGGCTGCCCTGCGGGAGCACTGCTATCCGTAAGAACAAAACGGGCGCGGAGATTGCCGCCCGCCGATGCAAAAAGCGAGGGCGGCAGCCCTCGCTTTTTTGCGGTCAATCGTCCTGCTCTGCCTGATGCTCCAGCACGGAGCCGGTGGCAGCGTCGATGACGTATTCATATTCCATTCCGCCGGACTTGAACTCCACCTCGTACACGGCGCGGCCATGCTCGTTGTCCCATTCCACCTGAAGCTCCTGCACCTGGCCTTCGGACAGGCCCGCGTGCCGCAAGGCGGCACTCTTGGCGGCCTGGGCGCCAATGTCGGAGGTACTGCTGCTGCGGAGGTTCTCCTTCTCGTAATCCAGCACAGAGCCGCTGATGGCGTCCACCGTGACCTCATAGGCGGCGGTGTCGGTGTGGAACTCCAGCTCGTACTCCCAGCGGCCGTCGTCATAGTCCCGCTCCGCCTTGGTAAATGTGGCGGAGGACAGGCCCGCGTGCTTCAGCGCGGCGCTCTTGGCGGCCTCCATGCCAATGTCACCGGAGGGGTTCACGGGAGCGGAGACCTTCACGTTGGCCGGGCCGCTGAGCACCTGGCCGGTGTAGGCGTCCACCCGATATTCCAGCTCGCCGTGACCGGGGACCTCCAGCTCCACCTCATAGTGGGCGGGTGTCTCGTCCAGCTCCGGGTCCACATCCGCGTCGGCAACATCCGCCGTGGTCAGACCCGCATAGTTGGCTGCCGCCTCCAGAGCCGCCGTCATGCCGATGGGCATACCCGGGGCCCCGGCCTCGATCAGGTCCCGCAGCTCCTCCACGGACAGCTTTGCCAGCCCCTCGAAGGTCAGGCTGCTGTTGAGGGCCATGGCCTGCCGGATCAGGGCGGCCTTGCCGGTGGAAATGTGGTTGGCCTTGGCCAGCTTTTCCAGGTCCTTGTCCTGCTGCACCGTCTGGCTCAGGACAGCGGCCTGGGAGTCGCCCAAAGCGCCGCCCGCAACACTGGTCAGCTCCTGCTGAAGGCGCTGAGCCCGGGCCTGGTCCTTATCCTCCACGGAAATGAGAATGGCGGAGGACAGCGTGTCCAGATACCCGCACCGCACCAGGCTGCCCACAATGGCGTTGACAGCCACATCCGCCTTGACGCCCTTCAGGTCCCGGCCTCCGTCCATATCCGCCAGCACGGCGGCGGCCTCGTCGTTGAGGGCCTGGCAGGACACTACCTTTTCCCGGCTGTTCACCCGCAGCTCGATGCTGGGGTTCACGTCCAGGGACACCACAGACGTTACGGCGTGGGCCTGCTGCACCAGCACGCCTCCGCCCAGCAGCAGCACCGCCAGGCACGCCGCCATGGCCTGCATCCATTTCTTCATACGTTGATTTTTCTTTTTCATAGGGACTACCGTTCCTTTCCGCTCTGTACAGCGGGAGAGCACGCCAGCCACGTCGTCCGGCGCGGTCTTGTCCAGCGCGGCGGAAAGCCTGCGTTCCATCAGATCGTTGGTCATCGGGCGTCATCTCCTTCCATGTAAGCTCGCATCTTTTTCAATGCTCTGTGATATTTTGACAGGACGGTGGCCAGCGGCAGCCCCAGCGCTTCTCCGGTCTCCCGGTGCTTCAGGCCCGCTGTGTGCAGCAGAACGATACGACGCTCCTCATCTCCCAGAATGGCCAGGGCATCCTGCAAAAGCAGCCGCTCCTGGGCGTCCAGCCCCGGGCCGTCGTCGGGGATGGCATACCATTCCCGGTCCTCCATGGTCACCTGGCGGTCTGCCCGCCGCAGGTGCATCAGGCACAGATTCCGGCATACCGCCAGCACCCACCCGATGGGAGAGCCTGTGGGACGGTACCGGTCCGCCGTGTCCCAGATGTGCACATACACATCCTGGGTCAGGTCTTGGGCATCGTGGGCATTGCGGAGATAGGACAGAGCCAGACCGTACACCGCCGTTCGGGTGCGGCGGTATAGCTGGGCCAGATCGTCGCGGTTCCCGGCAGCCACTCCCGAAAGCAGCCGTCGAAGCTCCTGCGCCTCCTCCGCGGGGAGGGATGAAGTTGTGTTGTCTATCCTGTGCAGCATCTCATTTGTCTCCTGTCATATGGATAATGCACGGCAGGGCGGTTTTATTGCGTCCTCCCGGAGGATTTTTTTATTTATTTTATCACGTTCCGTTTTTGTTTTCCACTCCTTGTGCCAAACAGGAAAAAGAGGTATAATAAAATGAATACGCAAAGGAGGTCGTCCCCATGAAGCTGATGGTTGTCGACGGCAACAGCATATTGAACCGCGCCTATTACGGCATTCGCCCGCTGTCCACCCGGGAGGGCCTGTATACCCATGCGGTATACGGCTTTATCACCACCCTCCAGCGGCTGCTGGACGAGGAGGAGCCGGAGGCCCTGTGCGTCACCTTTGACCGCCGGGAGCCAACCTTCCGCCACCAGGCGGACGCGGACTACAAGGCCCAGCGCAAGCCCATGCCGCCGGAGCTGGCCATGCAGCTGCCGGTGATGAAGCAGGTGCTGGCGGCCATGTCCGTGCCCTGCTATGAGCTGGCCGGGTACGAGGCCGACGACCTCATCGGCACCATCAGCCGCAAATGCCAGGCGGCGGGGTGGGACTGCGTCATTGTCACCGGCGACAAGGACAGCCTGCAGCTGGTCACGGACCGGACCAGGGTGAAGCTGGTATCCACCCGCATGGGCCAGACCACCACAAAGGACATGACCCCGGAGACCTTCCGGGAGCAGTACGGCTTCAATCCCATTCATATGATCGACCTGAAGGCCCTGATGGGGGACACGTCGGACAACATTCCCGGTGTGCCGGGGGTGGGGGAGAAGACCGCCATGGCCCTGGTGCAGCAGTACGGCGACATAGACGCACTGTACCGCCGCCTGCCGGATATCGACGCCAAGCCCAACGTCATCCGCAAGCTGACGGAGGGGGAGGAGTCCGCCCGGCACAGCTATTGGCTGGCCACCATCGTCACCGATGCGCCCCTGGCCTTCGACCCGGCGGAGAACCTGCGCAGGCCCTTCCGGCCGGAGCTTTACGACCTGTTCCTGCGGCTGGAATTTCAGAAGCTCATTGACAGATATCACCTGCGGCCCCACCAGGAGACGGCAGAGAAGCCCGAGTACACCACCACGGTGGTCCCCGTGGAAACGGAGGAGCAGGCCCGGACTCTGCTGGAGGAGTGGCGCAGGGCCGATCACGTGGCCCTGTACGCCGCAGCGGACCTGACGGCCATCTCTGTCCATTGGGATACCGGCGAGAGCACGGCACAGACGGCGGAGCTGTGGTCCGGGGGCTATCAGGGGAACTGGAACGCCCTGCTGGGGGCGCTGCTTTCCGGGGACATCCGGAAAATTTCTCACAACGTGAAGGATCTGATGCGGACGCTGCTGGACGGCGGCCTCCCGGCGGAGGGCTTCGTGTTTGACACGGCCCTGGCGGCGTATCTGCTGGATGCCACGGCAGGGGGCTATGACCTGCCCCGGCTGTTTGTGTCGTATTTCAACCAGGAACTGGAAAAGCCCGCCCATCTGGAGCCGGACGCCTTCTCCCCTCTGGGAGACCGGGCTGCCGCCTGGACGTCGCTGCACAGCTATGGCGCAGCGATAGAGGCCCTGTATGGTGTGCTTTTGCCCCGGCTCCGGGAGCAGGGCATGGAAAAGCTGTACTTCGATGTGGAGCTTCCTCTGTGCCGGGTGCTGGCGGATATGGAGCGCAGCGGCTTTCTGGTGGACGGCAGAGCCCTGGCCCGGTTCGGTGCGGACCTGTCCGACACCATCCGCCAGCTGGAGGAGCGCATTTATGCCGCCGCCGGACAGCAATTCAACATCAATTCCCCCAAGCAGCTGGGAAAGGTGCTGTTCGAGGACCTGGGCCTGCCCCACGGGAAAAAGACGAAAACCGGCTGGTCCACCAATGCGGACGTGCTGGAGAAGCTGAAGGATCAGCCGCTGGTGGCCGACGTGCTGACCTACCGGCAGTATGCCAAGCTGAAAAGCACCTATGCCGACGGGCTTCTGAAGGTCATCGACCCCGACGGCCGCATCCGCACCAGCTTCCAGATGACGGTAACGGCCACGGGCCGCCTGAGCTCCACGGAGCCCAATTTGCAGAACATCCCCACCCGCACGGACCTGGGCAGCAAAATGCGGGAGATGTTCGTGGCGGCCCCGGGCCATGTGCTGGTGGATGCGGACTATTCCCAGATCGAGCTGCGGCTGCTGGCCCACATCTCCGGGGACGAGGCCATGCAGCAGGCGTTCCTGTCCGGGGAGGACTTCCACACCGTCACCGCCGCACGGGTGTTCCATGTGCCCCAGGACCAGGTGACCCATCAGATGCGCTCCCGGGCCAAGGCCGTGAACTTCGGCATTGTCTACGGCATCTCCGCTTTCTCCCTGTCCCAGGACATCGGCGTCACCGTGGCGGAGGCCAAGGAGTATATGGAACGGTATTTTGCCACCTATACCGGCGTGAGGCAGTATATGGAGCAGGTGGTGTCCCAGGCCCGGGAGCGGGGCTATGTGGAGACCCTGTGGCACCGCCGCCGGGCCCTGCCGGAGCTGAAAAGCTCCAATTTCAACATACGGTCCTTCGGCGAACGGGTGGCCCTGAACATGCCCATCCAGGGTACGGCGGCGGACATCATCAAGCTGGCCATGGTGCGGGTCCACCGCCGCCTGGCGGCGGAGGGCCTGGAGGCCCGGCTCATCATGCAGGTTCACGATGAGCTGATCGTGGAGTGCCCGGAGGCGGAGGCGTCTCGGGTGGAGCAGCTTCTGCAGCAGGAGATGCAGGGGGTGGCAGAGCTGTCGGTGCCCCTGCTGGCGGAGGCCCACACCGGTCACAACTGGCTGGCGGCCAAGGGCTGACCGGTTTTAACGAGAGTAAGGAGCAAACGCAATGACTGATTATTTTGCTGTGCAGCTGCCCCCGGAGCAGATCCGGGCCATCAGCTCCATCGGCCTGGCCCACCTGGGGGACGCCGTATTTGAGCTGTTGGTGCGCACCTGGCTGTGCGCCGGGGGCAAGGCCACGGGTAGAGGACTTCACCGGGCCACCGTGGCCCTGGTCTGCGCCCCCCGGCAGGCGGAGCTGGCGGAGAAGATCCTGCCCCTGCTGACCCAGGAGGAGCAGGACGTGTTCCGCCGGGGCCGCAACGCCAACGTCCATTCCATCCCGGCCCACGCCAGCCGGGCCCAATACCAGCAGGCCACGGCTCTGGAGGCCCTGCTGGGATACCTGTATTTACAGGGCAGACACGACCGGGTCAACCAGCTGTTCTGCCGGATGATGGAGGAGGAGTAACATGCCGCTGGATGCCATTTGCCTGAGCGCCGTGGTCCGGGAGACCGCCGCCCAGGTGGAAAACACCCGCATCGAGAAGATCCAGCAGCCTGCCCGGGATCAGGTGGTGCTGCTGCTGCGGGGCGGGCGGCGGCTGCTGCTGTGCGCCGGAGCCACCCAGCCCCGCCTGCACCTGACGGCTCTGCTGCGGGACAATCCCTCCCAGCCGCCTATGTTCTGCATGCTGCTGCGCAAGCACCTGGCGGGAGGGCGCATCGTGTCCGTGGAGCAGGAGCCCCTGGAGCGGGTGGTGACGCTGCACATACAGGCGGCGGACGAGCTGGGAGAGCAGCGGCCCTGGCGGCTGATTCGGGAGGCCATGCCCCGCCATGCCAACCTGATCCTGGTGGATCACCAGGGACGCATCACCGACTGCCTGCGGCGGGTGGATTTCGAGATGTCCCAGCAGCGGCAGGTGCTGCCGGGTCTGTTCTATCACCTGCCGCCCCGTCAGGAAAAGCGCTCGCCCCTGGAGGTGAGCCGGGAGGAGTTTTTGGAGCTGCTCTCCGCCCTGCCGGAGGGCGCGCCGCTGGACGGCTGGCTGCTGGACACCTTCACGGCCCTGCCGCCGCTGCTGGCCCGGGAGCTGGTTTGTGCCGCATATGGGTCTGTGGACGCCGGCCTGTCCCGGGACAGGGGCGGGAAATTGTGGGACAGCTTCGTTTTTTGGCGGGACAAAATCACCCGGGGGGATTTTACGCCCACCCTGCTGCGACGGGCCGGCCGGCCGGCGGATTTCACCTATTGCCCCATCACCCAGTACGGCGCTGCCGTGGAGCAGGAGACCTTCGACAGCTTCGGCAGCCTGTTGGACGAATTTTATGAGGGCCGGGACCAGGCGGACCGGGTCCGGCAGAAGGGTCAGGACCTGATGAAGTCCGCCTCCGCCGCCCGGGACCGAGTGCGCCGGAAGCTGGCGGCCCAGGAGAAGGAGCTGGCCGCCACCCGGGACCGGGAAAGGCTCCGGATATCCGGCGAGCTCATCACCGCCAACCTCTACCGCATGGAGCGGGGCATGAGCCGCCTGACGGCGGAAAACTACTATGAGGACGGCTGTCCGCCGGTCAACATCCCGCTGGATGTGCGCCTGGGGCCCCAGGAGAACGCCGCCCGGTACTTCAAGCAGTACGCCAAGGCGAAAACCGCCGAGAGGGTGCTGACGGAGCAGCTGGAAAAGGGCCGGGAGGAGCTGACGTACCTGGAGAGCGTGGTGCAGGAGCTGTCCCAGGCGGAGGCGGAGCAGGATTTCAACGACATCCGCGCCGAGCTGGAGAGCGGCGGCTATCTGAAAAACCGGGGCAAAAAGCAGCCGGGGTTCCAGCGGGCCTCCAAGCCCAGGCAGTTTACCTCCTCCGCCGGACTGAGAATCCTGGTGGGACGCAGCAACCGGCAGAACGACCGCCTCACCGCCAAGGACGCCGACCGCCGGGACATCTGGCTCCACACCCAGAAGATCCACGGCTCCCATGTGATCCTGTGTACCGGCGGGCGGGAGCCGGACGAGACCAGCCTGTATGAGGCGGCGTGCCTGGCGGCATACTATTCCCAGGGCCGGGAGGCCGGAAAGGTGCCGGTGGACTATACCCCGGTGCGTTATGTGAAAAAGCCCGCCGGGTCCCGGCCGGGCATGGTGGTGTACACCACCTATCAGACAATATATGCTGTACCGGACGGCCAACTGGTGAAAAAGCTGGCGGCGAAAGCCTGACATCGAAAGGAAGCTTTGCTGCCATATGCCCGAAAGAATGGCCCGGGTGCTGAAAATTCAGACGCACGGAGCCGGCAGAGAATGCTTCTGAGTCTTTTAAAAAACCGCAGAATGCGGTTTTTTAAAAGGTCGACAGTTAGCGCACTCTAACCATTGGGCGCATATGCGACGGAGAGAAAGATGTGCCGGACAGCTGGCGGATGGGGTTGGCTTTTGCCGGGAACTGTGATATAATGGCGAAAAAATACCCATTGGAGGAGGAAACGGCATGCGGATCGGAACGGTGGATATCCCCTCGCAGCTGGTGCTGGCCCCTATGGCCGGGGTAACGGACCTGGCATTCCGGCTGATCTGCCGGGAGCTGGGGGCGGGCCTTACCGTAACGGAAATGGTCAGCGCCAAGGCCCTGTGCTATCAGGATAAAAAGAGCCGGGGACTTCTGAAGCTGTCCGACGGGGAGCACCCGGCCAGCGCTCAGATCTTCGGCAGTGACCCCGGGTGCATGGCCGAGGCGGCGTGCATCGCGGCGGAGCTGTCCGGCGCGGACCTGATCGACATCAACATGGGCTGCCCCGTGGGCAAGATCGTGTCCAACGGCGATGGCAGTGCGCTGATGCGGGACCCGGAGAAGGCGGCCCGCATCGCCGAGGCGGTGGTGAAGGCCTCACCGGTGCCGGTAACGGTGAAAATGCGCCGGGGCTGGGACAAGGGAAGCGTCAACGCCGTGGAGCTGGCCCGGATGCTGGAGCAGGCGGGGGTGTCCGCCGTGGCGGTCCACGGCCGCACCCGGGCCCAGATGTACGCCGGACAGGCGGACTGGGTCACCATCCGCCAGGTGAAGGCGGCGGTGTCTATCCCGGTCATCGCCAACGGAGACGTGTTTACCCCGGAGGATGCGGTGCGTATCCTGCACTTTACCGGGGCAGACGCCGCGATGATCGGCCGGGGCTGTCTGGGAAATCCGTGGCTGTTTCAGCAGGCCCGGGCGGGGCTGGCCGGGGGGCCTATCCCGCCGCTGCCGCCCCTGAGCCGGCGGTGTGACACCGCCGTGCGGCAGATTGAGCTGGCGGCCCGGGACAAGGGCGAGCATATCGCCATTCTGGAGGCCCGGAAGCAGTACGCCTGGTACCTCAAGGGCGTGCCCCATGCCGGATATTACAAGGAGCAGATCGTGCGCATGAACACGCTGGAGGACGTCTATCGGGTAACGGAGGGCATCCGCCGGGACCTGACGTAAAATTTTCAGACGGTGGGGGAACCTTTTGGGCTCTCTCACCGTCTGATAAGGGAAGGGGGGCGTGGACCGTGGTGGAGGAACAGTGCGTGGCGCAGGCCCGTGGCGGGGACGCGTCCGCCTTTGAGGAGCTGGTGCGGACGTATGAGGCGCCGGTGTACCGGCTGGCGCTGCGCATGTGCGGCGGCCGGGCGGAGGACGCCCAGGAGGTGGCCCAGGAGGCGTTTTTGGCGGCGTGGCGAGGGCTGCCCCGCTTTCGGGGCCAGTGCCGGTTTTCCTCGTGGCTGTATAAGCTGACGGCCAACGCCGCCGTGGATCATTTGCGGAGGGAAAAGCGCCGGCCGGCGGCGGTGCCCCTGGAAAACGCCGGGGAACCGGTGGACCCCCATACCCCCCAGGAGGAGCTGGAGCGGCGGGAGCTGCACCGGGCGGTGCAGCAGGCCCTGGACCGGCTGACCCCGGAGCACCGGGAGGTGCTGCTGCTGCGGCAGATGCAGGGCCTGTCCTATCAGGAGATCGGGGCGGCCCTGAGTCTGGAGGAGGGGACGGTGAAGTCCCGGCTCAGCCGGGCCAAGCGGCAGCTGCGAACCATTCTGGCGGAGGGGAACCTTTTGGGGGAACCGGACGTCATACAGGATAGAAGGGGGGCGGGAGAATGACGTGTGATCTGGACCGGGTGGACGCGCTGGCGGACGGCCGGCTGGACGGCCCGGAGGCGAAAGAGGTCATGGAGCATCTGGCCGGATGCCCCCAGTGCCGGGCATATTATGAGGGCGCCCTGGCGGCGGACCGGGTGCTGGCGGATACCGGCATTAACCCTCCGGCGGATTTCGCTGCGGGGGTCATGGAGCGGATCCGGCCCCGGCGGCAGGTGCAGTGGCCCCGGGCGGCGGCAGGACTGGCCGCGTGCCTGCTGCTGGCGGCGGGGGCGACCCTGGCGCTGCCCCAGGCGGTTCCTGAGCCGCCGTCATTTTACCGGGAGTACCCTGAGCTGGTGAGCAGCGAGGACCAGACCCTGGTTTTCACCTTGGGCACCAAGGGCACCGACGTATTTGAGGAGGAGACCCGCAAGGAGACGGAAATGCGTTACCGGCAGCTGCCGGGAGAGAGCGTCCCCGTGGGCCTGTGCCGCCGGACGGCGGCGGCTCTGGCGCGGCAGGGCATTGCCCCGGACCACCGGGGGGTGTACCGGCTGACGCCCCGGCAGATGGAGACGATGTATATCCAGGCGCCGGAGCTGGCGCTGATCCACATGGGATCGGTGTTTCTGCTGGACAGCCTGGGATAGAATACAAGGAGGAGCTTATGAAAAAGAGAACGCATTGGTTCGTGGCGGCGGGGCTGGCCCTGTGCGGGCTGCTGCTGGCTGCGCTGACCCTGGGACAGCCCCGGGACGTTCCCGAGAGCAGCCGGGACAATGAGGCCCGGCCCGTTGTGCGGGTGATTCCCGCCTGGAAGGGCGCACAGGACCTGGAAAAGCACGCGTATTAAGGAGGAAGCGCATGAAATATGCCTTTTGATGATGGGAGATTTCGGCCCGGGGGACCGGGCGGACATTGGTGCATAAAAAGGAAGGGACCACACAGGTCCCTTCCTTTTTATGCACCGCTCTGCTCATATACGGCACGGACATAGCGGCGGCCCCGCCAGATGGTGGCCAGGCACACGACCATAGAGAACCCGCCGCACAGGGTGACGCACAGGCGGTAGTCCAGCACCTCCCCCAGCGCCCCGATGACCAGGGACAGCACGGCGGCCGCGCCGGTATACAGCATGGATTCAAAGGCGTTGACCCGGGCCCGGAGCCTTTCCGGAATATACCGCTGCACCGCCGCCTGGCGCATGGTGGCGCTGTTGGTCCCCAAAAATCCGCACAGGCCCCGGCTGGCCAGCATCAGGGGATACGGCAGCCAAAGCAGCAGCATGTCCATGGCCTCGTACACCATGTACACCAGGAAGGCGAAGCCGTACCGCTTCTTTTCCGGGATCTCCATCCGGTACTGCACAAAGCCGCCCACTGTGCGGCCCAGGAACTCCGCCACGGAGAACAGAGAGTACATGGCCGCCGTCATGCCGGGAAACGTCCGGAAGAACGCCACCAGAATGGGGGAATATCCGCTGCCCACGCCGTTGGTGACGGCCATGTAGCCATAGATGTTCATAAGGCCCTTTTCCTGCCGCAGGTACCGGGCGGCCTCCTTCACATCCGCCCACCAGGCGCGGAGGGAGGAGCTTTCCTCCGGCGGGCGGCGCTCCTCGTGAATACGGATGCCGCTTTCCACCGCCGCCGCCATCAGGGACAGGACTCCTTGTCCCACCAGCAGCCATGCCGCTCCCACGGCATCCAGCAGCACCGCCGACAGGGGCAGCATCATCACCCGCAGAACGGGGTACAGGGTGGAGGCCACGGCGTAGCCCTTCTGCTCTGCCCCCTCCGGCAGCAGCATGGGGAAAATGCTGTTGTACGCCAGCTCGTCAAAGGCTCTGAGGGACGCCAGCACCAGGGAAAAGGCCAGGTAGCCCACATAGGAGAACGTGCCCCGCAGAAGATACGCCCCCAGCAGCAGATACATGACGCCGTTGAGCATGTCGCCGCCTACCAGGAAGGGCTTGCGGGGCATCCGGTCCATCCACGGGGCAATGAACAGGGGCAGCAGAAAGCCCGGGATCAGCTCCGTCGCCAGCACCAGCGCCGAGGCCAGGGTGCTGCCGGTCTCGTCGAACACCAAAAACGACATGGCAAAGCCGCCGGCGATGCCGCCTACGGCGCCCAGTCCGGTGGCGGCGATCAGCAGGGTAAAATTCCGTGTCCAGAGTCTGTTTTTCATCGTTTCTCACCTCGAGAATATCATAGCACACTGGTAAGAAGATGAAAACGGGGTATATATGGGAAATGTTTCTTATAAGAGCCCTATTAAATCAGAAAAACAGGGGGATATATAGGAAAGCTGCTGTGCTGCGGGGTGGAAGGCGAGCGGGGAGAGACGCTGTGCAGCAGAAAAAACGTAAAAAAATCGCGGCTCAAGAGCGTTGACATAGGAAAACAAGCAGAAACCCAGTAAAATCAACGTTTTTAAGGGCAGAGGGCAAACAGGTTAGCTCAAAAATTGAATAACCAAGCGTCAAAAGGGATGTTACCGCAAGGCAGCATCCCTTTTCGCATACGCCCACGCCGTAG
>ENA-ORTV01001263-ORTV01001263.1-human-gut-metagenome-genome-assembly--contig:-NODE-1263-length-28135-cov-10.018412_pt1 | contig 28135 bp, 19 predicted proteins | sample MGYA00241915_ERZ509194 | MGnify/ENA primary metagenome ERZ509194 (study PRJEB26280, sample SAMEA2338810) | human gut metagenome | biome: human gut; feature: human-associated habitat; material: faeces... | reverse complement strand
TGGACTTACCTTCGCCGTTCTTGCCTACGAAAGCCACTTTGTCGCCTCTCTCTATGGTGAGGTTGGCATTTTTGAACACGACGTGCTCTCCGTATGTCTTTCCTACATTCTCCATAATGACCGGATAATTGCCGGAACGCGGAGAGGGCGGGAACTTCAGCCGCAAGGCCGAGGTATCTTCTTCATCTACTTCCAGCAGTACCAGTTTCTCCAACATCTTGACACGGCTTTGCACTTGCAGGGTTTTGGAATAGGTCCCTTTGAAACGCTCGATGAATTCTTTGGTTTCGGCGATGAACTTCTGTTGCTCGTCATAAGCCTTTTGCTGCTGTTCGCGGCGTTCTTTGCGGAGTTCCAGGTATTTGGAGTAGTTTACTTTGTAATCGTAAATGCGTCCCATGGTTACCTCAATGGTGCGGGTCGTGATGTTATCCACGAATTTGCGGTCGTGGCTGATGACGATAACGGCTTTCCCGTTGTTGATAAGGAAGTCTTCCAGCCATTGGATGGACTCGATGTCCAGGTGGTTGGTCGGCTCGTCCAGTAGGAGCACGTCCGGCTTCTGCAACAGCAGTTTGGCGAGTTCGATACGCATGCGCCAGCCGCCGCTGAAGTCGCTGGTCTGGCGGTTGAAGTCCTCTCTTGTGAATCCGAGGCCGAGCAATGCCTTTTCAACGTCCTCTTCGTAATTGGTGGCGTCGATGGCGTAGAATTTCTCGCTTAGGGCGGACACCTGCTCGATAAGTTCCATGTAGCTGTCGCTTTCGTAGTCGGTACGGGTTTCCAGCTCTTTGTTCATACGGTCTATTTCGGCTTCCATTTCATGCAGGTGGGCAAAGGCCTGCGCGGTTTCCTGAAAAACGGTACGTCCGTCCTCTGTCATCAGGTGCTGGGGAAGATAGGCGATGACGCAATCTTTGGGAGCGGAAATTTTACCGCGGGTAGGTTGCCGCACCCCGGCAAGTATCTTTAACAGCGTACTTTTTCCGGCTCCGTTTTTGCCCATGAGGGCGATACGGTCTTTTTCGTTGATTACGAAAGATATGTCACTGAATAAGGTTGTGCCGCCAAATTCTACGGCGAGTCCGTCAATAGAAATCATTATGTCATTTTTAAAAATAAGGTGCAAAGATAATGCAAATATATTATTTTTTATATCTTTGTCTCGGACAAACAATAATATAGGTCATGGAAATCGGAAATCAATCAGTAGATTACCGCCCGCTCATTCTCGTCGCGGAAGATGATGATAGTAATTTTAAATTAATAAAAGCTATTATAGGAAAAAGGTGTGAGATAATGTGGGCGAAGAACGGTGAGGAGATCGTCTCTTTGTTTCACGAGAATCGTGACAAAACGGATGCGATACTGATGGACATCAAGATGCCTATTATGAACGGATTGGAAGCTACGCGGCTCATACGTGAGGAAGGCGGAACATTACCTATCATCATGCAGACGGCCTACGCGTTCTCCGCCGACCGTGAAAACGCCATCAAAAGCGGCGCTTCGGAAGTATTGGTAAAGCCTATTACGTTGCAGGCATTGCGCGACTGTCTGAGCAGTTTCCTGCCCAGGCTGAAGTGGTAGGCTCCCGACAGAAAAGGGACGGAATCCTCTTAATTGAATTAACAAGCGTATACTACGCGGATAGCGGGAGTGAAAAAAAATAGGCATAGCTGAACAAAGTTTATTTTCTTCTGTTAATGAAGTCTAACCAAACTTTAACGGAATGAATAGTAAACTGCGCTTTTTCTTAACCTCACTGTTTATACTCTTCGTGGTGACGTTATATGCCGCTCCGGGCGGCGATATCCGTGTATCGGGCGTTGTGATGTCGGAAGGGGAACCTTTGCCGGGAGCATCGGTATTGGTGAAAGGAACTCACAACGGAACGGTAACCGACGTCGATGGAAAATATACCCTTACCGTACCGGCGGACGCTACACTGGTCTTTAGCTTCATCGGGCTGAAAACCACCGAACAAAAAGTCAATGGACGTTCGGTCATTAATGCGGAACTGATTCCGGACAGTGAACAACTGGATGAGGTAATGGTGGTGGCTTACGCCACTGCCAAGAAGTATAGCTTTACGGGAGCGGCTTCTACGGTCAAGGGGAGCGAAATAGCCAAGATGCAGGTATCCAACGTGTCGCGTGCGCTCGAGGGAACGGTATCCGGACTTCAGGCAAGCGCGCCCAGCGGCCAGCCGGGTACGGATGCGGAAATACGTATTCGCGGCATCGGCTCTATCAATGCTTCGAGCGCTCCGCTTTATGTGGTGGACGGCGTACCTTTCGACGGCAGCATCAACTCCATTAATCCGGAAGATATAGCCTCGTTGACGGTTTTGAAAGACGCCGCTTCGGCAGCCCTCTACGGTTCGCGTGGGGCCAACGGTGTCATCATCTCACCACCAAGCAGGGACAGACCGACTCGAAAACCACGGTCAGCGTCAATGCCAGCTTCGGCGGCTCCAACCGGGCTATCCGCGATTACGACCGTGTCGGTACCGATCAGTACTTTGAGCTCTATTGGGAAGCATTGCGCAACCAATATGCTCTGAACACGGATAAATATACTCCGCAGACCGCAGCCGCACAGGCCTCTAAAGACCTGGTGGGCAAGTTGATGGGCGGTGGACCTAACCCTTATGGCCCCAACTATCCGCAACCGGTGGGCACGGACGGCAAGCTGCTTGCCGGAGCCACTCCGCTTTGGAATGTGGACTGGCAGAAAGAAATGGAGCAACAAGCGTTGCGTACGGAAATCGGATTGAATGTTTCCGGAGGCGGAAAGACCAATCAGTACTATTTCTCGGCCGGTTATCTGAATGACAAGGGTATTGCCCTTGAATCCGGTTACCAACGTTTCAACCTGCGTTCCAATATCTCGAGCGAGATAACCGGTTGGTTGCGTGGCGGCGTGAACATGAGCTACGCCCACTCCATACAGAACTATCCGGTGTCGTCCGATACCAAGACAAGCAATGTCATCAACGCCGGACGTTTAATGCCCGATTTCTACCCTGTGTACGAGATGAACGCCGACGGCACATACAAGCTCGACTCGGAAGGAAAGCGGATTTACGATTTCGGTTCCTACCGGCCGTCAGGAGCCACGGCCAACTGGAACCTGCCCGCAACCTTGCCCAATGATAAATCCGAGCGTATGCGGGATGAGTTCTCCGGACGTACCTTCCTTGAGGTCACTTTCCTGGAAGGATTGAAATTCAAGACCAGCTTCAACTTCGACCTGATAGATTACAATACGCTGGATTATACCAATCCCAAGATTGGTCCTGCGGTCAATACGGGTGGCGGAGCAAGCCGCGAATATACCCGCACTTTCTCCTGGACATGGAATAATATTGTGACTTACGATAAGACTGTCGGCGAGCATCATTTCAATATCCTTGCCGGACAAGAGGCTTACTCTTACCGTAATGATGTGTTACAGGCCGCACGCAGCAACATGGCTGTGCCCGATATGCCGGAGTTGGCCGTCGGTTCGCTTGTAACCGCAGGTACGGGGTATCGCATTGACTATTCACTGTTGGGCTATCTTATTAATACCCGGTACGACTACCGGAGCAAGTATTTCTTCTCCGCTTCCTACCGTCGCGACGGTTCTTCGCGTTTCGCGCCGGGCACACGCTGGGGCAACTTCTGGTCATTGGGAGCTTCGTGGCGCATAGACCGCGAAGAATTCATGCAGAGCGCCACCGACTGGCTCTCCGCCCTGACCTTAAAGGCCAGCTACGGAGCGCAAGGCAATGACAATCTGGGCACTTACTATGCCAGCAGCGGGCTGTATTCCATCGTTTCGCAAGCGGGTGAGAACGCTTTGGTGTCCGACCGCCTTGCAACGCCCGCCTTGAAATGGGAGACTAATCTCAACCTCAATGTAGGCATTGATTTCTCATTGTTCGACAACCGTTTCTCCGGTTCGTTCGATTTCTTCCAGCGCCGTTCCAAAGACCTGCTGTATTCCCGTCCTTTGGCAACTTCCCTGGGTTATACCTCGATGGATGAGAATATAGGCGCATTGAAGAATACGGGCTTTGAGATAGACCTTAAAGGAACGCTCATACACACCCGTGATTTTATGTGGCGCATGGGCGTCAACCTTACGCACTACAAGAATGTCGTGACCGACCTACCGTTGAAAGACATGCCTGTTACCGGGGTTACCCGTTTGAAAGAGGGACGTTCGGTTTACGATTTCTATCTGCGCGAATGGGCAGGGGTAGACCCTGATAACGGTGATCCGTTGTGGTATAGGAATGTAAAGGACGCGCAGGGTAATGTTACCGGGCGCACTACTACCAACGATTACGCCCAGGCGGATTATTATTACGTGGATAAGTCCTCGCTTCCCAAGGTTTACGGCGGTTTCAATACGGCGTTCTCATACAAAGGCTTTGAGTTGTCCGCCATCTTCGCGTACAGTATAGGCGGCTATATCGTAGACCGTGACGTTACGATGCTGTGGAGCAATGGAAGCAATCCCGGACGCGCCTGGTCTACCGAGATACTGAAACGTTGGACACCGGAGAACCGTGATACGGACGTGCCGGCCTTGAAAACGGTGTCCAATAACTGGAACTCCAACTCTACCCGTAACCTGTTCAACAACTCGTACCTGCGGATGAAGAACATTACGCTGTCTTATAACTTCCCGCAACCGTTGATAAAGAAAATCAGTCTCAGCAGTCTGCAGCTCTTTGTACAGGCGGACAATCTGCTGACTTTCTCCAAGAATCAGGGAATGGACCCGGAACAGGGTATTACAGGACTGACTTATTACCGTTATCCTGCCATGCGTTCCATTTCGGGCGGACTTAATGTTTCATTCTAAATCACTTGTTCACATGAATACTTCAATTAAAAATATAGCAGTCTTTACACTGGGATTATTATCCGTCCTGTCTTCGTGCGGCGGAGATTTTCTCGATAACAAACCTACGGATGCCGTAGATTCGGGTATCGTCCCCGTACCTTCCAATGCCGGTCGGATATTTAACGGCGCGTGGTATAACCTGTTCGAGTACAGCAGCACCTATGCCAATATCGGTTATCGCGCCCTGATGCTGCAGGACGATATGATGGCGGACGATGTGGTGTCGCGTCCGATGTACGGCTTCAACTCGTCCTATCAGTTTAACGATGTGGGGATGCCTGCCAACAACCGTACCGCATTTGCCTGGTATCTGATGTACAAAACCATAGACAATTGCAATACGGCCATTTCCATTACCGCCACCGGTGACGATGATACGGCCGATTTCCGTCATTCACAGGGACAAGCCTATGCTTTGCGGGCTTTCTGTTATCTGCATCTGGCTCAGCACTACCAGTTTACTTACCTGAAAGACCCTGCCGCGCCGGCTGTTCCGCTTTATACGGAGCCTACCGCCTCTACGACAGAGCCTAAAGGGAAGGCTACCCTGGAAGAGATATATACGCAGATATTCAAAGACCTGAATAAGGCCAAGGAGCTTCTTGAAGGGTATGTCCGTCCGGACGACAATTCCAAGTTCAAACCGGATTCAAGCGTCGTCAACGGATTGCTGGCACGTGCCTATTTGCTTACCGGACAATGGGACGAAGCCGCCGGGGCTGCTCTTGAGGCTGCCGATGGATATGCTTTGATGACGGACTCCAAAACGTATATGGGCTTTAACGATATATCCAATACCGAGTGGATGTGGGGACATCCTCAGTCCGTAAGCCAGTCCGATGCCAGCTATAATTTCTATTATATCGATGTGGTGACGCCCGACGCATATAACAGCTTTATGGCCGACCCGCACTTCAAGGACACTTTCGAAGCGGGGGATATTCGCCTGGATTTGTTCCAGTGGATGCGTGAAGGTTATTTGGGTTATCGCAAGTTCCGTATCCGCGCCGACCAGACCGGTGATATTGTCGTGATGCGTTCCGCCGAGATGTATCTGATAGCGGCGGAAGCGCTGGCTCGCGAGGGACGGTTGGAAGACGCCGTGAAACCGTTGAACACATTACGCAATGCCCGCGGACTTGCCGGCTATGACCTGACGGGGAAGACGCAAGACCGGCTTATCGATGATATTTTGCTGGAACGCCGGCGCGAACTGTGGGGGGAGGGATTCGGCATTACCGATATTCTCCGTACGCAACGTTCCGTAGAGCGTGTACCGTTGACGAAAGAGGAAGCGGAGCGGAAATACGATTGCTGGCAGCAAGGCGATACTTATAAAGAATATAATCCCGAAGGCCATTGGTTTACTTCCTTCCCCGACGGAACGAAGTTTGTACCGAACAGTGTGTATTATCTATATGCCATTCCGGAAAAGGAGACGAATGCGAATCCTAATTTATAAGAGAGGGGGTGGAACGCAGTGAAGCATCTGCCCTCTTTATGAGCGGGGAGTAGACACTTCACTGTGTTTTGCGTAACGGGCTGTCATCAACTATGCTCGAAGCGTTATTTTATATCTTTGCTTGCTCTTTCCTGTATCTTGCGTTTCACGAACTCGATTTTCAGGTTGGCTTCTTCCATCTCTCTCTTGATTTCCGTAATGGAAGACAGTAACTGCGCCAGTTCATAAACAGCCGCCACCGCCTTGCGGTCGTTCGGTGTCATGACAGTGGCATAGGAGCGTTCGCCAAGATAGTTGACACGTATGTTCTTGTCTTTGTTCAGGTTGAGGAAAGCGATGACATTGCCGTCTTCTCCCAACTTATAATCCGCTTTTTCTATCTTCTCTCCCAAATCGGTCGTTTCATAGCTGTCTTTGGAAGCCGGAGTTTCGGCAAAGCTGCCGTCGGGCGCGGTAACTTTTACGGCTAAGTGATGAATGTTGTGCGGACCGCAATAGATGGAAGTCATGCTCATAACCCCTGTTTCATCTACTTGGAAACGCAGGTAAGAGCGGTGCAGGTTCTTTTCTATCACTTGCGAGGGATGCAGGTAATTGCCTGTCCGTTGATATTCGGCGTCTTTCTCAAAAGTATAATTCTTTTTGAGGGCGTCCACTTCTTTTTGCTTGTCTTGGAGCATGCTGTCGAGGTAGACAAGTGTTTTCTCCTGCTCTTTCAGCTCCACCTGTTGCATAAGCCCGATACCCTCGCGCCGTGTTTCAAAAGCTTTCGGATAGAGTATCTTGATGCTGTCAATCTGTATCTTCGCTTCGCTGTAATCTCCGCGTTGAAACGCTTCGCGGGCTGCCCGGAGTTTCTCGCCTGCTTTTTTCTCCACATTGCTGCAAGAGAAGAGCGTGCAGCAGAGGCACGCAAGGAACACTGCTTTCTTCATAATTTTCATTCTTGATGTTAGTGGGGACAAAAATAAAAAATAATATCCGTATCTTTGCACCCTCAAAATGATTTATTGGCAAATGATTGAATTGACGACAGAAGAACTGAAGCAGCGTTTCAGTGACAACATATTTAAGCGGATTTCCGAAACGGCGGATGAGTTGGGGCTGGAGTGTTACGTAGTCGGCGGCTACGTGCGCGACATATTCCTGCAACGCCCTTCCAAAGATATCGATGTGGTGGTGGTGGGCAGCGGCATTGCGATGGCAGAGGCGCTTGCCAAGCGTTTGGGACGCGGCGCCCACCTTTCTGTTTTCAAGAATTTCGGTACGGCGCAGTTAAAGTATCACGGCACGGAAGTGGAGTTCGTGGGGGCGCGTAAAGAGTCCTACACGCACGACTCGCGTAAGCCGATTGTAGAGGACGGCTCGTTGGAAGACGACCAGAACCGTCGGGATTTTACCATCAATGCCTTGGCGGTGTGCCTGAACCGGGAACGCTATGGAGAATTGGCAGACCCTTTTGGCGGAATGGCGGACATGAGGGAGAAAACCATCCGCACGCCGCTCGACCCGGACATTACTTTCAGTGACGATCCCTTGCGCATGATGCGTTGCATCCGTTTTGCCACCCAACTGAATTTCTACATCGATGATGATACTTTTGAATCTTTGTGCCGTAACAAAGAACGTATCTCCATCATATCCAGAGAGCGCATTGCGGATGAACTGAACAAGATATTGCTGTCTCCCGTTCCGTCCAAAGGATTTATCGACTTAGACCGTTCCGGCCTGTTGCAACTTATCTTTCCGGAGCTGGTTGCCCTGCAAGGCGTTGAAACCCGCAATGGCAGAGCGCATAAGGATAATTTCTACCATACGCTCGAAGTACTCGATAACATCAGCAAAAAGACCGGTAACCTCTGGCTGCGCTGGGCGGCTCTGTTGCACGATATAGCCAAACCGGCGACCAAACGTTGGGAACCCCGTGCCGGATGGACATTCCATAACCATAATTTCATCGGCGAGAAGATGATACCCGACATCTTTCGGAGAATGAAGCTTCCCATGAACGAGAAGATGAAATACGTGCAGAAACTGGTGGGGCTGCACATGCGTCCCATCGTGATAGCGGACGATGTGGTGACCGACTCCGCCGTCCGCCGTTTGCTGTTTGAGGCGGGAGACGATATAGACGACCTTATGACGCTGTGCGAGGCTGATATCACTTCCAAGAACATGGAGCGCAAACAACGCTTCCTGAACAACTTCCAACTGGTGCGCCAGAAATTGAAAGACTTGGAAGAACGCGACCGTATCCGCAATTTCCAGCCCCCTGTCAGCGGTGAGGAGATTATGAAAACATTCAATCTGCCGCCCTGCCGGCAAGTCGGGGCATTGAAAAGCGCCATCAAGGACGCCATATTGGACGGCATCATTCCCAATGAGTACGAAGCCGCCCGCGCGTTTATGCTGCAACGGGCGGAAAAGATGGGACTGAAATAGGTTTTGACATGTTTTTTCTTAACAGGGCGTTTACCGGAGAAGGGGAAAATCACGGAAAATCCGGGAAAATGAGTGGTGAAAAGATAAAACGGCGGATGTAGCCCATCTATTTGGTAATTAGTGTTTTACCTTGCGTTTTTATCGGTATGTCCGAAGTTTTAGGGTTCATTTCGGGGTCAGGTTCACTTTGAACCCCTTTACCCCCCGAAAATCACTTCCAAGCAAGTATGGAATGACTTGTTTTTTTACTATATCCTGCTGATTATCCTTTTTGTGTATATCCTACAATCGGCGGTAATGGATATATCCTTACAATGCGGTAAATCCGCATGAGAACGGAAATTGATTGAATTAGGGATTGTTGAAATAGTCAATATGCTGTAAATCAAATAAATGTCTTCAAAAGGGACCCTCAAATAGGGTCATAGTGAACCTTTGAACCTTCTGAACCCTAAAGCGGGTTTTATTGGGTAAAAATAATATATAATACTTGTTCTGTTTGTCCCTTTTTACGAAAAAATGAGTCCGCTCCGCAGCACAAAGATATTCGTTCCGCAGGACGGAAATATTCCTTTCACGGGATGAAGACATTCGTCTTGCGGGATAAAATAAATCGTCCCGTAAGACGAAATAAAACATCTCACGGGACGAACTGAACGGGTTTCGGTTATCATTCCGTCATTCTGGACGGAGCGATTTTCATTTTGATATACTCTCTTGGCCGCTTTGGCTACTCTTCCGCCTGGAACTTTCTGCTCACCTTCATCAGGTTGATGGAGTAGGTCACTATATTCTGCGCTTCCTGTATCATCGTCAGATATACCATGCTGACCTTGATGCTGCCGGATTGGCTTTGAATACGCTGCAATTCTTCACGTTTCAGGTGGGCAAGCTGGCCGTTCAGCTCGTTGGCTTTGTGTATATCTTCCTCGAAGTTGCTGTAATCGTTATTCTCCAGCTTGTGACGGCAGACTTGAAGCAGGTACACGATATCTTCCGTTACGTCTGCGAATTCGCCTTTCTGGATTGTATCGAGCGGTTTGAAGTTGTTGTCAATGTGTTCCAGACACGGTTCGCAAAGACGTCCTACACTGTATACCAACTCACTGGCGAAGTCATTGCCCTGATAGTAATAAAGTCCCTTTTCGAGAACGGTATTGTTGTCCAGGCGGCACATGGCGAGCGTTCCGGTACGCTTCATCTGTTTTACCAATTGCTTCTCGAACTTCACGGAACCCATTGCACGACGCAATCCGCGCAGGTTTTCGTGCAGGAAGGCGGTAACCGTACGTTCAAAATTATCTTCGGTGAATTCCAGTATTCTGCCAAGTTCCTCACGGGTATGCTTGCGCAATAATTCCAGAATCTCCATATTGTCCGTGCTCTGCATCAGTTGCTTGATGGTGGCGTTGCCTTTTTCTTTCTCTTTACGCTTCTTGTACATTACCTGACTGCGTATCAGCATGAATACGGCCAGGCCGATAAGGGCGACGATAGCGATTGTTCCGCCGAAATAGATGACGAAAGTAACGAAGAAACAGATGGTGAACGCCGCTCCGGCAGTAATGAACCAACCGCCGATAACGCTCAGCACACCGGTGATACGGAACACGGCGGAGTCGCGTCCCCAGGCACGGTCGGCGAGCGAGGTACCCATAGCCACCATGAAAGTGACGTAAGTGGTGGAGAGCGGAAGTTTCAGCGAAGTACCTAAGGCAATCAGCAGGCCGGCGAGTACCAGATTGACGGAAGCGCGTACCAAGTCGAATGCCGCACCGTCCGCGATAATGGCTTCGTCCTTTTGGAAACGGGTGGCAACCCAACGTTTGCCGCTTTCGGGCATTACCTTGGAAAGCCCGTTGGCCACCGTCATGCTGAAACGTACCAATGTACGTGCTATGGGGGTGCTGCCGAAGCTTTCTTCGCCTTCATCCTGACGGGAAAGGTCTACGGAAGTTTTGATTACATTATGGGCTTTTTTGGATGTGCACAGCGCATATACCATGATGACGCCCGCGCCGATAAGGAAATACCACGGCGTTTTGGCGGGGCCGAGCAGCGAGGTCATCAGGAAGCCGTCGGGTCCGGCAGCAGTGCCGTTGGCGGTATAGTCGATGAAAGAGGAGTAACCGGCGAGAGGCACACCGATAAAGTTCACCAAGTCGTTGCCGGCAAAGGCGAGGGCAAGGGCGAAAGTTCCCAAGAGCACGATTATCTTGAACACATTTACTTTGCACCAATGCAGCACCTGCATCAATATGGTAAAGAATACGAAGAAACAGCCGATAAGCATGGCGGTGTTGTCTTGTATCCAGTGCTTGTTTTCCGGTGTCATGAACGAGCTGTCCTTCAAGCCTTTTATCAGCATGAAGTAGACGATGGAAGTAGCCGCGATACCGCCGAAGATACCGATGCTGTACTTCATCTTCCCGGTGTAGTTGAAGGTAAAGACTATACGCGCCAGCCATTGTACCAGCATACCGAAGAAGAAAGCGATGGCTACCGACACGAATATAGCCATGATGACGGACAATGCCTTGTCGGTGTTGATAAGGTCTCCCAGTCCGAGAGTGTCGCTGCCGTACACTTTGATAAGCGCGAGGGCGAACGTACCGCCCAACAATTCAAAGACCATGGACACGGTAGTGGATGTCGGCATTCCCATGGTGTTGAATACATCCAACAGCACCACGTCCGTCAGCATCACGGCCAACAGGATACACATGATTTCCGCGAAATAGAAATGCTCCGGCTGGTAGATACCGTGGCGGGCGATGTCCATCATACCGTTGGATAGGGAAGCGCCGATAAATACGCCGATACCCGCTATGAACAGTATGGTCTTGAACGATGCTGCTTTTGCTCCGACAGCAGATTGTAGAAAGTTAACCGCATCATTACTGACACCCACCACAAGGTCGAAGACCGCGAGGACGAACAGGAAGATGACAATGCATAAGTAGATAGTTTCCATAACATGTATTTTATTTCCGGCTGCAAAGGAACGTTTTTTGTGTTGCAAGGAAATGTCATATATGTTACAGAAATGTTACAAGAATTTCTTAGCCCTTAACTTTCAACTCCCGACTTTCGACTTTCCGCTTTTCAACTTTTCAAGTATTCGTAGAAAGTATATTGCGCCCGTATCTTCTCTTTTTGCGGACGGGCTGATTTCCAACGGTTACGCAGGCGGTCGTCCACAAAACAGGCCTTGCGCTTGTCCGATAGCTGAATGGAGAGCATATCAGACAGCTCCCGTTTCAAGTCCGGGTCTAAGATAGGGGTTACGGCTTCGATGCGGCGGTACAGGTTGCGGCGCATCCAGTCCGGTGAGCCGAGAAAGAGTTTCGGTTTTCCGCCGTTCCCGAAGTACCATACGCGGGCATGCTCGAGGAAAGTGTCTACGATACGTGTTACACGGATGTTACGACTGAATTTCCGTCCGGGAATCAGGCAGCAGATACCCCGTACGATAAGGTCTGTCTTTACGCCTGCCTGTGAAGCCTCGTACAGCCGCTCTATCATGGCGGGGTCTTGCAGGGCGTTCATTTTGAGGATAATCCTTCCCTGTTTTCCGCTTTTTGCCAGTTCTATCTCATGGTCGATGAGGCGGTTCAGTTCGGGTATCAGATTGAAACGCGCCACCAGCAGACGGTGGAATACGGGATTTTCCTTACCCTGGAAAGTGCGGAACAGGTTGTGCAAGTCGTTTACGAGTACCGGGTTGCAGGTGAACAGGCCGGAGTCGGCATAGAGCGTGGCTGTCTTCTCATTAAAGTTTCCGGTACTTATATAGGCATAACTGGGCAGTTTGTGTCCTTGCCTGTCGCGGCGCAGCACAAGGGCTACTTTGGCATGTACCTTCAGTCCGGGCAGGCTGAACAGGATATTGATACCGGCGGCTTTCATCATCTCGGCGGTGGCAAGGTTGTTCTCCTCGTCGAAACGGGCTTTCAGCTCTACGAAAACGGTTACTTTCTTGCCGTTCTGTGCGGCGGCTATCAGGGTGTTGATAACTGCGGAGTTTTCCGCAACGCGGTATTGGGTTACCATGATTTCGCGCACGGTGGGTTCGTGTACGGCTTCGTACAGGAAATGGATGAAGTGCTCGAAAGAGTGGTACGGGTAGTGCAACAGCAGGTCTTTTTTCTCCACATACCGGAAGATGGACTCCCGCTCGTCCAGGCAGGTCAGCTTCATGGGCTGAGGCTTGCGGATGGGGCGCACGGCATTGTTCGGATTGGGCAGATGCCGCAGGTCTTCCATATTGAGGTGTTTGTCGCCCGGAACCAGTTCCTGGCGGTTGATGCGGAAGGCATCTACAAGGAAGTCCAGAAAATCGTCGGGCATGGCGCGGTCGTACACAAAACGGCAGACGGCTCCTATCTTGCGTTTTTTCACTTTGCTTTTCACCTGCTCTATAATTTCGGATGTGTTGGCGGACTCGTCTATCAGTATGTCCGCATCCCGCGAAATCTTAATGCAGTAGCTGCTGTCCACATCGTAGCCGGGGAATATCGTGTCGATATTGGCTTTGATGATATCCTCGATGAACATCAGGTAGTAGTTCTTCCCGTGCTTGGGCAGTTCGATGAAGCGGGGCACCTTGCTGTAGGGCAGCTTCATCACGAAGTATTGGGGAGTTCTTCCTTTGTTTGCTTGTCCCTCTGTGCCCTTGTCTCCTTTCGGATACAGTCGTATGGCAAGGTACAGGCGGTTGTCGCGCAGGAACGATATTACCTTGTCCTTGCTGACGGGTACGGGAGAGAGATACGGAAAGATTTCTTCCCGGAAGAAGCTCCGCAGGAATTCTTTATGAAAAGGCTCTACGTTGCGGCTCTGGTAGAAGATGATGTGCTGTTGCCGCAGGGCAGGCAGTATTTTCTGTTCGTAGATGCGGATACGCTCTTCCAGTTGGCGGTTTACCTCTTCGTTGATTTCGGACACCAGTTGCATGGCGGACTGCACACTCTCTTCATCGCTGTGTGCGGCGCCGGTGGCAATGGCCTTATGGTCGGCTACACGTATTTTGTAGAACTCTTCCAGGTTGGACGAGTATATGGATATAAAGTTGATGCGCTCGTACAGCGGCAGTGTGTCGTCTTCTGCTTCCAGGAGTACCCGGTAGTTGAATGACAGCCAACTGATGTCGCGCTTGAAATATCTGCTCTCCATAAATAAGATTAGGTTTATTTTCCAAATATAGCTACCTTTGCACATATAAACAAATGAAAAATGACAAAAGTTGGTTTACTGTCGGATACGCACGGGTATTGGGATGAGAAGTATTTGCAGTACTTCGAGCCGTGCGATGAAATATGGCATGCAGGTGACATCGGTACGTTGGAAGTGGCACAGAAGCTGGCGGCTTTCCGTCCGTTCCGTGCGGTGTACGGCAACATAGACGGGCAGGATCTGCGCCGGCTCTATCCGCAGGTGCTCCGTTTTACGGTAGACGGCGCCGAGGTGCTGATGAAACATATCGGCGGCTATCCCGGCAAATACGATCCGTCCATACAGGGAAGCATCCTGGTGCATCCGCCCAAGCTGTTCATCAGCGGTCATTCGCATATATTGAAGGTGAAGTTCGACAAGACACTGGGCATGCTTCATATAAACCCCGGCGCAGCGGGCATTTACGGCTTTCATAAAGTGCGTACCATGGTGCGTTTCGTTGTGGATAACGGCGTGTTCAAAGACCTTGAAGTCATAGAGCTTGCCGGCTGATTTTGACTTTATTATTTTGTCATGTCAGAACTTTTTCAGAACTTTGTGCCCTGAATAGCAACGAGAGCCGTGGGGCATTGTCCTCCTTCTTATTTTATTCTACATTTGAAGTCAATCCAATAAAGAACTGAAATATGAAAGGAATTATTCTTGCAGGTGGCAGCGCCACTCGTCTCTATCCATTGTCAAAGGCTATCTCCAAGCAGATTATGCCGGTCTACGACAAACCCATGATTTACTACCCCCTTTCCACATTGATGCTGGCGGGAATACGTGAAGTGCTGATTATCTCCACTCCGCGCGACCTACCCATGTTTCGCGATTTGTTAGGAACAGGCGAGGAGCTTGGTATGTCTTTCTCTTATAAGATACAGGAAAAGCCCAACGGACTGGCACAGGCTTTCGTGCTTGGAGCGGAATTTCTGAACGGTGAGCCGGGATGCCTTATTTTGGGCGATAATATGTTCTATGGTCAGGGCTTTTCCGCCATGTTGAAGCGTGCCGCTTCTATCGAGAAGGGTGCATGTATCTTCGGTTATTATGTAAAAGACCCGCGTGCATACGGCGTGGTAGAGTTCGATGCCGACGGCAAGGCCATTTCTCTGGAAGAGAAACCGGCACAGCCCAAGAGTAATTATGCGGTTCCCGGTTTGTACTTCTACGATTCTACTGTAACGGAAAAGGCCGCCGCCTTGAAGCCTTCTGCCCGCGGTGAATATGAAATAACCGACCTCAACCGTCTTTATCTGGAAGAAGGAACGCTGAAAGTGGAACTCTTCGGACGTGGATTCGCCTGGTTGGATACGGGTAATTGCGACAGCCTGCTCGAAGCAAGCAATTTCGTTGCTACCATACAGAACCGTCAGGGATTCCGTGTGAGCTGTATTGAGGAGATAGCATGGCGCAAAGGCTGGATAGACGTAGATCAACTCCATCGTCTCGGTGAACAGCTCGGAAAAACCGAATACGGCAAATATCTGATGGAACTTGCAGACTCGTACCGCTGACAAGAAACATGTGACTTCTCTATTTCTTAATTTTTAATTCTCAATTTTTAATTTATGAAGACTTATCTTGTAACCGGTGCTGCCGGTTTTATCGGAGCTAATTATATAAAGTATATTCTGGCAAAGCACGACGATATAAAAGTTGTAATATTGGATGCCCTGACCTATGCGGGCAATTTAGGTACTATTGCCAAGGACATCGATGATGAACGTTGCTTCTTCGTGAAAGGCGACATCTGCGACCGTATCCTTGCCGATGAACTGTTTTCCAAATATAAATTCGATTATGTGGTGAACTTCGCAGCTGAAAGTCATGTAGACCGCAGTATCGAGAATCCGCAACTGTTCCTTATGACCAACATTCTGGGTACTCAGAATCTGCTGGATGCCGCCCGTCGTGCATGGGTGACGGGTAAGGACGAGTCAGGCTATCCTACCTGGCGTAACGGAGTGCGCTATCATCAGGTATCTACGGACGAGGTTTACGGTTCGCTGGGAGCGGAAGGCTTCTTCACGGAGAAGACCCCGCTGTGTCCGCATAGCCCGTACAGCGCTTCCAAGACCAGTGCCGATATGGTGGTGATGGCCTATCACGATACCTACAAAATGCCTGTTACTATCACCCGCTGTTCCAATAACTACGGCCCGTATCACTTCCCGGAAAAACTGATTCCGCTGATTATAAAGAATATCCTTGAAGGCAAGAACCTGCCGGTGTACGGTGACGGCAGCAATGTACGCGACTGGCTGTACGTGGAAGACCACTGCAAAGCCATCGACCTTGTGGTGCGCAAAGGCGTGGAAGGTGAGGTTTATAACGTAGGCGGCCATAACGAAAAGACCAATCTGGAGATTGTGAAACTGACTATCGCTACTATCCGCCGTCTCATGGAAGAGGAGCCGAAATACCGTGCAGTCCTGAAAAAGCAAGTGAAAGATGCCGACGGACAGATTGACATCAGTTGGATAAACGAAGATCTGATAACGTTCGTGAAGGACCGCCTCGGTCATGACCAGCGTTATGCCATCGACCCCACCAAGATAACGGATGCCTTAGGCTGGTATCCCGAAACAAAATTTGAAGTGGGTATCGTTAAGACCATCGAGTGGTATCTGAATAATCAGGACTGGGTGGAAGAAGTTACCAGCGGCGATTATCAGAAGTACTACGAAAGAATGTACGGAAAGAAATAACCGTTACAGAATAAAGGCAAGGCTTAGCAACAAGCCGAATAACAGCATATTACGTGAGGTTTCACCTAATATGCTGTTCAGTTTTTTACCGCTTCGTATGGCTACCATTCTGCGCCAGGTCAGCACATGCAGGCAGAGGTAGACGCAGGGAGCCCAGATAAAGGCAAGCGGCTCTATTTTGCCGGTATAAACAAACCATAGGCTGAGTAAGGCGGCTGCCACACCTAATCCCAGATAGAGGTAACGGCCGAAAGGTTCGCCGAAACGGACAATCAGCGTACGTTTGCCGCTGAGGGCGTCCTGTTCCCGGTCGCGGTAGTTGTTTACGACCAGTAAAGTGTCTATTACCAGACCGCAGATGAACGAGGCTACCCATACGTCGGCCGTAATGGCGTGGGCTTGTACGTAATAAGTTCCGCCTACGGGGATAAAGCCGAAGAAAACCAGTACGAGCAAGTCACCCCAGCCTTTGTAGGAGAGTAGGGTGGTGTATAGGAAAGCGAATATTACGCAGATCAATCCCAGCAGTATCAGTTCCCAACCGCCGTGAGGCAATTGTCCCCAGCACTGCTGCAAGAGTGTGCAACCTATGAGGCAGGAGAATATGAGCATGCCTGCTATCCCCCGTTTCATGGCTGTGGGAGTAATCCAGCCTTGTGCGCAGGCACGTTCGGGGCCGAGGCGGTCTGCACGGTCACTGCCTTTCAGGTAATCGTAAAGGTCGTTGATAAAATTGGCGGCAATCTGCATGCCGCAGGCAAACAGCGCACATAGCAGCGCCGGTATGATGTTGAATGCTTCATCGGCAAATGCCAGGGCAGAACCTGTCAATACGGGAATAACGGCTCCCGTCAGTGTCTTGGGACGGGCGGCAAGTATCCATGCGTGGAACGAGTTGGTAGCTATTGCTTTCATGTCGTACTTTTAGAAAGTTATACTACAAAGATAGCGAAAGGATTTGTTATCTTTGCACTGCTATTCGGGTAAAATTATTCATTGCGTCAAACAATAAAGATAAATCTATGGCTCAGGCACTGTTTTATAGAGGGTTCGGGAGACTGCTGTTTTTTTCTTTTCCGGTATTGCTGTTCTTTTCATCGTGCCGGTCTGCGAGTAATTTTACCTCGCCTCTTCCCGGTGAGTATTCTGTCCGGATATCCGGATTTCCGGCATCCGGATATAAGAATGTGAAGCGCGTCAGGCAGTATGAGTTTGCACACCGTGATGTTCCTGCCGCATTCGACGGTTGCAGGCTGGCTTTTGTCTCGGATTTGCACTACCGTAGTTTGCTGAAAGAGAAAGGGCTGAAGGACATCACCCGCCTGTTGAATGATTTGCAGGTTGATGCCCTGCTGATAGGCGGCGACCTGCATGAGGGCTGCGAGTATGTTCCGGCTGTGATTGCGGCATTGGGAGCTGTGAAAACGCCTCTGGGCACTTATGCCGTTCTTGGAAACAATGATTATGAGGCTTGTTACGATGATATTCTAAAGGAAATGGAGCGTCAGGGCATTCGCTTGCTGGAGCATAAAGCGGATACTTTGAAGCGGAATGGTGAGCGGATTGTGATAGCCGGGGTGCGCAATCCTTTCAATCTTGAACGGAACGGGCAGTCGCCCACGCTTTCCCTCTCTCCCGATGACTTCGTCATATTGCTGACGCATACTCCCGATTATGCCGAAGATGTTCCCATAACCAATGCCGACCTTGTGTTTGCAGGACATACGCATGGCGGGCAGGTAACGCTGTTCGGGCTGTATGCTCCTGTAGTTCCTTCTCGTTACGGGCAACGTTTTCTGAAAGGGATAAGGACTAATTCCGAGAAGCAACCTGTCATCATAACAAACGGTATCGGAACTTCCAGTAAGAATCTGCGGTTGTTTGCACCAAGTGAGGTGGTAGTCCTGACACTGAGAAAGTTATAAGCGTATTTATATTTGTGCCAAGCTTGTGGCACAACCGTGCCTATTAAATGGCACAACTGTGCCATCCTAAAAACACAATTATGCTGTCAGGGTGGAATGGCTGGAGGATGCTCTTGCGTCATCATTCTGATATTACAAACAGATGATGGTGCTGCTGAAAACGTAAAATGGGTATATCCTGCGTTTTATAAGTAAGGATTTATTTCTACATCTTGAGGCTTTTCTTCTACGGTGTCGTCAACCGAAATTCCCATGTCAATTCTGCCGCTGGCGCTGGTTTTTATATTCAGTTTATACCATTTTGCCGCTTCAAGCTGAATGGTTTGCGTTGCTGTACGCACATTGCCTTTATATGTACCGGAAACGGTGCATTTCAGATTAGGATTTTTACTGTCGATGTTAAAAAACGCTGCATCGTATATACTGTTGCATTTGCCGTTACTGTCGAAAGTGATGATCCGTGAAGGTTCCGCCTCTGTAGAAACCTCAACGGTATAACCATTGAAGACTTGTGCAAAGACTTCGTCATAGGCAATACTTACTTTGGCATTGGCCATAGTGCAGGTTACTTTGACGTTGCTTATTTCATTGGTTCTGACTTCAAAAGGAGCGCTTGTTCCGAAGTAACGTATTTGTCCCACTCCGTCATTAGCAGATTGTCCAACCTCTTCCGTGCAGCTTTCAGCCGTAACTGTGTAGCCACTTCCTATGGGGAAGATGAAGGTGGTGTTCTTAAAGGTCAGAAAGTTGGTTGACTCTAATTTCACATTGCCGTTTTGGAGGACTTGTATGTTGTAGTCCTTCGCATCCGTTTCCGTAAGGTCTGTTACCGTGCGGGTGCTTACTTCGATTTCAGGAGCAGTGGAGTTTTCCAGAGTGAGATTAATCTGTCCGCATTCTTGTACCGGTTCATCATTATTGGTGCAGGCTGCTGCAATCAGCGCAATACCTGCTAAAGCTAAAAGTTTCTTCATTGTTATAATTGGGGTTTAATTATTCGTAATCATAGTTTAAGACAACATTATCTATTTTGAGAACACTGCCCACGACACGGTCTTCTCCAAAGGGAGAACTACCGTAACCACCGTTTTCTCTATGCATATTGGAGATAGTGGTATCGTAACCGGATTGAAAAAAGACAGTAATATATTTGGCCTTGCTTTGCATATGCTCTTTATTATATTCAAATTTGAGAGTCTGCGCGGTATACTCCTCTTGTTCGGATGAGTTGAATTCAATGGTACTTGCAATTTCTTTTTTATCCGCATTATATACTTTGGCATAAGCCAGGCACTTGTCATTGATGACAGGGAAATATTTGTAGTCGAACGATATGCTTGTAGGACGGCTTTCATGCTGTATGCCTAATGTGTATGTATCGGTGTTTTTATCGAATGTGCCTGTGAAAAGGTAACCTGCATATGCTGTTCCGTTATCCCGGGTATAAGTATATACTTCATCTCTGCTCCAAGTGCCACTGACTTTTTTGTTGTAGAATGCCAATGTTGAAATTTCTACAGCATTTGCGTCTTTGCTGCTGTCTGCTGTTGGAACAGTACCGGAACACCAGCGCCACCAGACTCCATAACCGACTCCTGTTCCCCAGCCTGTGGCACTTTCCCCACCTTTGGTCGTTCTTTCATTTCTCGTGTTCCAACCTGGAAGGTAATAACAATATAATGGACGGCTCCAACTGCCGTTACCTCCATTTATCTCTTTTTTATTCCAGACTGATTCAAAATTGCCATTCTCCAATTGTTCTGCACTTTCCATTGTTACTTGCTGTGAATTAGTACAGATGATGCTTCCAAAGCGGGAACGGATGGTATATTGGTTGTTGGCAACGAGCCCCTTTATAACAGTCTTTCCATTATCATTTATAGCTTGTATCCAGTTAATTCCGTCCGCTGAAGCTTCGTACACGATATTGGCCAATACTTTTTCCGTCATTTCCGGTTTGGAGCTCATATTCGCTGCCGTCATAGGAGTAATATATATAAATGTACTCCATACATCTCCTTCCATTTGCTCCGGTAGTGTAAAAGAAGGCAAATCGGGATTGCAATTCAGTGTATAGCGATTAGCGACAAGCACGTCTTTTAGTTCCCAAGAGTTCGATTTTGCTTCATTTAAAGTATTCGTACCGGATAATGTTAATGTATAATCCTTGCCTGCCGGTACAAAAAAGTCAGCGTTATTAGGGATTTCTTGTATGCTTGTCCCATCGGAAATCTCGATTTTGTAGGTGTCGTAGTGCTCAAGCAAATTATCGGCTATTGCAGGATGTACGATTGCGCAGGATAGCTTTACGGAAAGGCTCTTTGCTGTTTCCGTGGCTGTTGTAATCCGGAACTCTTCTGTTGCGGCATATAAATAAGGAGCGGTTCCCATGTTTTCCGTTCCATAAGATGCTTCTAACCTGTAAAAGCCTTCATCCAATACTAAAGACGTGAACTCTCCTGTTTGGTTGTACACCACTTCTCCGGTCTGTGTATCGGTTACTTTGTATGTCAGTTCAGATGCTGTCGGTGCGGTAAAAGTGCTTGTGGCACGGGTGACAGTCTCTGCTGAGGCTTCTGCCGAAATATCCACATCTTTCAGCACGAGCCGTCCTTTGCCTTTGTACGAGGGTTGCAAAACGTCTTCCTGGCAGCTTGCAAACCCAAGGAACAGGCAGAGTATGAATATGTATCGCATTCCGTTTCTCATATCTTCTTATTCTTTTCAATAGTCATAATCCAAACTAAACTCATCTACGTGAAGTGTGCTTCCTCTGCCCCCTACGAAGTAGTCGCCATATTTACTTGCCGAGCATACAATGATAATGTAGGTAGGTACACGGTTAGTAACACGGTAGTCCAGGTTCAATTCGAACTTTTTGTATTCCGTTACCGTTGTTCCGCTGTACATTTCGGCATAGGCGATGATATGCTCGTCGTTTTTGTCAAACAGCTTTCTGTTGGTAGGGCGGGTGCGTATCTCTATCGGTTCCGTCCAATCGCCCAAAGCGATGTATATGGCACATGTATCGGGCTTTCCTTTGTAATTTTGGAAACGCGTATAGTCCTGGCTGCCTTCGGCTGGTAAGTCTGTAATAGGTGCGGTGGTATATTTGTAGTATCCTTTCAATTTTGTCGGGCGACCTGTAAATGGCTGGCCGAAGTTCAAAATACCGTTTGTACCGTCCACCTTGATGAATTTTCCCGTAAACAGGTTGCCGGCAGCAAATTTCACGATTACATTCTTCGATTCCAGCCTGGCTGCTTTGCCGCTTCCGGCAGCGGTGTCATCGGTGGGGGTGGAATTGCTCTGACTGGCTGTGGTAACGCCTATATTGCCGGTATCCCAAAATGGCGTACTATTTTCTTCCCAGGGGTTTGCCACTTTGCCATCCATGCTCCAATAATCGAAAGAAGCATTGGGCAGTTCTATTGCCGCTGTAGTGGTGAAGGTCTTTTCCGTACTTATGGAAGTTCCCGAATATGCACGGCAGACATAGGCGGTCGATGCTTTCAGGTGAGGAATACGGGCCGAGAAACTGCCACCGGTCGCTATCATATAGGAAGCATCTACTTTCTGCCACTCTTCAGAGGTTGCCTCACGTATTTCGAAGCCGTTGTCTTCGCCTTCAAGCCCCTCTCCATACAGCCAGGCTACATTGACCCAACCGTCTGCCGATGTTATCTTGACAGCATCTGTTTCGAACACATTGAGTGTCCAGTCTTCCAGTATATCCCGGTAAGTGACGATTACGATTTGCGGTTGTCCGCCTGTAAAGTTCATTACCGTGGCGTTGCCGTCGTATCCGTGTATGGTGGAGCCGGTAGGTCCTAACTTTAGTTCTTTGATTTTAATTTTGGACAAATCCTGCTCTTTGCTTACATAGGCAATGGCTCTTCTCTCTTTTTCGTTTACATAGAAAATGGCCTCACCGATTTGGCCTTCTACAACAAAACGGCGGTCAATCGGCTGTTTGGCTATGATTTTCCACGGATAATCCTGGTAGAGGGACAGGATAACCGTTTGAGGATTTGTCAGGTCGAAAGTCGTGTCCGGACGTAAGATGCTTCTTGCACCTTCCGTCATTTCCACTTTCCTGATATATACTTTCTTCATATTTACGGTATCGGCAAGGGTCACTGTCACTGTACGGTTCTCCGTACTGATAACTGCTCCTGTAGTTTCCCCCTCTACTTCGAGCGCGGTAATGTCGAGCTTTATAATAGGATAGGGTACATTGTTCTCTATGCAGGAGCTCAGCAGCCCTGCCAATATCAGGAACAGTCCGGTTGCATATGTTTTTATTTTCTTCATGTATCTTACAGGCAAAGTGTAATTCCTATATTTATGTTGAACAAGTTTATTTTGAAGTCGGCGCCGCTGGCAGTGCGTTTGCCTGTTTCACCTTCATTGTTCTTCTGTTTTTCTATTCTGTACTTGAAGCCGACAACGCCGAATGACATCTCGGCGCATACATTCTCCATGATGAATACGGCAACACCGGGATTCAATCCCAGATGTATCTCGTGTATGGTGGTTTCCGTGCGCTTCAATGCTTCGTCCTTGCCACGGGTGAAAGTGCTGCTGCCATTGTTGTAGGAAAGCGAACTCTCATTGAAGAATCCGAAGCGCTTGCCTCTGTCCAGTCCCACATACGAACGGTGGAACAGTGCGATGCTATACGAGTCTTCCGAATAGCGTATGTCTTTGAGGTCGAAACTCAAATCGTCGTCAATGTTTAGCGATATGTTGCCCAGGTTGGCTACGGTGTGGTTATACCCGGCTTTGAGTCCGACTATGACATTGTCCTTGAATGCATAACCTACAAATGGTCTGACGGATATTGTACGGAAGTTGCAATCAAAGTCTTTTATCAATGAGAACAGCATCCGGCTGTCTTCGCCGTCATAATTGATATAGGAGAACGTAAGTCCGCCTACCCATTTCTTTTTGGGTATAAAACGGTAATTGATAATTCCCCGGTCGAAGCGTCCGACCGGTTTGGTATAGATAATTTCCGAACTGTCCGGTTGGGCCGCTTCAACAGCCGGCCGTTCAATGTATATCGTGTCGTGTACATAAACTGTCCGTACCCGTAACGAGTCGTGCGCTTGGGATAACGCTTCCTGCATTTCTTGTGCCCGGACTGTTTCCATACCCACTATGATGCACACCATATATATAAGTAACTTCTTCATCCTTAATTATAAATAAAAGGCCAGTCCCAGACCTATGGAAAACAGGTTTATCTTGAAATTGGCGCTACTTGACGAATGTTCGCCTTGATACACCTGGTTGGTTGTCTGTTTGGTTTTACTGAAGTTCAATCCAAGCACACCGATACTGACTTCTACGGCAGTATAGTTGTTGATGAATGCCACAATGCCCGGTGCTGCTCCGATGCTCATGCCGGTGGTTGTGGCGAAAGTTCCGGTGACCGACTCGTCCTTTCCGTTTATTACTCTGGATTGGCTGCCCGACCATTCAAGCTGGGTTTCGTTAAAGAGTGCAAACCGCTTGCTTTTGCCCAAACTGATGTAGTTGCGCAGTATCAGCATACCTGAATATGTGTGTTTCAACTGATACAGGTCGTTGATGTCAAACTGATTGTCATCATCGATATTCAGCGTCAGGCCATCTATCTTTATCAATGAACGGCTGTAGGCAAACCGACCTCCGGCCGCTATATTGTCTTTAAACGCATAGCATACCAGGGGACTGACTTTGAATGTATAGCCGTCGGATTTGAATCCGTCGATAATCAGGAACTGGTAGTTATCCTCGGTATGTTCGGAGTAAGATATCGAACTGCCTGCTATCCATTGGCCTTTGGGAACAAATGTGCTTTGTTCGATTTGGCGTTTGAATTCTTGCGCTTGGACTTTACCGCCTGCGATAGCTGCCAGGGCTAATGTTATGATGATTGCTTTTTGTCTCACTTCACAGATGTTTTTATTCATAAACTAATTCGAAGTCGTCGAGCCACATCGTACTTCCTGTTCCGCCACTGAAATAATCGCCGTACTTACTGGATGAGGCTACGATGATGATAGCTGTCGGCTTCCGGTTGGTATAACGGTACTCTACCGGAATGTTGAATTCAATCATTCCTTCTCCTTCTGTCGAAGATGTGAAGTCCTTTTCACCATAACCTATGATATACTCGCTGTTGACATCGAACAGTTGTGCGCTGCCCGGAGTCTTATAGTTGGTTCTGACTATTACAGGCCATGTCTCACCGCCGTATGTTTCGCCGGGCCAGTTGCCCAATACGATAAAGATGCTTCCTATATCCGGATCGCCTTTGTCGATAAATTCGCAACTGTTGTCGTAATTCACGGTATTGGATTGGTAGCGGACATATCCGCGCAATGCCGTAGGACGAGATTCGAACGGACGTCCCCAGCCCAGTACACCATTACCTACGACACCATCCATATTGGTAGCCAGGTATTTGCCGGAAAATACATTGCCGGCCGCAAACTGCCCGATGCCTAACATGCTGGCGAATTTGGATTCCAGTTTGGCTGAGTAGCTACCGCCATGCTTCACAGAACCGTCTGCGGTGGTTATATCCGTTCCGGCTTTTTGTGAACCGTGGTTGCCGGTATCCCAAAACATCGTTCCGCCGGATTCGTATACATAGGTCGGCTTGGAACCATGCCACTTCTCAAACCCGGCATTGGGAAGTTGGGCGGCTTTCTCCGTAGTGAATTTGCAAACCACGGAAGATGCCTTTTCTCCGGCAACCGCTACATATTCATAGGTGGTAGCCACTTTCAGACCGGTGATGGCAGCTGTCATTTCTTTACCGTTCAACACAGCTTCCACTTCCTTCCAGTCGGATGAGCCGGTTATCCGGTAACGGAATATCAAGGGATCGGATGTTTCTTTCATCAGACCGCCCCGCAAGACTGCTTTCGATGTCCATATGTCACCTTCTGTAACCTCTTTGGTCAGCACCACTGCATCGGAAGCGGATATGGATAATACCCCTTCATTGGTGCGGTTGCGGACATCGGTAGCATGTAATATTATGTTATAAGTCCCTTCTTTTGCTGTGATATGTTTCATTAAACCGTCTGAAAACGTCACACGCATCGTACCGACATCGCTGCCGGTATTGTATTCGGATTTGTATGACAGGCCGGAAGCTTCCAAACGCCCCCTTTCCATTTCCGTCAGTCTCATGAGGTTCATCCGGACGGGAAGTCCACATTGTGCGAATTGTTCGCAGTACATGGACAGTTCATTGAGTACGGATGTACTTGTTACGGTATACGATAATTCCGTTCCCATGCCTACTTCATAGAATGCGGAAGAGGTTATATCGAAGTTTTCGCCGCGGAAGATAGGTCGTTGATAAATCTGTACTTCATCGGTTATTTCTCTTATCGGATTGGCGTTGACACTGACTTTTACCGTACCGCCACCGTCTGCGTAGTCTGTCGGTATGAAGTTGAAGGACAAGTCGTAGCGATAGGCGGATTGCGCATCCGGAATGTTTCCTTCTTTTGTATAGCTTTTTCCGTTGGGCATGGTTGCTTCCAGATGCCATTGCAGCTTAGTATTGCCCGCCGGCAGCATGTAGTAGCCGATGGAGTCTTTGGTTTCGGGAAGATAATCTAAAGTGCCGTCTGCAGTGGATACCGTAACTTTATAGGTTTGGAATACGGAGCTCAATGCTTCATCATATTTTACGGCAACTACCGTATTGGCGATGCCGCAAGTCAGCTCCAGGTTGGTAACTTCGCCGCTGTTAATGTGGAAGGGACGTTCTTCTTTATAATATACAGTTTCGAAAGAAGCGGGTACTGAGTCGCCTGCCGTAACAAGGGCTGTGTAGCTGCCGGCAGAGAGGTAAAGCGCTTCCGGAAGTTCGTTTACTCCTTTGTACCGGCGGACGGTTCCCTTTTCATTAAGGATGCCGATTGTGCAGTGGCGTTGTAAAGAATCCTGTAATTCATCGGTCATAGAACGGGTTGTAACTTTCACCTGGTCGGTTACACCTACTTTCAAATGAAGCATTCCCTCTCCGTTCAAGGTGTCCTTTTCCGAACAGGCGATAAATGAAATCACTGTTATGGCTGTCAGATAATATTTGAAGTATCTCTTTGGCATTGTGTTTTGCTTAATTTACGATAAGGGCTAATATTGCGGATGCCGTGTTTCCTTTGTCATCCGTAACCTTTAGATTGAATCTGTGGGTTCCGGGAAAGCCCACCAATAATCCTGTAAATCCACTGATATCAAAGTCAATATCGGTTTTACCGGTAACTTTATCCCCATAGGGTAGACCTAAGTTCTGGAGTATTCCGATTAACGCTCCCGGATTTGCCAGGTCAAAGTCGGTGAGTCCCAAATCGGAAATGGCATCTGCAAAATCGGTACTGCTGGACGTTATTCCTATTTCTAAATTCCGGATACCTTCCGGTACCGCTATTTTTACAATTATGGGATAGGGATTGTCCGTTGAGACACCGGGTGGTATGGTTATGCTCTGGGTAATATCGAAATCTTTGCCGGTGATTGCCGGTTTGGTTCCGGGACTCGGTTCGGGATTCGGTTCGGGTTCGGGTAGCGGCTCTTCTTCTCCCGGGGCTATGGTTATGTCTTTCTCTACAACCTCACATGTTGCATCTATCTGGATGTCGACCTTTCCAATCTCTCCATTGTCACCGTCGCCACCACTGTTTTGCTTCATCGAATATTTAATGATACGTTCTTCACCGGGAAGGACGTCGATGAAGGCTTTGGACATCGTAACTTTCTCTCCTTGAATGGTTGCGCTGAGGTCGGCAATCAGAATGTTGGTTTCACCGATGGATTTGAAATATCCTGCACGTGTTTCGTCTTTTGCATATTCCAAACGCCCTTCACCGACGGATACCTTGACCTTGGAGTCTTCATCCAACAGCTTTTGAAGTTCGCTGTCATAGGCTATTCTTACCTTGATATTATTCAAGGTACAAACCAGTTCTTTAAGATCCGTTACCGTATTTTCAGTAATTTCAAAATCCTGTTTGGAGAAGTAATAGGGCTTTTCGAACTCTGCCGGTTGTACTTCGTGAGACATAGCTGTGATACTGTAATGGCTTACCTTTAGCGTGAATATTTCGGGCATCTCGCTGCATTTCCACTCTTGCACCATTTTTCCTTCTTTATCCATATCGTAAATGCGGATGATGAAATTGTCGGTATTGATTCCTGCACGGGTAACTGTAGTAGCTGTTTTCTCGTCTACGGAGACTTTTAATGCAGACAGTCCTATTTGACCTTCGGCACGATTGTCTATGTCGTCAGGACCTTTTTGGGCGTTTCCCCATTGCTCGCGTTCGCATGAAGAGAATGCCAGAATAGCAAAGAATGCCAGAGTAAACAGGGTGTTTGATTTCTTCATATTTTGTTATTCATATATAAGTTCAATAGTTCGTTAAATTTTCCAGGCCCTAAGCGGCCCTGGCAGTAAATAAAAC
>ENA-ORTV01001255-ORTV01001255.1-human-gut-metagenome-genome-assembly--contig:-NODE-1255-length-28246-cov-7.076939_pt1 | contig 28246 bp, 18 predicted proteins | sample MGYA00241915_ERZ509194 | MGnify/ENA primary metagenome ERZ509194 (study PRJEB26280, sample SAMEA2338810) | human gut metagenome | biome: human gut; feature: human-associated habitat; material: faeces... | reverse complement strand
GTGGGCGGCATCGGCAAGAGCAGCTACCACTTCACCAGCAACAAGGACTGCCGGCTGGTGGCAGTCTGCGACGTGGACCGCAAACACCTCGAAAGCGCCGTCGCGCTGGGACAGAAGAAGTTCGGCGAGACGCTGGAAGCCTACAGCGACTTCCGCCGCCTGATCACCGACCCCAATATCGACATCGTGCATATCGCCACGCCGCCGCACTGGCACGGCATCATGGCCGTCGAGGCGGCCAAGGCCGGCAAGGACATCTGGTGCGAGAAACCGATGACGCGCACCATCGGCGAAGGCAAGCGCGTAGCTGAAGCCGTCCGGCGCAACAACCGCATCTTCCGCCTGAACACTTGGTTCCGCTTCAAGGATACCTTCTATGGTCTCGGCACGACGGTCGAGCCGCTCAAGAAGCTGATCGACAGCGGCCTGCTGGGCTGGCCGCTCAAGGTGACCATTTCGGGCACCACCGGATTCACGTGGAAGTTCTTCTGGGTGGGCCGGGAAAACCTCGCTCCGGAACCTGTTCCCGCCGAGCTGGATTACGACATGTGGCTCGGTCCGGCGCCCTACAAACCCTACAACAAACACCGCGTGCACAGCACCTTCCGCGGCTATTGGGACTACGACGGCGGCGGTCTTACCGACATGGGCCAGCACTACATGGACCCCGTGCAGTACCTGCTGGGCAAGGACGAGACGTCGCCCGTCAAGATCGAGGTGGACGCTCCGCAGCAGCATCCCGACGCCGTGGGCATCTGGCGTAAAATCGTCTATACCTACGACGACGGCTGCCAGATCGTCCTCGAAGGCGAGGGCTTCGAAAGCGAGGGCGACACGCCCTATATCGAAGGTCCGCTGGGCAAGGTCTACAAGGGTTTCCGCTGCACCATTCCCGACGTGATGGAGAAACTAGCCGAGATGCCCGATCCCGAACCGCAGAACACCGATTTTCTGGAGTGCGTGCGCACGCGGCGCAAATTCGCGCTCGACGAGCAGATCGGTCACCGCAGTTCGACGCTCGTGAATTTGGGCGCCTGCGCCCTGCGGCTGAACCGCACCCTGCACTTCGATCCCGACACCCAACTCTTCATCGGCGACGATGCCGCCAACCGACTGATCGATCAGCCGATGCGCGGCCCGTGGCATATTTAGCACCTGTTACCATGAAAAAGATAATCACACGACTGTTTATTCTGGGCGCCCTGATCGCCCTGCTGCCCGCAGGGGTTGCCGCCCAGCAGCTCGACGCCCGGCAGCGCAACGCCGAGACCGTCGTTGCCGACGGTCTGGCCCAGCTTCCGGCTGCCACGCCCGCCGTTTTCAACGAAGTGATGGACGAACTTGCCGCTACGGGAAGCGCCGGTGTCGAAATGATCGCCGGCATGCTCACTCCCGCCGACAAGGGTAAGAACGCGACGCTCGAATACGCCCTGAACGGCATCACTGCCTATGCGACCGCCCCCGGAAACGAAGCCCTGTGCGCCGATGTCCGCAAGGGACTGGTTCGGGCGATCGAACGCTGCGCCGACAACGCCAACCGCGCTTTCCTCTTCTCGCAGCTGCAGCTCTGCTCTGCGGCGGAGGACGCCGCATGGATACTGCCTTATCTGGACGACTCCTATCTGTCCGACTATGCGATCCGTGCGCTGATCTCTACGCCCGGCACCGAGCCGGTTCTGCTCGCCGAGGCCCGCAAGGAGGGTCTTGCGGCCGAACGGAAACGCGCGCTGGCCTATGCTTTCGCCGAAAAGCGGATGACGCAGGCCGAACCCCTCCTGCTGGGATGGCTCGGCGGCGCCGACGCCCGGACGGCCGAACAGATTTACAATGCGCTGGCCGTCTGCGGTTCGCGCGCTTCGCTCAAACCGCTGGCCGCCGCAGCCGCCGGGGCCGGTTACGGCTGGGATAACACCGGCGCTGCCGATGCCTATCTGCGCCTGCTTGCGAACCTCGTGGCCGCGGGAGACGCCCAGCCGGCCGTGAAAGCCGCCAAGGGCCTGCTCAAGTGCGACCGCCAATACGTGCGCGGTGCGGCTCTCGCGGTGCTTGCCGATGCGCTCGGCACCGAAAAGGCGATGCCTTACGTGTTGGCCGCCGTCAAGGAGGGACCTGCCGAATACCGCTATGCCGCTTTGCAGACGCTCGGCAAGGGCGACGACGAGATCTTTGCGCGGGTTGCTGCCGGCATGCCGCGCTATGACGCCGAAACCCGGACCGCGGTGCTCGCATGGCTGGGTGACTGCGGCGCCGTGTCGCAGAGCGGTGTGATTACGGGCGCCGTGACTTTGTCCGACGACCGGGTCGCACGGGCCGCCATCGAAGCTTCGGGCCGCATCGGCGGCGAGCAGGCGCTCGCGGCGCTGGTCTCGGCGCTCGAAGGTCCTCATGCCGGAGCTGCCGAGAAAGCCCTGCTTGCCTTCAACGGCCGCATCGACCCGATGGTCGAACGACTGCTTGCGCGGGACGACGCCAAGGTGCTCGTTCCGGCCCTCAGGCTGGCCGCCGCGCGCCGCATGACCGTGGCCGCAGACCGCGTCTTCGCACTGCTGGAGACTTCCGACAAGCAGGTGCGCGAAGCCGCCTATGCCGCTCTGCCCTATGTGACCGGACCCGGTCATATGGACCGTCTGGCCGGACTGCTCGATGCCGCCGACGGACAGCATGCGGCGCAAATCCAGACCGCGCTGATCCGCACTTCGGCGCAGCTTCCGGCCGACAAACGCTACGGCGCGATCGCCGGCTACATGCGGGCGTCGAAAATTCCGGCGCGCTATTATCCCGTGCTGGCGCAGACCGGCACCCCCGAAGCCGTCGCCAGCCTGCTGGCCGGATTCCGCGAGGGTGACCGCGAAGCCGCTTTCGCCGCCCTGCTGACGGTCGAAAGCCCTGCGATGACCGACATCCTTTACCGCATCGCCGCCGAAAATCCGGCTCTGGCCGACCGCGCCCTGATGCGTTATGCCGACCTCTGCGCCAAACAGCCCGCGACTCCGGTCCGCCGCTGCCAGCTCTACCGGCAGGGACTTGAACTCAAACCCTCGGCCGCCGTGCGGAACAAATTGCTCGGCTACCTTGCGGGCGTCCATGAAGTGCCCGCCCTGATGCTGGCCGCCGACTTCCTCTCCGACCCCGAAACCGCCGGAGCTGCCGCCGCGGCTGTGAAGACGATCGTCGCCAAGAGCGCTCCGATGCCGGGCGGCGAGGCTGTCCGCAGTGCGCTGGAGCAGGCCCGCGAGGTCTACAGGGAACTGGCCAAATCCGACGCCGACGCGGGATACGCCGTCGATGAGATCACCGGACTGCTCGGCAAGATCCCCGCTGCGGGCTTCGCCCTTCTTCCGACTGCGGGTCTCGAAGGATGGACCGCCGTGACCGCCGATCCCGCCGGTGAGCGGAAACTTTCGGCCCGCCGGATCGCCGGCCTGCGCAAAGCCGCTGCCGAAGCGATGGCCGCAAACTGGTGCGCGGACGGAAACGCCCTCGTTTTCGCAGGCAAGGCTCCGAGTACGATCGGTACCGAAAAGGAATACGAGAATTTCGAACTCTGGCTCGAATGGCGTTCCGAAGGCGAAGCCGGGCTTGCCGTGCGTTCGATGTCCCAAATCCGGCTGGGCGGAGCGGAAGGCACCGGCCTGAAGACGCTGGGGCAGACCGATACCCCGGCCGCCGCTGCGGACAACGCTCCCGGCACATGGAATACGCTCTACGCCAAGGTCGTCGATGACCGCATCACGCTGATCGAGAACGGGGTGACGCTGGCCGAGAACGTTGTGCTGACGAACCCCTGCGCACCCGGCGAACCGGTCTGCGTACGCGGCCGCATCGAACTGTCGGGTCTGGCGGCTCCTGCCTGCTTCCGCAACCTCTACATCGGCGAACTGCCCTCGACGCCTGTTTTCGAACTTTCGCCCGAAGAGGCGGCGCAGGGCTACGAAGTGCTCTTCGACGGCCGTTCGCTGCACAAATGGACGGGCAACACGGTCAATTACGTTCCGCTGGACGGCACGATCGACGTGACCGCCTCCTATGGCGGATCGGGCAACCTCTATACGGTCAAGGAGTACGGCGATTTCGACCTGCGCTTCGAATTCCGCTTCCTGCGCCGGGGTGTCAACAACGGCATCGGCATCCGTACGCCGATGGGCGTGGACGCCGCCTATCACGGCATGGAAATCCAGATTCTCGACCACGACGCGCCGATCTACAAGAACCTGCGCATCTACCAGCAGCACGGCTCCGTCTACGGCATCATCCCGGCGCAGGAACACGTCGTGTTCGGCGATCTGGGGACGTGGAATACGATGGAGATACACGCCGTGGGCGACCGCATTACGGTCACGGTCAACGGCCGCGTGATCCTCGACGGCGATATCCGCCAAGCCTGCAAGGGACACAACGTCTCGGAGGACGGCTCGAAGAAGAATCCCTATACCGTGGACGGCAAGAACCATCCCGGACTCTTCAATAAGAAAGGCCATCTCGGTCTGCTGGGCCACGGTGCGGGCATCCAGTTCCGCAACCTGCGCGTGCTGGACCTGAGCGCCGGCCGCCAATAGACGGCACTGCCTGCCTCCCGTGCGGATTCCCGCACGGGAGGCGGACTCCGCACGGATGCGGCGCGGACCGCAATTGTGAAACGCAAAAACTGCAAGACTATGTTTATACCCTGTATGATCGGATACGGCCAGCTGCTGATTATCGTATTCGTCGTGATACTGCTCTTCGGCGGCGCGAAAATCCCCGAACTGATGCGCGGCATGGGCCGCGGCGTGCGGGAGTTCAAGGACGCCATGAATACGGACTATTCGTCCGAAAACAAGAAGCCGAATCCGGCGGATGTCCCCGGAGACAAACCGGCGGATAAATAGTCCGGAGCACGGCGCGAATTCTCCAACGAACCGATATGTCGAAACCCAACGCCGGAACCGAAAGCGCGGAGATGGACTTCTGGTCCCATTTCGCGGCGCTGCGCCCCCATTTGGTGCGTGGTGCCGCCGCTGTCGTCGTGATCGCCGTCGCCGCATTTTTCGCCCGGCACTTCCTGATCGACGTGGTGCTTTTCGGCCCCAAGAGCGCCGGTTTCCCGACCAACCGGCTGCTGCTGGAGACCGGATACGGCCTCGCCGCGCTCTGCGGCTGGATCAACGGTCTGACAGGACTCTCGCTGAGCGTCAATCCCGAAGCGTTCGACGTCTCGAACCTCGATTTCCGGGTTATCAATACCGCCATGGCGGGGCAGTTCAACCTGCACATGAAAATCTCGTTCGTGACGGGTCTCGTGCTGGCCATGCCCTACGTCCTCTGGGAGTTCTGGCGTTTCGTGAAGCCTGCGCTCACGCAGCGCGAAATCGCCGCCACGCACCGCTTCGTATTCTGGGTCTCGGCCTGCTTCTTCACGGGCCTGCTTTTCGGCTATTTCGTCATCGTGCCGCTCTCGGTCAGCTTCTTCATCAATTACGAAGCCAGCGCTTCGATCGTCAACATGATCGACGTGAATCAGTACCTTTCGACCGTCATCGTCGCATCGCTGGCCTCGGCGCTGGTGTTCCAGCTGCCGCTGCTGGTCTACTTCCTGACCCGTATGGGGCTGGTCTCGTCGTCGTTTCTGAAACGCTACCGCCGGCACGCTTTCGTCGGCCTGCTGGTGATCGCCGCGATCATCACGCCGCCCGACATTTTCAGCCTGATTCTGGTTATCATACCTCTTTACTGGCTCTACGAACTTAGCATCCGTCTTTCCTCCCGCATCGAACGCCGCGATGCGGCGGACGGCGGAGGCGTGGCAGCCGCTGTAATTTCCGCAACATCCGATGAAAACTGAAACAACCTTCTCCCGGCCCGTGCGGATCGTCGTGATCGGCGCCGGCAACCGGGCGCATAAATACCTCGAATACGCCCGCCGGAATCCCGAACAGCTCCGGTTGGCCGCGATCGTCGAAGTCAACGACCTGCGCCGCCGCGCCATGGCCGACGCCTTCGGACTTCCCGACAAGTATTGCTACGCCCATTACGACGACTTCTTCGCCGAGAGGCTCGATGCCGACATGGTGCTGATCTCGACCCCCGAAAACGCCCATTTCGACCCGGCCGTGAAGGCTATCGACGCCGGATACCACGTCCTGCTCGAAAAGCCGATCGCCCAGCGTCTCGACGAATGCCGCGAAATCGCCCGGCGCGCCCGCCGGCGCGGCGTGCTGGTCGGCGTCTGCCATGTGCTGCGCTACCATCCCTATTTCGCCAAGATCCGCGAGCTGGTCGCTTCGGGCCGGCTGGGCCACGTCGTTTCGGTCAATCATACCGCTTCGGTCGGACTCGACCGGGCCACCCACAGCTACGTGCGCGGCATCTTCCGGCGCGAGAGCGAAGCCAATCCGATCCTGCTGGCCAAGTGCTGTCACGACATCGACTTCCTGCTGTGGCTGACGGGTTCGCACTGCCGCCGGCTCTCGTCGTTCGGGTCGCTGCGCTGGTTCCGTGCGGAGAACGCTCCCGAAGGCTCCGCCGCCCGGTGTCTCGACTGCCGGATAGAATCCGAATGCCCCTTCTCGGCGCGCGACCTCTACTACGTCCGCCGCGACTGGGTCTCGAACTTCGACGTGCCGCCCGGAGCGACGCTCGATGCGACGATTCTGGAGGAGCTGCGCACGGGAATGCTGGGCCGCTGCGTCTATCGTTGCGACAACGACGTGGTCGATCACCAGCTGCTTTCGATGGAGATGGACGACGAGGTGACGATGAGCCTTTCGATGGAGATGTTCACCAACGACGACTTCCGCAAGACCCACATCCGGCTGACGGGCGGCGAGATCGACGGCGACGAACGTACGCTGCGGGTCCGCAGGTTCCGCGGCGGGGATGCCGAGACCTATGATTTCTCGGACATCGCCGGACAGCCCTTCCACGCCGGGGCCGACCTGCAGCTGATCGGCGATTTCATCCGCGCGCTCCGCGACCCTTCGCGGCCGTTCCTCACCACGATCGACGATTCGATCGAGAGCCACCGCATCTGCTACGCCGCCGAACGCAGCCGCCGGACGGGGGAGACGATCCGGATGGATGCCGCCGAATGATTTGCTTCGAGAAGACCGGAATTCCGGTCTTCTCCCGTTTTAGCATTAACTTTGCTACCTTTGTCCGAAACATCTCCGCCATGCAAACCCTTTTCTTCTGGATCGACTCGGTCAATAATGTGCTCTGGTCTTATCTGCTGGTCGCCCTGCTGTTAGGCTGCGCCGTATGGTTCACCGTGCGTACGCGCGGCGTGCAGTTCCGCATGCTGCGCGAGATGCTCCGCGTGCTGGGGGAGTCGGCGGGCGGCGGACGGCGGGGCGAGCGGCATGTCTCGTCGTTTCAGGCCTTCGCCGTCTCGCTGGCGAGCCGCGTCGGTACGGGCAATCTCGCGGGTGTCGCCACGGCGATCGCCGTCGGCGGTCCGGGAGCCGTCTTCTGGATGTGGATCATCGCCCTGCTGGGGGCTTCGAGCGCTTTCGTCGAATCGACCCTCGCCCAGCTCTACAAACGCCGCGGCAGGGATTCCTATATCGGCGGTCCGGCCTATTATATGGAACGGGGACTGGGCCGGCGCTGGATGGGCGTGGTCTTCGCCGTACTGATCTCCGTCACGTTCGGCTTCGCCTTCAATTCGGTGCAGAGCAACACGATCTGCGCCGCATGGGAGGGCGCTTTCGGCTTCGACCACCATTGGGTCGGCATCGCCCTGACGCTGCTGACGCTGGGCGTTATCTTCGGCGGCATACACCGCATCGCCCGCGTGAGCGGGGTGGTGGTCCCGGTCATGGCGCTGGGGTATATCGCCCTTGCGCTGGGCGTGGTGCTCTTCAATTTCCGGCGGCTGCCCGAAGTCGTGGAGCTGATCGTCGCCAACGCTTTCGGCTGGGAGCAGGCGATGGGCGGCGGCGTGGGAGCCGCGCTGATGCAGGGCATCAAGCGGGGGCTGTTCAGCAACGAGGCGGGCATGGGTTCCGCGCCCAATGTCGCCGCCACGGCCCATGTCTCGCATCCCGTCAAGCAGGGGCTGATCCAGACCCTTGGGGTCTTCACCGATACGCTCGTAATCTGCACCTGCACGGCTTTCATCATCCTTTTCGGCGGCGTCCCCGATGCATCGCTGTCGGGCATCCGGCTTACGCAGGCCGCGCTGGTCAGCGAAATCGGCCCCGTCGGCAGTGTCTTCGTCGCCGTGGCGATCTTCCTCTTCGCTTTCAGCAGTATCATCGGCAACTACTATTACGGCGAAGCCAATATCCGCTTCATCACCCGCCGTCCGGGCGCACTGACCCTCTACCGGCTGCTGGTCGGGGCGATGGTGCTGTTCGGGGCCCTTGCCACGCTCGATCTGGCGTGGAGCCTTGCCGACATTACGATGGCGCTGATGACCCTCTTCAACCTCGCCGCTATCCTGCTGCTGGGGCGTCAGGCTTTCCTGCTGCTGGCCGATTACGTCGCCCAGAAACGGCAGGGCATCAAAAATCCGGTCTACACGCGTGACCGGATTCCTGAGTTGAAAGACAAGGCGGAGTGCTGGTAGCAATTCGGCAGGCCGCCGCCGAAGTCGGCCGGGGGCGTCAGTTCACCACCACATTCGCGAAATATTCGCGCAGCAGCGCCGCCGCGCGGTCCAGCTGTTCCGGCGTATTCTCCCTGACGTCCGAGAGCTTGTACTCCTTTCCCATCGCTTCGTATTTGTGAACTCCGAGCGTGTGGTAGGGCAGCAGCTCGACCCGTTCGATCTGTCTGTAGCCGCCGAGCCGCCCGCCCAGCGTGCGGATGTCGGCTTCGGCGTCGCTGTAGCCCGGCACCAGCACGTAGCGGAGCCAGAAGGGTTTGCCGTGTTCTTCGAGCCATGCCGCCGTGCGCAGGGTCCGGGCGTTGTCGCGCCCGGTGAGCGCGAGGTGGCGTTCGGGATCGGCCTGCTTCACGTCGAGCAGGATCAGGTCCGCCAGCCCCAGCAGCTCTTCGACCGCCGGATTCCAGATGCTGCCGTTCGTGTCGATGCAGACGTGGATGCCCGCTTCCCGGAGCCTGCGCACCAGCGGCGCCAGCGCCGCGGCCTGAAACGTCGGTTCGCCGCCCGAAAAGGTCACGCCGCCCCGCCGTCCGTAAAAGGGCTTCTGGTCCACGGCCATGCGGAGTATCTCGTCCGGGGACGTGGGCGTGCCGCCGCAGGCGTCGATCGTGTCGGGATTGGCGCAGTAGAGACAGCGGAAATTGCATCCCTGCAGGAAAACGACGAGCCGGAGTCCCGGCCCGTCGAATGTTCCCATGGATTCGTAGGAGTGTACCTTTATCATCTTACATCCGCTCGTGGAAACTGCGGCTGATGACCTCCAGCTGGTGTTCGCGGCTCAGCTTGGTGAAGTTCACGGCATAGCCCGACACGCGGATCGTCAGCTGCGGATAGTTTTCGGGGTGCTCCATGGCGTCTTCGAGCATCGCGCGGTTCAGCACGTTCACGTTCAGGTGGTGCGCCCCCTTGGTGAAGTAGCCGTCGAGCATCGTCACGAGGTTCTCGATACGCTCCTCCTGCGTCGGGCCCAGCGATTTGGGGACGATCGAGAAGGTGTTCGAGATGCCGTCCTGCGAGTCGCGGTAGCGGAGCTTGGCCACCGAGGCCAGCGAAGCGATCGCGCCGCTCTTGTCGCGTCCGTGCATCGGGTTGGCGCCCGGAGCGAAAGCCACGCCTTTGGCGCGTCCGTCGGGCGTCGCGCCGGTCTTCTTGCCGTACATCACGTTCGAGGTGATGGTCAGCAGCGAGAGGGTAGGACGGGCGTTCTTGTAGACGGGCAGCTTCTTCAGCTCCTCGCTGAAATAGTACACGAGGTCCACGCCCAAGTGGTCCACCCGGTCGTCGTTGTTGCCGAAGCAGGGGAATTCACCCTCGATGTCGAATCCGTCGGTGAGCCCCTGCTCGTTGCGGCGCGCCGTCACCTTGGCGTATTTGATGGCCGAGAGCGAGTCGAGGGCGATCGAGAGACCGGCCACGCCGTAGGCGAGATTGATGCGGGGATCGGTGTCGACGAATGCCATCTGGGCCTTCTCGTAGTAGTACTTGTCGTGCATGTAGTGGATGATGTTCATGGCCTCGTTGTAGACGCGGGCGATCTCCTTGAGCACCATCTTGTAGTTGCGCATCACCTCCTCGAAGCGCAGCGGACCCTCCGACAGGGCCGGAATGCCCTTGACCATCAGCGTGCCGGTGTTCTCGCAGCGGCCGCCGTTCAGAGCCAGCAGCAGGGCCTTGGCCAAGTTGCAGCGGGCGCCGAAGAACTGGATCTGACGGCCGATGTCCTGATACGACACGCAGCAGGCGATGCCGTAGTCGTCCGAATGGCGCACTTCGCGCATCAGCTCGTCGTTCTCGTACTGGATCGAGCTGGTGTCGGCCGAAACCTTGGCGCAGAAATCCTTGAATCCCTGCGGCAGGTCGGGGCTCCACAGAATCGTGAGGTTGGGTTCGGGCGACGGGCCGAGGTTGTAGAGCGTCTGCAGGAAACGGAACGAGGTCTTGGTCACCTTCGTGCGGCCGTCGTTGAAGCGTCCGCCGATGGCTTCGGTCACCCACGTCGGGTCGCCGGCGAAGATGTCGTTGTAGGACTGCATTCTGAGGTGGCGCACCATGCGGAGCTTGATGACGAACTGGTCGATCAGCTCCTGCGCGAACACTTCGTCGATGTTGCCGTGGGCCAGATCGTACTCGATGAAGATGTCGAGGAACGACGAAACGTTGCCCAGCGACATTGCGGCGCCGTCCTGCTCCTTCACGGCGGCGAGGTAGGCCATGTAGACCCACTGTACGGCCTCCTGCGCCGAGTGCGCCGGACGGCTCAGGTCCAGTCCGTAGTATTCGCCCATCGTGCGGATCTCCTTGAGTGCCTTGATCTGCTCCGCGACCTCTTCGCGCAGGCGGATGCGGGCGTCGGTCATCGGGCCGGTCAGGCCGCGCAGGTCCTCGGTCTTGGCTTCGATCAGCCGGTCGGTGCCGTAGAGGGCCAGACGGCGGTAGTCGCCGATGATGCGGCCGCGGGCGTAGTTGTCGGGCAGGCCCGTCAGGAAGCCCAGCGAACGGAACGAGCGGATCTCCTCGGTGTAGACGTCGAACACGCCGTCGTTGTGCGTCTTGCGGTAGTGGGTGAAAATATCCTTAACCTTCTCGTCCACGTCGACGCCGTTCTCCTTGCAGGCGCGCGATACGACGTTGATGCCGCCGAAGGGCTTGATGGCGCGCTTGAGCAGCTGGTCGGTCTGCAGACCGACGATCAGCTCCTGTTCTTTGTCGATGTAGCCGGCTTTGTGCGAAGTGATGGTCGAAACGGTCTTGTTGTCCAGCGAACGGACGCCGTTGTTGGCGCGCTCCTCTTCGAGGGCCTTGAGACAGAGGTTCCAGATGTGCTTCGTGCGGTCGGTGGGACCCTGCAGGAAGGAGGCGTCGCCCACGTAGGGGGTGATGTTCGTCTGAACGAAACTCGTCACGTTGATCTCCTTGCTCCAAAGTCCGTCGATAAAGGTTTTGTTCAATTCCATAAATTATTATTCGTCAAAATGAGATTAAAATTGTTTTCTTTGGGATGCGCAAAGGTATGTTATTTTTTTCACAATACCGAACGCTGCGGCGCATTTTCTTAAAAAATCTTAAAAAATACCTGCGATTTGTCAGACCATATCGCCCCGGAGCGTTTTTTCTGCAGGACGGAGTCCTTCGGCCTACGGTTTGGCCCCTGCTTTGCAGCGACGAATGCGGACCGGGATCGGGCGGCATCGGCAGCGTCGGGCCCGGCGGACCGGTGCCGCCGCAGATTCCGGCGGGCCGATATGTGCGACCGATGCGGCGGAATACGGCCCGGAGGTCTCGAACGCGCATCTTGCCTTCGGGTCCCGCCGCAGTTTTTCCGGGGCGGGTGTATGTTGCGGACCTTTGCTGGTTTGCCGGGACGGATGCACGCTGTTTTGCCCGACAGGACCTTCGCTGTTTTGCGGGGTGGATGCACGCCGTTTTGCCGGAGCGAACGCTCACTGTTTTGTCGGACCGGGCGCATTGACCGGAATATTTCGTACCTTTGTCCCGGAAGCCGTCCCGTGTTTCTGGCGCCGCACCCGCTAAGATGCGCACCCGCTGAGTGCCCGCAGAGATGCGTGCCCGGCATGATGCCGCTTGGCCCTGCCTGAACGCTCTGCGGCCGCGGACCCGAAGCGGCAGGAAACGGCGACCGTAATTCCGCAAAACCGATTCGTCATGGAAGAACTGACTCTTGCGACCCCCGCACTGCTCTTTTCAGCCGTCTCGCTGATTCTGCTGGCCTACACCAACCGTTTTCTGTCGTACGCCCAGCTGGTGCGCACGCTCAAGGAGCAGCACCTCCAGCACCCCTCGAAAGTCACCCGCGCGCAGATCGACAACCTGCGCCGCCGCCTGCACCTCACGCGCACGATGCAGATTCTGGGCGTTTCGAGCCTTTTCCTCTGCGTGGTGACGATGTTCCTGCTGTATGTTGGATTTTTCGTCCTTTCGGCCTATGTCTTCGGCGCGGCGTTGCTGCTGCTGATCGGTTCGCTGGGCGTGTCGATCTGGGAAATCCAGATTTCGGTCCGCGCCCTCGAAATCCACCTGCACGACATGGAGAAATAGCCGTAATAACGAAGATGCCGCGACCTCGCGTCACTGCATCTCCCACTAACCTACTTATGTAACCTAAAACCAACTTGGAAAACCTCGTCCGGTTTTCACACTGCAAATATACGGGGCAGTCGTTACTTTGAAATGACGGCCCCGTTACATTTCCGTTTCACGGGCTGGAGGATATTCCGCCGCAAAACCCCGGCGTACCGGGAACCGCAGGCGCGTGGCCGGACGCGGACAGTGCGGTGCGGCCGGACAGACATGCGGTGATGTACGGTTCCTGCGCATGAAAGGGTCCGGAATTTCCGTCTCCGTTTTTCGCCCGCTTTCCGGAAGTGCCTTTTCGGATTAAAAAGGCGCATTTCCGTCGGTTTCGGGTTTTTTTATTAATTTAGCGGAGTGAAAACGGTGTGCGCCGGCACTCCGGTCCGGCCCGTTTCCCGATCTTCAGCGATGCTCAGACGTTTGTTCATATTGGCCGCCGTCGTGTCTCTCGGACTTCCTGCCGTCCGCGCGCAGGAGGGCGCGGCTTCGCATGCCGCGGTGATTCAGGCCGATACGCTTCCTGCGCTGCTGGAGCGGCTGGAACGGGACCCTGAGGATATAGACCTGCTGGTCGAAATCTGCTCCCAATACACCATGCGGAGCGAATTCGCCGCCATTCATCCCTACGTCTCGCGTCTCCGCAGGGCCGGCGCCGCGCACGACGACGAGCGGGCGCTGATGTACGCCGACCTCTTCTCCGGGCAGTCCTACCTGCTCGCCGAGGGCAGCGACTCGACCCGCATATACCTCGACCGGGCTTTGATCCGCGGGCGGCAGTGCGAAGACCCGGTGGCGCTGTGCCGGATTTACAATGCGCTGGGAATCTATGCCGTCAGCATCGAAACGAACTATTTCGGAGGCATCGAATATTTCCTCGAAGCGATGGAGTACGCCCGCAGCGCCTCGCTGAACCGCTTCTATCTGGTGGCGCAGTGCAATCTGGCCAATACGTATTACATGCGCAACGACCCTGCGGGCCTGAAATACGCCGAGGAGGTCTGCCGGCTGGGCACCGAGTGGGGTTACGACTACCTCGCTTTCGGCGGCGCGGTCATCAGCGCCTACATGCACTACATGCTCGGCGATCAGGACCGGGCTTTGGAATACATCCTCCGGACGCTTCCCGACACCGATAAATTCGGCTACCACACCGAGCTTTACAGCCTTTACGCCAATATCCTCCATGCGCAGGGCGACGATGCGGGCGCCGAACGCTATTACCTGATGGCGCTCGACCACATCGACGAGAAGGTCGTGACCGCTGCCGTGATGACCTACCTCAGTTACGGAACCTACCTGAACGACCGGGGCGAGTACGCCCGCGCGATTCCGGTGCTCCGGCAGGGCATCGAACTCTCGGAGCGGAGCAACAACGCCGTGCACCGCTATAAGCTCTACCAGCGCATTTCCGAGGCCGAAACCGCGCTGGGCCGCTACCGCGAGGCGCTGGACTATTTCAAGAGCTACCATAGTCAGGCGGACAGCATCTTCAACGTCGAGCGGGAGCGTTCGATCAACGAACTGCGGGTCAAGTACGACGCCGAGCGGCAGGAAAACATGCTGCGCAAGAGCGAAATCGACCTGATCCGCCAGCAGCGCCGATTCCAGCTGCTGCTGTTGCTGCTGCTCTTCGCCGTCGGCATTTCGACGGTGGTCTATATCCTCTACCGGCGCAAGGACAAGATGTACAAGCAGATCGTCCGGCAGCAGTACGAATTTCTGAAAAAGGAGAAAAAGGCCGCGCAGCCGGCCATGCCCCCCCCCGACCCTATTTCCCCGCAGACTGAAAAGCAGTCGCCCGACCGTGACGAACACGCCGTGCGCGACGCCGAACTCTTCGCCCGGATCGAATACCTGATGCAGACGGAAGGCGTCTACCGTCAGAACGACCTGACCATCGAACGGCTCGCCGAGCGGCTCGACACCAACCGCACCTATATCTCCCGTGCGATCAATCAGCAGGCCGGGAAGGCTTTCAGCAGTTATGTCAACAGCTACCGCATCGACGAGGCCGTGCGGCGTCTTTCCGACGTCGACGACGATACGCCGCTGAAGGCGCTTGCCCAGATGCTCGGCTACAACCACCTGCAAACTTTCTATACTTCGTTCCAGAGTGCGATCGGCATGCCGCCGTCTAAGTACCGCGAGAAACTGCTCAAACTCCACCGCGAGCACCAGCTCTGAGCGCAACCCCGTTTTTCGGGGTTTGTTTTTTTTCGGAATTTGTCAATTTTTACGAATTCCGAAAAGCTGCGTTTCATAAATCGTCCGGCTTCTTTTACTTTTGTCAATAGGTTAGTGAGGGGCGCCTGCCCGGTGCGGCGGTGCGTATCCTTTGGTTGTTTTGCTTGGCGGATGCCTGTTTTGTGCAGGCGGTGCCGCCGCCGAATCCCGACGTATTCCTTTAAATGCTGTTCATATGAAAAAAACTTTACTATTCAGCAGTCGATTCTTGCTGACTGCGGCCTTGTTCTTCTGCGCCGCTTCGGTCGTCTCCTGCCAGAAGGAGCCGACCGCCGACCCCGCGCCTGCGCGCGCCGCGATCCGTCTGACCGCCGAGCCGGCGGATATGGTCCGGACCAAGAGCGAGACGGACGTCGCTTACGCTTCCCGCTTCGTGGAGGGGGACGCCATCGGCCTCTTCGCCGTGATCCGCTCCGATGCCGAGACGCAGGCCTATCCGGCCGCTTCGGGCAACTATATTCAGAATGCCAAATTCGTCCGTCAGGCCGACGGTTCGTGGCGTGAGGAAGGCTCCAAATCCTATTACATGGAGCAGGGGCAGGTCATGGACCTCTATGCCTATTATCCCTATGCCGAAAATGCCGATCCGACGGCGCTCGTCTACGACGCTTCGGTTGCCGAAGCCGACTTCATGACGGCCCGCACGCCGGGATTCAGCGAGCGCGACGGCGAGATCAGACTCGTGTTCCGCCATAAGCTGGCGCTGGCCGAAGCCTTCGTCGCGGACGCCGACAAGCTGGCCGATTACGCCGTGACGGTGCAGGACGTGCGCACGAAAGCCGTCTTCTCGTTGGCGGCCGCGGCCCAAGATGCCGAAATGCAGTCCGTGGACGCCAAGACGGCTTCGGTGGCGATGACGCGCTGCGGCAACGCCTTCCGCGCTTACCTGCCGGCGCAGGAGATCGCCGAAGACAAGGCCCTGCTGAAGGTCGAGGGCAACGGCTTCGCGGCTTTCGACTACACGCATCCGGGCAAAACCTCGCTGGCCGTTGGTCAGGTCCGCAAACTGCTGGTTACGCCCGCTTTCGCAAATCCCGAACTGCTCCCCAACTGTTACGTCGTATCGCCGGGCGAGACGCTCTACATTCCCGTTTGCAAAGCCTTCGGCGTGTGGGAGAAGAACGAAGTGCTGGCGGGCGCCGGCACCGGCATGCTGGGAGCCATGGGCGCCCGCGTAGTCTGGGAGGACGTGCGCTATCTGCTCAACGACGACCAGATCACCGTGCTGGGCAGCGGCTCTAAGGCCGTTATTCAGGTGCGCACCACGCCCCGGAGCTGCGGCAACGCGGTGCTCGCGCTGGAGATCGGCGGCGAGATCCGCTGGAGCTGGCATCTCTGGATCACCGATTACGATCCCAACGATCCCGAAACGCAGAAGTCGAAGAACGGCCGGACCTTCATGGACCGTAACCTCGGCGCGATGAACGCCGAATACGGCAGTACCGACGCATTGGGTCTCCAGTACCAGTGGGGCCGCAAGGACCCGGTTCCGTGCCCTGCGAAATGGGACGACATCGCTACGCGCCCCGTGTGGAACGGCGTGGGCGTCAAGGTCGGTTTCTCGACCAAGGCCAATTCGGCCGTGATCCGCGACAACCTCGTGGCTTCGATCAACGAGCCGCTGGCGCTCATCAAGGGCCTCGGCCTTCCCTACGACTGGTATGCTACCGAGAAAAAACAGGGGCAGAACCGCTGGTGCGCCGCCGACGGCTCGAAAACCGAGTTCGATCCCTGTCCCCGCGGATGGCGGGTTCCCGTGTCCGGTTTCGGAACCTTGTCGCCGTGGTACAATTGTGTTACTGCCGGCATCCCGTGGCTCAACGGAGTGATCTGGGAGGATCTGGGCTACTGGCCCGCGGCCGGTCTGCTCGAATCCAGCGGCCAGAGCTATCTCGGCATGTTCGGATACTATTGGGCGGCGACTCCCGGTGAAAACCTGAGCCCCGGCATTTCGCAGGAGGAGTGCGCCTACGGGTACAACTTCGACAACCAGCATTCTCAGACCAGCTACCTCCAGTACCGTCATACCGTTTTGTCGGTGCGCTGCGTCAAAGTGCAGTAATTCGATGTCTCACGCTTTAAAAAGATAATCACCATGAAATATACAGGTTCCATCCATACGACGTTTTATGCGCTTCTGGCCGCCGCCGCGCTTACGGCCGCCGGCTGCAGCGACGACGATAACGAAAAGGGCGGAGGAGCGACTGGCGTCGAGGCGAACTTCTCGGCCGAAATCACCCCTTACACCCGTGCCGCCGGCGACACTTGGACCAACGGCGATGCCGTCGGCATCTATATGCTCGGCGGCGATGCGGGCACGGCGGACAACGTGCGCTATACCTGCGAACCCAACGGACGGCTGTCGGCCGCGGATGCGAAAATCGTCATTCCCGGCAGCGGCACTTTCGATTTCGTCGCCTATCACCCTTACAAGCAGAGCAGCCTGAGCGGCGATGCGGGTAAGATCGACGGCTACCTCTATCCCGTCGTCCTGAGCGACCAGACCGATCCCGCGGCGATCGACCTTCTGTGGAGCGACAATGCGACCGGGGTCACGGCCGCCGCGCCCGACGTGAAGTTCACCTTCGAACACGTGCTGTCGAAGGTCGAAATCGCCGTCAAGCAGGGCGGAGGCATCTCGGCCGACGACCTTGCCGGGGTTGTCGTCACCATCGACGGCGTCTACAACGAGGGCTTCTTCGCCCTGAACAGCGGCAGGATCGGCAATACGGGCGTTCCCGGTGCCGTGACGGCGCGCGCCGTCACCGAGGGCGTCAGCTACGAGGCGATCGTTCTGCCGACCACCGGCGCCGCGCAGCAGGGCCGCGTCTTCACGGTGGAGGCTCCCCTGCTGGGACGCACCTACACATGGACGATGCCCGACGACTATCTTTTCGTGGGCGGCAAGATCCACGAGATCGAAATTACGGTCGACGTGGACGGCATTTCGGTCGTCACGGGCGACATCGCCGACTGGAACGGCGGCGATTCCAATCCCGAAGTCGAGACCGACGACGCCGAATTCCTCGCGCTTCCCAACTCCTATATCGCCCGTCCGGGTTCGACGGTGACGATTCCCGTTGCCAAGGCCTATGCCGCATGGCACAATATCCCGATGCTTCAGGAAGGCTCGTTCAGCATTCCCAACGACCTGACCGCCCGCATCGTATGGCAGGAGCGTTTCGATGAAGACGAAACCATCCTGTTCTCGACCAACGACAAGGTCACGATGACCGGATCGGGCATCAATGCCGCAATCGAAGTCGTCCTGAATCCCGATGTCGAAGGCAGCCTTGTCGTGGGCGTGTACGACGGCGACGGCAACTGCTACTGGAGCTGGCATATCTGGGCCACCGAGTACGATCCCTCGCAGCCCGCAGGGCAGCAGACCGTCGGCGGCAACGTCTTCATGGACCGCAATCTGGGCGCCACTTCGCTCGTGAAGGGGCCGCAGAGCGCCGGATGTTTCTACCAGTGGGGCCGCAAGGACCCGTTCCAAGGTCCCTATACGTGGATGATGTTCCTCAATGCCAACGCCGGCTGGTCGAACGACGGTATCGGCAAGTTCATGACGCTCAAAGGGCTTGCTTCGACGAAGGTTCCCTCCGAGAATCTCGTGGCTTCGGTCCAGCAGCCTTACCGCTATATTGTGGGTATTTCCGGAACGCAGGACTGGCTGTCGCCGGATGTCGGCGGCGAAGCCTACCGCTGGAGCAACGCCGACGGTACGAAAGGCGTCTTCGACCCGTGCCCCGACGGGTGGCGCGTACCGTTTCGGGCGCGGGAGCCGCTTCCGCATGGGCCGATCTGAACGGCGTGTGGGATGCGGAGCGTACCGGATGCGTTTTTGCCGAAGGCAACGGGTACTATCCTGCGGCCGGCTATATCAATATCATGTCGGCGTCGGGTTCCGGCGGCGGCGCGGAAGCGGGTACTTCGGGCTACTGCTGGAGCGCATCGTCTGCCGGCAAGAACGGCTATGCGCTGACTTACAGCGTCTCCGCCATCAAAACCGAGGCCGAACCGAGCAAGACATGGGCCTGCCCCGTACGCTGCGTGAAGGATGTCAAATAGCATGCGGATATAGGAAGAAGACCGCCGCCCTTTCGTGGAGCGGCGGTCTTTGTTTTGGCGGCCGTACTGTGTTTTCTGTCCGTTGTTTTTCGTGTGGTGTTTTCTGTGCGGTGTTTTCCGGCCGCTGTCTTCCGGTCGTCCGGTCCGGAATTCTCCGCAGGCCTGTCTTCTGCCGCGCCTATTTTCTGCTTTCGAGGAAGTAGTGCTGCGACTTGAGCAGGTTGCGGGCCTGCAGGATCATCGTCTTGGTTTCGTTGAGGATCGTCAGATAGAGTACGCTGGCCCGCGTGCTGGCTGCCGGGTCGCCGTTGATGCGGCGCAGCTGGTTCTTGATCGCCTCGACGATGGTGTCGAAGAGCTTGTCGCGCATTTCGAGCACCATGTCCAGATCCGAAAAGTCCTTCGTGCGGAGCATGTCGTTGATTTTGTCGAAAATCGCCTCCACCTGATCGTTTACGCGCATCAGATCCACGATCTGCTCCTTCGACAGCCCTTCGTGGTTGTTGTCGATGTGTCCGAACGCAGGACGGGTGATGTGGATCAGCGCCTTGGTCACCTCCGAGAGGTAATCCGTCACCTGCACGTAGAAGTGCCCGGTGTCGATGTCGCACTGCTGCAGGCGGCGCAGCGTCGGCATGATGCCGTATTTGCGGTCGCGGGCCTCTTCGAAGAGCCTGTTCGACGACTGCACCATCTCCTTGAGCACCTTGCGGTTCTCCTTGAAAACGGCGACCAGCGTCCGGTTGTAAATGCGCGTCACCTGCTCCATCGTCGTGCATACTTCGCCGATGCAGACGCAGAGCACTTCGTCCGGAGTCTCGGCCTTGATTACCGGCAGTTCCTCCGCGGCAGCTTTCTCCTCCGGCTTGGTGCGGTGGCTGCGGATGAGCAGCCATGCGCAGAGAGCGACGAGCGCCGCGACGGCGATCCAGCCGCCCCAGAGCAGCAGCAGCGTCACGCAGAGGGCGATCAGGAATCCGCCGAGCGCGGTGATGAACCACCCCGAAATGACGGCCATGACGCCCGTGATGCGGTATACGGCGCTTTCGCGGCCCCACGTGCGGTCTGCGAGCGATGAGCCCATAGCCACCATGAAGACCACGTAGGTGGTCGAGAGCGGCAGTTTGTAGGAGGTGCCTATGGCGATCAGGATCGAGGCGGCCGTGAGGTTTACGACGGCGCGGATCATGTCGTAGGGCGCCGACGAACGCTCCTCGGCGGGCAGCGGTTCGAAGCGTCGGTCGATGACTTTCTGCATGCGGTCGGGAATCAGCCCCGTCCACATGGTGTTGAGCGCGAGCGAGGCGCGTACCAGACTGCGCGATACGAAGGTCGAGCCGAACCGCTCGTCGCCCTCGTGCTGTGAGGCGAGCGAAAGCTCGGTTTCGGCGACGTGGCGCGACTTTTTCGAGAAGAAGACCGTCAGGACCATCACCGCGCCCGACAGCAACAGCAGCAGGAAGTTGGCGCGCGCCGGATTGGCCAGTTCGCCCATCATGATCGACTCGCTGCCCGTTTCGCGGGCGATCTGCCATGCGTCGTAGCTGGCCAGCGGCACGCCGATGAAGTTCACCAGATCGTTGCCTGCGAAGGCCAGCGCCAGCGCGAAGGTGCCTGTGAGGATGGTGATGCGCATGATGTTGAGCCGCATGCGCTGGAAAATCCAGAGCACGACCGACGCCCCGGCCCAGAAGACGAGCAGCGTTACGAGCACGTGCTCGCCGACGTATTCTCCGACCGAAGTCGGAATCAGCCCCGAACTTTTCAGCCCCTTGAACAGCGCGAAGTAGAGGATGCCCGCCAGCGAAATGCCGCACCATACGGCGCCCCAGCGGCGGAACACCTTCGCGTAGCGGAACGAGAAGATGAGCCGCGAAACGTACATGAAGAGCGACCCTGCGGCGAACGCCAGCGCCACCGAGAGCAGGATGGCCGCGATGATGGCCATCGCCTTTCCGGTGTTGATGTACTGCGAGAGGTCCGAAACCGAAGCGGCCGGATCGCCCCAGATGTGGTAGAGTGCCGCGGCGACTCCCGCGCCCAGCAGTCCGAATACCATCGATACGGTGGTCGAGGTGGGCAGTCCGAGGGTGTTGTAAATGTCCAGCAGCAGGATGTTGCCCAGCATCATGCCCAGAAAGAGCATCATGATCTCCGGGAAGGAGAATTGTCCGGGATAGAAGACGCCGCTGCGCGCCACCTCCATCATGCCGCTCGACGTGAGCGTGCCGACGAGGATGCCGGCGGCGGCGATCCAGAGGATGACGCGGCGCGGTGCGGCTTTCGATCCGAGGGCCGAGTTGAGAAAGTTGACCGCGTCGTTGGCCACGCCCACGACGATGCCCATCACGGCCAGCAGGCCCATGACGATGACGATGCTTGTGAATAGAGGACTCATATGGTCGTTTGTCGTTTGTTTTCGGCGGCTCCGTTTTGGCGCTCCGCCGTATGTTTTCGTCCGGTCCTGCATCCGTTTTCCGGAGGAGGCTTTCACCCGCCGTCTTGGGCGGAGATCGCCGCCCTGCGGTGCGGGCCGGTCTTTCCGGTGCAAAGGAACGAAACGGATGTTACAAACGTGTTACGGACGGGTTGCGGCTCTATGAATGTTTGCGCAGGGTGAAGGTGAATTCCAGTCCGCCGCGCTCCGAGTTGCGGACCGAGATCGTGCCGCCGTGCATCATCACGGCGTTTTTGACGATCGCAAGCCCCAGCCCCGTGCCGCCCAGCTTGCGCGAACGCCCCTTGTCGATGCGGTAGAAGCGTTCGAAAATGTGGGGCAGGTGTTCTTCCTCCACGCCGATGCCGTTGTCGGCGAACTGCAGCGTGTACTGCTCCGGCGAGTTGTCCAGCAGGCGGATGAAAATGTCGCGTCCGCCCGAATAGGCCGCGGCGTTGTCCGCGAGGTTGCGGAACACCGAACCCAGCAGCGAGGGGCTGCCCTCCATTTCGAGCGGATAGGGGAAGTCGCAGTTCACGCGCAGCCGCTGCCCTTCGGGCCGGAGCTGCATGTCGGCGCGGATTTCGTCCACGATGTCGTTCAGCACGACACGCTCCTTGCGGATCAGCTGGCTCGCCTCGTCCATGCGCGTGACGGTCGAGATGTCGGCGAGCAGGCTGCGCAGCCGCGCCACCTGCGCGCAGCTCTTTTCGAGGAACGCCGTGCGCTTCTCCGCTCCGAGCCCCGGATTGTCCAGCAGAGTTTCCAGATACCCCTGAATCGCTGCCACGGGCGTTTTCAGTTCGTGGTTGATGTTGTTCGTGAGTTGTTTCTTGATGCGGATTTTCTCCTGCTGTTCGTGCAGCGCCAGCGCATGTTCGCGGTCGCGGTCGGCCGTGGTGCGCTGCAGGCGGGCGTACAGCCGGATGATATGGCTCGATATGTCGCCCAGCTCGTCGTGCGGAAAGACCGCCTGCTCGTCGATCCGCTCGCCCCGCTCGGCGCGCTGGGCGAAATCTCTCAGCCGCGTGATGTTGTGTCCCAGCCGGCGGGTCGCGAAGTAGGCCGCCACGCTCATCAGCAGCGTGACGCCCAGCATGAACCACAGAAATTCGCGGTCTGCGGCCAGCACTTCGCGGAGCGTTATCGAATAGGGCACGGCCGAGCGGACGACGACCCCGCCGTCGGACATGGCCGAATAGAAATAGTAGAGGTCGGTGCTCTCCGAATGGCGGCGGATCGTGAATCCCGTGCCGCGGGCGAGGGCTTCGGCGACTTCGGGGCGGTCGAGGTGGTTGGTTTCCGGAAGGCTGCCGGCCGAATTGTCGAAGGTGACGCGCCCGGCGGCGTCGATCACCGTCACGCGCAGGTCGCCGAACGGTTCGTCGCGTGCGGCGATGAACTCCTCAGGCGTCGCGCCGTCGGCGAGGGCGTCGAGCATCCGCAGGTTGAAGAGCTGCAGGCGGGTGTCGAGCCGTTCGGCCTTGAACTGCTTTTCGCGGCCGTACTGAAAGACGATGAAGCAGGCGACCAGCGCCCACGAAAACGCGAGCAGCAGCAGGAAGAGCCGCCGGTGGTAGGAGAGGCTACTCCTCAAACCCGTACCCATAGCCCAGACGTGTTACGATGTGATCTCCGTAGACGCCGATTTTGCGTCGCAGCCGCGTGATATTGACGTCGATGGTGCGGTCCAGCACGATTACCTCGTCGCTCCAGACCTGATGCAGTATCTCCTCGCGCGAAAAGATTCTGCCGCGGTTCGAAAGCAGCAGGGCGAGTATCTCGAACTCTTTTTTTGTCAGGGCCAGCGGCGTTCCGTCCACGGTGCAGATTTTGCGGACGAGGTCCATGTGCAGCCCTTCGAACGCGATCGCCCTGCTCTGGCCCTCCTGCGGTGCGGTGCGGCGCAGCACGGAGCGCACGCGGGCCAGCACTTCGCGCACGGAGAAAGGCTTGGCGATATAGTCGTCGGCTCCGATGTTGAGCCCCGCGACCGTGTCGTCCTCGGTGTCTTTGGCCGTGCAGAAGATGATCGGCACGGCGGCCGTTTCGGGCTGCGCCCGGAGCTGCCGGGCCATCTTGAATCCGCTCATCTCGCCCATCATGACGTCGAGCAGAATCAGCGAATAACGTTCGGGGTGCATGCCGAGGGCCTGTTCGGCGCTGTACGCCGTATCGACTTCGTAACCCTCGACTTCGAGATTGAACTGAAGAATCTCGCAGAGGGATTCCTCGTCGTCCACCACAAGGATTTTGTGCTTTGTCATAACTGTTACGGATTGGTATCCGCATCAAAAGTACGTAACAATCCCTTTATTGCGTGGTCCCCGCCGAATATTTAACCGAAATGTAACAGCCCGTCATTCGCCCAGCACCTGCATCTGCTGGCGGATCGACTCCTCGTGGATGGCCTGCAGCACCGAGCGCATGAATTCGCGGTCCATGCCCAGCTGTACGGCCTGCTCCGCGCGTCGCGCCAGCAGGTCTTCGTAACGTTTGGCCTGAAGGATCGGCATGTTGTGCTCTTTCTTGTATTGCCCGATGTCGCGCGATACCCGCATGCGGCGCACGAGCAGTTCGAGCAGTTCGTCGTCTATCTTGTCGATCTGCGAACGCAGTTCCGAAAGGCTCTCCGTCGTGGTGTTGGCTTCGCGGATCACCAGACTGCGGCAGATGTAGGCCAGACCCTGCGGTGTCACCTGTTGGGCCTTGTCGCTCCACGCGCAGTCGGGCGAACAGTGCGCTTCGACGATCAGCCCGTCGAATCCGAGGTCCATGGCCTGCTGCGAAAGCGGCGCGATCAGTTCGCGGCGGCCTCCGATGTGGCTGGGGTCGCAGAAGATCTGCAGGCCCGGCAGGCGGCGGTGCAGCTCGATGGGGATCGACCACATCGGATGGTTGCGGTAGAGACTCTTGTCGATCGACGTGAAGCCGCGGTGAATGACTCCTAGACGGCGGATGCCGGCGTTGTAGATGCGCTCCACGCCGCCGATCCACAGTTCGAGGTCCGGACTCACGGGGTTTTTGACCAGCACCGGAATGTCGTGGCCGCGCAGTGCGTCGGCGATCTCCTGCATGGCGAAGGGATTGGCCGTGGTGCGGGCGCCGATCCAGATCATGTCGATGCCCCCTTCCAGTGCCGCCATGACATGCTTGCGCGTGGCGACCTCGGTGGCGGTGTACATGCCCGTTTCGCGCTTCACGCGCCGGAGCCATGCCACGCCTTCGGCGCCCACGCCCTCGAACCCTCCGGGTTTGGTGCGGGGCTTCCAAAGTCCGGCGCGGAAAATCCGCACGCCTTCGGCGGCCAGTTCGCGGGCGGTTTCGATCACCTGCTCTTCGGTTTCGGCGCTGCACGGTCCCGCGATGACCAGCGGGCGCCGGGGATCGAGTCCCGGAAAATTGATGGGTTGCAAATCTTTCATATCAGTTCTGTTTGAATTATTGTCGTTTGTCTTGTCTCTGTCTTTTCGCGTCATTCGCAGCCTGCCGCCGCGTTTGCGTCTCTGTCCCCGCCTGCCGCGAAAATCGGGTCCTATGTCCTTCTGTTCAGATTTCGGGATTGGGATATTCGGCGTATTCGCCCAGAATCCGGAAGTCGCTGGTCAGCGGCCGGGCCGCATCGACCGCCTGCCGGTACCGCACCGGGTCGTCGAAGGTGACGTCCACGTAAAACCGGTATTCCCATTCGCGTCCGATGATCGGCAGCGACTGTATTTTCGTGAGGTTGATTCCGTAGAAGGATAACAGCGTCAGCACTTTCGAGAGGCTCCCCTGCGTGTGGGGCAGCGTGAATACCAAAGACGCTTTGTCGGTGCGGACCGGATCGGTGAACTCCGCCGCGCGGCTGCGGTCGGCCAGTACCAGAAAACGGGTGAAGTTGTGCTTGTTGGTCTCGATGCCGCGTTCGAGGATTTCGAGTCCGTAGAGTTCCGCGGCTTCGGCGCCGCAGATGGCCGCCGTGCCGGCGAGCCGCTGGCTGGCGATTTCGCGGGCGCTTCCCGCCGTGTCGTCGCGCTCGACGACTTTCATCGCGGGCCGGGTCTTGAGGTATTCGCCGCACTGCATCAGGGCGATCGGGTGCGAATGCACCTCGCGGATGTCGGCGATTTGCTGTCCCGGAAGCGCCGCCAGCACGTGCGAGATGCGGAGCTTGTACTCGCCGATGACCGTCAGCGTGCTGCGGCGCAGCAGTTCGTGGTTAGGCAGCAGGCTTCCGGCAATGGTGTTTTCGATGGCCTCCACCCCCAGCAGCTCCGCGTCGGCCGCCATGCGGGCGAACTGCTCGTCGAAACTCACGCAGGGCAGCACTTCGACCTCTTCGCCGGGGAAACTTCCGTGCGCCGCCGTCTCGTGGAAACAACCCGCTATCCCCTGTATCGTTATCCGTTTCATCTTCTGAATCGCATTAAAAAATCCCGCTCTTCTGCAGAACGGGATTCTTCGTGTTTTCACTCTATTGTTTTATACAGTTAATTGCATGCCATCCCGCTTCTTCCCTTGCTATAAAAGAAAAAGTAAAAGAAATAATATGCAAAACCGTAAAGTCTCATTGTCTCCTTGGTGGATTAACCTCTGGCAAATGTAGTGAAATATTCCCGAAATCCAAATTTTCAGCCCTGTTTTTTGCCTGCCGCGGCCAGTTTGCGCTCCCTGAAACGCTTCTTGAACTGCTGGCGGCGTCCGAACAGAAGCCTGAAAAACGTGCCTCGCAGCAGCGTGTCGTCCATATCCCACTGCCGCGTTTCGGCGTAGCGGTCGAGGATGTATAGAAACGCCACGGCCGGGCAGCTCAGCCGCCGCAGGTTGATCATGCATTCGTCGGGGCGGAGCGGCCGCCGGAGGAATTTCATGCGGTTTATGTCGATCAGCTGGAAATCGTAGCGTCCCGTCGCCTCGTCGTGCCGCCAGAGGATGTTGGTCTGGTTGAAATCCTCGTGGCAGATCCCTTTTTCGTGGAGCCGGACGGTGAAACGGGCGAATGCTTCGAGCACGGGCAGCGAATCGGAGGTCGGGAACCGTTCCGTAGCCGCCGTGAGCGGTGCGTAGTCCGACCGGCGGGATACGAAATAGGTCTCCGTTATCAGCCCGTTGCGGCGGTATTCGCTCCATGCGACGGGTTCGGGCGTGTCGATTTCCAGCTCGCGCAGGCGCAGGGCGTGTTCGTAGGCGCGCCGGGCCTTGCTCTTGCGGAAAAACGAGTACATGACGGCATTGAACGCGCTGGGCCGTTTGTAACGCTTGACCACGAGCCGTTCGCTTCCGATGTCGAAGGCGCGGATCTGATTGCGGCCGTCGTGAAGCACTTCGCCCGACACCGGGAAAAGTTCCGGAAGCTGCCGGACGAACTGCCGCAGGTGTTCCATGCCGGGATTGACCGTAATTTTCATGTCCGTATTCATTTACACGGCAAAGTTACGGCAAACGATCGGCTTGGATAGTCCATTTTGGGCGCAGTATTGGCTGATTGGGCGGCAATCGGGCTTCGGATTGTTTGTTTTGTCGCTTTTCGTCTGCCTGAAGCGGCCGCCCTTCCGGAGACTTCCGCATGGAATGCGGCGTCTCGGCGGCCGGCGGACCCCAGCGTGCATCTCCGCATTTGGCGTCTCGGCAGCCAAGCCCCTCCCCGGCCTGCATCTTTCGCATTTGGCATCTCCGCAGCCGGCGGACCGCTGCCGTCCGCTCCACCTGTTCCCTGCCGGTCTTCAGGCCTTTCCGCCGAAATGAAAAAAGGATTACGTGACACCGTAATCCTTGCTTTGCGAGCTGTTGACGAGGATTGAACTCGTGACCTCTTCCTTACCAAGGAAGTGCTCTACCACTGAGCTACAACAGCAACATTTCTCATTCGAGTGGTGCAAAAGTACATAAGAAAAATGAAAAGACCAAAAATTTGTGCGGTTTTCACAATTATTTTCTATCTTTACTTTTGAATTATAACTCTAAACCCATGAAACGTATACTGATAATAGGCGCCGGAGGCCAGATAGGTTCCGAGCTGACGGTTTACCTGCGCAAAATCTACGGCGACCGCAACGTCGTCGCCACCGACATGCGCGAATGCAAGGCTCTCGGCGAAGCAGGGCCTTTCGAAGTGCTCAACGCCCTCGACGCTACGGCCATGGCCTCGGTGGTCGCCCGTTACCATATCGACTCGATCTTCAACCTCGTGGCGCTGCTCTCGGCCGTCGGCGAGCGCAATCCCCAGATGGCGTGGAACGTCAACATGGGTGCGCTGAACAATTCGCTCGAAGTGGCCCGCCAGCACCACTGCGCGCTCTTCACGCCCAGCTCGATCGGCGCCTTCGGCCCCACCTCGCCCAAGGACCGGACCCCGCAGGATACCATCATGCAGCCCACGACGATCTACGGCATCTGCAAGGTCACGGGCGAAATGCTGGGCAACTACTATCACCACAAATACGGCGTCGATACCCGCTCGGTGCGTTTTCCGGGCATTATTTCGAGCGTCACGCTGCCCGGCGGCGGCACGACCGACTATGCGGTCGAGATCTACTACGAGGCCATCCGCTCCGGGCGGTTCACCTGCCCCGTGCCGCCGGACGTCTATATGGACATGATCTACATGCCCGACGCGCTGCGCGCCTGCGTCGAACTGATGGAGGCCGATCCCGCGAAACTCGTTCACCGCAACAGCTTCAACATCGCCTCGATGAGCTTCACGCCGGAGATCATCTGCGCCGAGATCAGGAAGCGTCTGCCCGATTTCACGATGGATTACGACGTCGATCCCGTCAAGAAGGAGATCGCCGAGAGCTGGCCCAATTCGCTGGACGACACCTGCGCCCGCG
>ENA-ORTV01001194-ORTV01001194.1-human-gut-metagenome-genome-assembly--contig:-NODE-1194-length-29121-cov-6.997764_pt1 | contig 29121 bp, 26 predicted proteins | sample MGYA00241915_ERZ509194 | MGnify/ENA primary metagenome ERZ509194 (study PRJEB26280, sample SAMEA2338810) | human gut metagenome | biome: human gut; feature: human-associated habitat; material: faeces... | reverse complement strand
GCCCTGAGCGGTGCGGAGCGCGGCATCACCAAGGCATTTGGCAGTGTTCATCCGGTGGAGCTGATGGCATACACCCTGCGGATGTTCGGACAGGGCATGAAGGTTTGCGTCGAGATTGCACTGATGGCGCTGGACTGCGGCAGCATCTCCTACGGCAGACCGGTCGTGTGCATTGGAGGTTCCGGACGCGGCGCAGACACTGCCTGTATCCTGACACCGTCCTACAGCTCGTCGCTGCTGGAAACCAAAATTCATGAAATTCTTTGCAAACCGGCGCTTTACCCGGAAGAAAATCCTGCGAAGTAAGAACAACAACCCCCCTGCCTTTCGACAGAAAGGCAGGGGGGGTCTACTTTTTGTAAATTTAAAGACAAATATTATTGCGGGAGAAGCAGGTAAAATGCAAAATTTTGGTATTATTTATCCTATCAGGATAAATTGCTATGAAAATTACTCGAATTTACTCAAAACAGAATGATGGTGATGCCGTCGTTTTGTCTGCCGAAATCGACATCCGTTTTCAGCTGCGGACAGATTTCGATTGCCTTGCGGCCTGCATCGGTGAAGGGGGTAAAATCTTCTCCGCGCACAAAATGGCGAATCATCCCGGAGCGCTGACGCTCGGTGCACAGCTTCTGGCAGGCGGTCTTGAGAGCTCCGCCCTTGCCGGAGGAGCCGTATCCGTGGATCAGCTTCATGGCCGGGGTCCCCAGATGACGGGCCGCCTCCACCTCCGCCGCCAGGCGGCGCAGAGCCTCCGCCGCGTCGGGCCGTCCCAGCTCCAGATTCAGTTCCCGTATGGGCTTGCTCATGGTGTCTCCTTCATCTGTGTCACAAAATAGCGGAAGATCTCCCGGGCGTCCGGGGCGTCCTCCCGGCACAGGGCATAGCTCTGCCGCTCCGGGTGCCACTGGACCCCCAGCACCGGCAGCTCCTGATGCACCACTGCCTCTGTCACGCCGTCCTCCGCCCATTGCACCGGCCGCAGGGGCTCTGCCAGGCGGTCCGCCGCCTGATGGTGGCAGCTGGTAACGGCAGGGTGCTCCCCCAGCAGCTGCGCCATGATCCCCTCCGCCCGGGTGGGGTGCACCATATCGCCCCGGGGCAGCTGGTGGCCGGAAATATCCCGCAGGGTGCCGCCCCAATAGACGTTCAGCGCCTGCATCCCCCGGCAAATGCCCAGGATGGGCCGCCGGGACCGGACAAAGGAATCCACCAGGAACGTCTCCGTTCCCGGCAGCGGACCCCGGATGTCCCCGCCGCCGGGCAGCAGCAGTCCGTCGCAGTCCAGGCTGCGGTACAGGTCCCGGCACAGCACCACCCTGGCTCCGGCAGCCTCCAGCGCCGCCGCATAATTGCCGTATTGGCCCGGCACGCCGTACAGGAAAACAGCAGGCTTCATCGCATTTCCCCCCTCCATGCATTACATGCGCGGAGGGAAGAAATTATGCCTACCAGTTCTGCTGCGCCAGAATGACCTTTTTGTAGCTGCGGCGGAAATACAGCAGCTCCGCTGCGCCGGTAATGGCCCAGGAGAAGATATACAGCAGATACAGGGACGTGATGGTGCCGAACCATGCGAAGATGGTGTACACCCAGATGACCCGGAACACACAGGAGCCCATGACCACGATAACCGTGGGCACCACGCTCTTGCCGATGCCCCGGGAGGCGGCGATGCTGGCGTCCATCAGGGGCGACACCACATAGGAAAAGCTCATGATCCGCAGCCGCTCCATGCCCGCGTCGATGACCCCGGTCTCGTTGGCAAACAGAGACAGGAAGCTGCGGCCGAACAGCAGCAGCAAAACGCCGCATATGGCCCCCACACCGGCGGCATAGCACATGCTCACCAGATAGCTCTTGGTAATGCGCTGGGTCTTGCCCGCGCCCCAGTTCCGGCTGACGAAGGTGGCGCAGCCGGTGTAGAACGCCGCCATCATGTTGAACAGCAGGGTATCGGCGTTGGCGGCGGCCGCAGCGCCGGACACCGTTACCGCATCGAAGGAGTTGACGCCCACCTGGACAAACAGGTTGGCAATGGCGAAGATCGCGTTTTGCAGACCCGTGGGGATGCCGATGGTCAGCACCCGCCTGGCCTCCTGCGGATGCACCCGCAGCCTGGACAGGCACAGACGGCAGGCGTCCTTCCGCCTCAGCAGGTGCAGCACGATCAGCAGGGCCGACAGGCACTGGGCGATCACGCTGGCCACGGCCACGCCCTCGGCGGCCATGTGGCACCGGATGACGAAGAACAGGTTCAGAATCACATTCAGCACACCGGCGACGGACAGATACAGCAGCGGCCGCCGGGTGTCGCCCATGGCGCTCATAATGCCGTTGCCGCAGTTGTAGATGGCCATGGCCGGCATGCTCAGGGCATATATTTTCAGATACAGAGTGGCTCCGTCAATCAGCTCGTCCTTGGTATGCAGCATGGTCAGCATAGGACCTGCCAGCAGCATGCAGATCAGGCACACAATGATGCCGAAGGCGGCGCACAGCACGAAGGACGTGTGGACCGTCTTTTCCACCCGCTCCCGGTCGCCCATGCCCAGGCCCCGGGCCACCGCCACATTGACGCCGCTGCCCATGCCGATCAGCAGCCCTGTAAACAGCGACACCAGCAGCGTGGTGGACCCCACCGCGCCCAGGGCGCGATAGTCGGCAAATTTACCGGCGATGGCCACGTCGCTGAGGTTGAACAGCACCTCCAGCACCTGGGTCATCATCAGCGGCAGGCTGAACAGCAGCATATTTTTCCACAGGGACCCCTCCGTCATGTTGACGGACAGCGCGCCCCTTTTGCGATTTTCTTCCATGGAACACACCTCTGATCTCAAAAAATCCTGTACTCAATGGGACAGTATAACACCGCTTTTTCCGCAAAACAACCCCCTGCGAACACATATTTTCCTATGGAGAAAGCTCTGGGAATTGTGCACAATGATGGGACCCATAAATTTTTATCCGCCCCCTTGACAACGTAACACTGTTATGCTATCATCATAACAATGTTACGGAACACTGTTACGTATCCAAAAGCGACGGGAGGAACGATATGGATCAGGAGTTGATCTCAAAAAAGGAGCTGCTGGAGACGTTCGGCATCTCCTACGGGGCCCTGTACCGGTGGAAGCGGATGGGGCTGATTCCGGAGGCGTGGTTCCTGCGGCGGTCCACGTCCACGGGACAGGAAACCTTCTTCCGCCGGGACCAGATCTGCCAGCGGGTCCGGCTGATTCTGGACAACAAGGAGCACCAGACCCTGGACGAGCTGGCGGCCAGTCTGGCGGAGAATCGTCAGACCGTTATGGCCCGGCGAAAGCTCATTATTGAAACGGCCTATGGCCGCAGGGAATTTCCTCTGGAGGAGGTCCGCCGCGCTGTGGTGGCGGAGGGCCAGCGCCAGGAGGACGTATTGGAATTATTGAAGGAGGTCACATTATGAACGAGAAGATGGATATGAGAATTTCCGGCAGCAGCACCATGCCCGGCGGCGAATACGACCGGGTGTCCATCAACGGCAGCGGCACGGTCCAGGGAGATCTGCGGTGTCAGAGCCTCAGCTGCTCCGGCAGCGCCCGGGTCCAGGGAGACGTGGACTGCGCCGGCGAGGTTCGCAGCAGCGGCAGCAGCAAGGTCACCGGCAGCATCACCTGCGAGAGCCTCGGCTGCTCCGGCGCGGTGAAATGCGAGGGCAGCATCCTGTCCCGGGGCCGGATCCACAGCTCCGGCGCCATGAAGGTAAGCGGCAGCCTGGAGGGCGGCGAGGTAGACGTATCCGGCGGCCTGGAGGCTGCGGACATCCGCTGCCAGGAGCTGCGCTGCTCCGGCGCCATGAACGTCTCCGGCGGCGTGGAGGCGGAAGCCGTCCGCATTTCCGGCATGGCCGGCATCCCGGGCCTGCTGAACGCGGAAACCGTGGAGATCGCCGCCGACCGCGGCATCCGGATCGGCAGCATCCGCATCTATAAGCCCACCCAGGTCTCCCTGCTGGGCCTGTTCCGCAGCAGCTGCTCCTGCGTCCAGGCAGGCGATATCGAGGGCGATGACGTGGACCTGGAATACACCCAGGCCGACGTGGTCCGGGGACGCCGGGTCCGCATCGGCGAGGGCTGCTCCATCGGACGGGTGGAGTACAGCGAGAGTCTGGACGCCTGGGACGGCACCGTGGGCGAGGCCATCCAGACCGGTGAGTGATATGGAACTGCTGTACGCCGACAAGCGCATCGCCGTGGCGGTGAAGCCCCCTGGTATCCTCAGCACCGACGAGCCCGGCGGTATGCCGGAGCTGCTGCGCCGCCAGCTGGGCACCCCCTGCATCCGCACCGTTCACCGGCTGGACGCCGCCACCGGCGGGTGTTCGCCCGGTCCGCAGCCGCGGCCTCCATCCTGTCCGGCCAGGTCCGGGACCATCAGTTCCGGAAAACATACCTGGCCGTGGTCCGGGGTGACCCGGGACACAGCGGGACATGGCGGGACCTGCTGGGCCGCGACCCGGTGCGGCGGCGCACGGTGGTGGCACAGGAGCCGGGGCCGGACGTCCGCCCGGCGGAGCTGGATTTTCAGCGGCTGGCCTCCCGGGACGGCTTGTCATTGGTGCGGATCACCCTGCATACCGGCCGCACCCACCAGATCCGGGTGCAGTTTGCCAGCCGGGGCTTCCCTCTGGTGGGGGACCGGAAATACGGCGGCGCCGGGGACGGCGAGACGCTGGCCCTGTGGTCCTGGCGGCTGGGCTTTACCCACCCGGAAACGGGACGGAGCATGGTGTTCACCCACCAGCCCCCGCCCGCCTGGCCCTGGACCCTGTTTCCCCTGCCGGAAACCGGAAGATAAGCCGCTCAGGGCGCGCGGCCCCGCGCCGCGCTCCCATTTTCGGATTTCGCGGGGAAAAATTTATTTTTCTCTTGACAGAGCCCGGATACATATGGTATCATGACAAAGCTGACGATTTCGCGGAGGGCGCATGCGGGTGTAGCACAATGGCCAGGGCACCAGCCTTCCAAGCTGGGGATGCGGGTTCGATTCCCGTCACCCGCTCCACTTACTCATGCGCCAGTAGCTCAGTTGGATAGAGCAACTGCCTTCTAAGCAGTAGGCCAGGGGTTCGAGTCCCTTCTGGCGCGCCACTTCTTTACTGGAGCATATCGGCAGCGTCCCTTGCGGTTTTCATATGGTGGGTGTAGCTCAGTTGGTTAGAGCACCGGATTGTGGTTCCGGGTGTCGAGGGTTCGAGTCCCTTTACCCACCCCACAAAAAGAGAGGGATGGGATTTGGTCCCAGCCCTCTCTTCCCAATAGGGGTGTAGCCAAGCGGTAAGGCAAGGGACTTTGACTCCCTCATTCGCTGGTTCGAGTCCAGCCATCCCTGCCAGATTTTTACCGCTTCGGTGGTTTGGAATAGAATATGCTTCGTTAGCTCAGTTGGCAGAGCACCTGCCTTTTAAGCAGGGTGTCCGGGGTTCGAATCCCCGACGAGGCACCAAAAAAGAGATGGCTTTAAGCTGTCTCTTTTTTTGGATTCCGTTAGAAATTAAAATACTCGGGGCAAATAAACACCTCAGGGCAGCTTCTCTTGCCGCTCTGCGGCAATTCACCTTCTGTCGCGGCAGAAAACGAATTTGAATTTATTTCGTGCCGTGCGCGGCACGAAACTCTACGAGGCTTTTCATTCTACGCCGCCCGCAAAGAACCTTTGCTTGTCTGCTCGTAGCTTTTTTGCTATGATGTGAGCAGCAAGGGAGGTCGATCTATGTCTGATTTCAGTTCCAACCTGCGGCGGCTGCGGAAAAGGGCAGGCCTTTCGCAGGACGCGCTCGCGGAAAAGCTCTCCGTCGCCCGCCAGACCGTTTCAAGCTGGGAGCGCGGCAATTCCTACCCGGACCTTGACATGCTGGTGCACATCAGCGACGCGCTCGCGACCGATCCGAACGAGCTGCTTTACCCGAATCAAAAGCGCAGGAGCGGCGGCGTGAGCCGCCTTGTGGACGACGACTTTTTCGGCAAGCTCACGGTCGTCATTTGGATCGTGGGGTTCCTGCTCGGCCTGCCCGCCGGCAGTCAAGGCTATGCGTCGGGGCCGAACACCGTCTCGTGGCATTTCGTGTTTTCCGACGCGCTGCGATGCTGGGCTCCCGCATTTTTGACCGGCATGGCGTTTCTCGGCCTTCAGAAGATCATCGACCTTTTGAAAGAGCGCGGCGAGTGAGCGGGCATTCTTTGCCCAGGCTCTTGCCATTCTCCTCAAAAACGGCTATGATGGACTTACTTTACATGAACAGGAGAAGCGCATTGAACATCACGACCATTTTATTCGACCTGGACGGGACGCTGCTGCCGATGGATCAGGAGGCGTTCACGACCGGATACTTTAAGTTCCTCGCCAAAAAGCTCGCGCCCTACGGCTACGAGCCCAAATCCCTCGTCGACGCCATTTGGTCGGGCACGGCGGCCATGGTCAAAAACGACGGCAGCTGCACGAACGAGCAGGCCTTCTGGAAGAAGTTCGCGGCGATCTACGGCGAGGAAAAGTGCCAAAGCGACCAGGGCCTTTTCGAGGATTTCTACGCTAATGAGTTCAACGCCGCGCGCGACATCTGCGGCTTTAATCCCGCGTCGGTGGAGACGGTCCATAAGCTCAAAGAGTGCGGCTACCGCGTTGCGCTGGCGACGAATCCGATCTTTCCCCACATGGCGACGGAGAACCGCATCCGCTGGGCGGGCCTTGTGCCGGAGGACTTTGCGCTCTATACGACCTACGAAAATTCGACCTTTTGCAAGCCAAATCCCGCTTATTATCTCGAGATCGCGCGAACGCTGCATGTGCAGCCAGAGGAGTGCCTGATGGTCGGCAACGACGCGACCGAGGACATGGCCGCACGCGAGGTCGGGATGGATGTGTTTCTTTTGACCGACTGTCTCATCAACGCGAAAAACCGCGACCTGAACGCCTATCCCCGCGGCGATTTTGCCGCGCTGAACGCTTACATTGACGCACTGCAATAAAAAACTGCCGCCCAAACGGGCGGCAGTTTTTACTTTTCGAACACTACTTTCTGCTTTTCCCGTTCTGCGCGGTGACGAGGCGGAAGATCGTGGACACCAGCAGGATCGCCACGGCGATGCTGCCCGCGACGCCCGCGGTCTCAAGTCCTTTGTGCACCGCGGCCTGCACATCGCCGCCCAGGCCGAGGCTCATCGTGTAGTAAATGCCCGCGCCCGGCACCAGCGGCAGGAGCGAGATGACGAGGTACGACGTGACGGGGTATTTGCGCGAGCGCGCCATAAGCTCAGAATACAGCGCCGAGACGACGGCGGCAAAGAAATTCATGCTGTAAATGCTCATGCCCAGATCACGGCAGAGCAGGTACGTCATCCATGTGAACACGCCGCCGAGCGCGCAGAGAATGCTGCCCCAGTCGTGCACATTGAAGAGGATGAAAAAGCCCGTACAGGCGACGAAGATCATCACGGCCTGTGCCCAGGCGGGATAGCTCGCTGAGCCGGACGCGACCGTCAGCCCGTATACGCCGGACGTGACGCGCCATGCCGCCGCCGTGCCGAGCGCGATGGCGAACGCCGAGAGAAGCACCTGCACGATGCGGTTGATGCCGGAGTTCGTATCGCCGTAAATGATGTCGCGCATGGAGGTCGTGATGAGAAGGCCGGGGACCAAGATCATTAAGGTGCCGATGATGACAAAGTCGATATAGTCGACCAGATGGAAGCCCGCGGCGAGATACGCCGGCACCGCCATGGCAAACGCCTCGACGATGGTGCTGAAAAACGGGTTCGTCTCGCGCCTGTCCATCTGGTGCGAGACAAAGCCGATGATAAGGCCCAGAAGGCCCGCGAACAGGCTGTCGCGCAGCGTGCCGCCAAACACCGGGCAAAAGCCCGCCGCGGCGCAGAAATTGCCCAGGTAATAAACGGGCACCGAGTAGCGCCGCCGCCCCTTGAGCGTTTCGTCGAGCCACTGCGCGGCGACGCTCGGGTCAGGCGTTTCGGCGCAGATGCGGCGCGAGAGCGCGTTGAGCTTTTCCACCGACTCGAGGTCATTGCCGTGAAAGCCGACGCGCTTCATCACCATTAAAGGCTTGCCGTTGGCCGCCTCGAGGCTGACCATCACGCAGTTGGGGATGGAAAAGGCCTCGCATTCAATGCCGTAGGCGCCGATGATGCGGCGTATCGTCTCTTCGACGCGGAACGTCTCCGCCCCGCTGAGCGCCAGATGATAGCCGACGCGCGCGGCCAGATCGGTCAAAAGGTAATAATCCATAAAAAATCCTCATATTTTTAGGAAATTTGCCGTCAGCGGGCCTTATATTACAGCGAAACGACCGTCCTGTCAATGCTGACAGGGCGGTCACGCAAAAAACATTTGCCATTTTGCCGCAGCGGCACTATACTGGTGCTCGGTCAAGCGGAAAACAGAAAGAAATGAGAGAGATCATGGGAACTACAGTCAAAAAGCATGAGATCGACATGCTGCACGGCTCCATCTGGAATAAGCTGCCGCTCTTTGCCCTGCCGGTCGCGGCCACGGCGATCTTGGAGCAGCTCTTCCACGCCTCGGACGTTGCCATCGTCGGCAACTTCACGGGCGATGCGCGCACAGTCGCCGTCGCGGCGGTGGGCGCGAACGGCCCGATCATCGGCCTCATCGTCAACCTTTTCATCGGCATCGCGCTCGGCGCGAACGTCGTCATCGCGAACGCCATCGGCTGCCGCGACGACAATGCCGTCAAGCGCGCGGTGCACACGGCCATCGTGTTTGCCGTGTGCGGCGGCGCAGCGGTCGCATTGCTCGGACAGTTCATCGCCTCGCCGCTGCTCAGCATCTTGAACGTGCCGGAGGATGTGTTCCCGTATGCGCTTTTGTATCTGCGCATTTACCTTCTCGGCATGCCGGTGATATTGCTCTACAACTTTGAGGCCGCGATCTTCCGCAGCATCGGCGACACGAAAGTGCCGCTCGCGGCGCTTGCGGTCTCCGGTGTGCTGAACGTGCTGCTGAACCTCTTTTTCGTCATTGTGCTGCATATGACGGTCAACGGCGTCGCCATCGCCACGGTGGCGGCCAACGCCGTGAGCGCGGCACTGCTCTACGTCCGCCTGACGCGCACGGATAAATGCGTGCGCGTGGAGCGGAAAGCGCTGCGTATCGACGGCGCGAGCTTGAAGCGCATTTTGAGCATCGGCCTTCCCGCGGGCGTGCAGAGCGCGGTGTTCTCGTTCGCCAACATCGTCATCCAGTCGGCCATCAACACCCTCGGCACGGTGGCGATCGCGGCGTCGAGCGCGGCGTTCAATGTGGAAATTCTCGCCTACGACGTGCTCAACTCGTTTTCGCAGGCCTGTACGACCTTTGTCGGCCAGAACTACGGCGCAGGGCAGATCAAGCGCTGCAAGAAGACGATGCAGCTCAGCTTTTTGGAGGGGGCCATCGCGACATTTGTCTCGGTCGTTGTCCTGCTGCTGAGCGCAAGGTCGCTGCTCGCCATTTTCAACAGCGATCCCGAGGTCATTGCCATCGGCTATATTCGCCTTGCGACGATCCTGCCAGCGTATGTTTTCTGTCTGATCTACGAAATACTCTCCGGGTATCTGCGCGGCTTCGGCATTTCGCTCGCGCCCGCGCTTTTGACGATGCTCGGCGTGTGCGGTATCCGCATCGCGTGGGTCAAGTTCGTCTTCCCGATGAGCATGACGTTCCAGACTGTCATGTGGGTCTATCCCATCAGCCTTGGCGTGACGGCGGTGCTGATCCTCTGTGCCGTGCTAATCTACCGCCCGTCCAGGCGCTTTGCAAGCCTGGAAACGGAGACGGAGGACAAGTGAGGAGAACTCCTCACTTGTCAAAATGCTCCCAGAAGGCGCGCAGCGCGGCCTCGTACGCGCCGCGGCCCATGTAATAGCTCATCGCGTGATCCGCGCCGGGCACGACGAGCAGCTTGCAGGGCGCGGCGCAGGCGTCGCGGTTTTCAAACGCCATCTTGAGCGGGACGAAGTGGTCGTCCTCGCCGTGAATGAGCAGGATCGGAACATCGGTATTTTTGAGCGCCTCGACGGTGGAGTAGCTGCCGGACGAGGCGTTCAGCCTCTTCTGGCACAGAAGATCGGCGATGACGGTCGCTGCGCGGACAGGAAGATGCAGGTTCTTCCCCATCACGTGCTGCCAGATCGCACGCGGCGAGGTGTAGGCCGAGTCGGCGATCACGCCGTGCACCGCGGCGGGGAGAATATCGCCTGCGGCCATGAGCACCGTCGCCCCGCCGAGCGACACGCCCATAAGGTAAACGGGCAGGCCGGGGAAGCGTTCGGATGCCCAGTTTGCCCAGTCGACGCAGTCGTAGCGCTCGGTCAGGCCGAAGCCGATGTAGTCGCCCTCGCTCTCGTTCTGCGCGCGCTGCTCCACATAGAGCACGCTGCACTGCTCGCGGCTTAAAAAGTCCGCGAGCAGGCCGAAATCGCGGTACCACGCTGAGCGCCAGCCGTGAAACGCGATCACAAGGCGCTTGGCCTTTTCGCATTCACGAAGATGTCCCACGAGCGTCAAGCCCTCGCGGTTTTCGAGCAGCACTGTCTCCGTTTCCGAAGAGGCGAGCTTTTTCGCGGCGGCGCGCTGCGCCTCACGGTAGGACTCGTCGCGCTTTTCGCCCGTGAGCTGGGCGCTGCCCTTATTTTTGAGCGCCTGGGGCGCTTCGCGCTTCATCGCGACGTCCATCAGCGTTCTCGTCACGCCGTAGGCCGCCGCGCCGTAGAGTGCCGCCGCAGCCGTGACGAATATAGCCGCCTTTGTCGTTTTTTTCATAACTGTAACCTCCTTGTATCCAAACTGTAAACTCTTATCTTGGGTACTGGACAGGGATATTTTCCCGTGTTATACTCCAAACTAATCTAAGTTCCGGGCGGTTTCGACCGCCCGTCTCTTCTTTCAGCGTAGCAAAAACTCCGGCTTTTTGCTACGTTCAGTTTTTCCCGTTTGTATGCACTTCCTGCCGGAAATTTCAATGATCGGAGGAACGCATTTTCATGAACGAAGTCAAGTCCCCGAAAAAGCCGCTGCTGTACTACTACTTTGTGGCGATGCTGCTTGTGATGCTCTTCAACTTTATCGCCATGCCGTGGATGGCCGAGCATCAGATCAAAGAAGTGGACTACAACACTTTTGTCACCATGACCGAGCAGGGTGAGGTCGGCAAGGTGGAGATCCAGCAGCAGGACAATCGCATTCTCTTCACAAGCGCAGATGAAAAAACGGTTTACAAAACGGCCATGGTGCCGGATGACGGCCTCGTGCAGCGTCTTCTCGACGCGGGCGTCTCCACCACGGGTGAGGAGATCGAGCAGACGTCTACGCTCGTCAGTATTCTTGCGTGGGTGCTGCCCATCGTCATCTTTGTCGCACTGGGACAATTTATGTCGCGCAAGATGATGGAGAAGATGGGCGGCGGAAATTCCATGATGTTCAACATGGGGAAATCCAACGCCAAGGTGTATGTCAAATCCGCCGAAGGCATCCGCTTCAGCGATGTGGCGGGTGAGGATGAGGCCAAGGAAAATCTTGCCGAGGTCGTCAACTATCTGCACGACCCCAGCAAGTATCAGGAGATCGGCGCGTCGATGCCCAAGGGCATTCTGCTCGTCGGCCCTCCGGGAACCGGTAAAACGATGCTCGCCAAGGCGGTCGCCGGCGAGGCGAATGTGCCGTTCTTCTCGATGTCGGGCTCTGAATTTGTCGAAATGTTCGTCGGCATGGGCGCGAGCAAGGTGCGCGACCTCTTCAAGCAGGCCAAGGAAAAGGCCCCCTGCATCGTCTTCATCGACGAGATCGACGCCATCGGCCAGAAGCGCAGCGGCGGCCAGTACGGCGGCAACGACGAGCGCGAGCAGACCTTGAACCAACTGCTCACCGAAATGGACGGCTTTGAGAGCAACAACGGCGTCATCATCCTCGCCGCCACGAACCGCCCCGAATCCCTCGACCCCGCGCTCACGCGCCCGGGCCGCTTCGACCGCCGCGTGCCGGTCGAGCTGCCAGACCTCAAGGGACGTGAGGCCATTTTGCAGGTCCACGCCAAGAAGATCAAGGTCGCCGAGGACGTTGACTTCAACAAGATCGCGCGCATGGCCTCCGGCGCTTCCGGCGCGGAGCTTGCCAACATTGTGAACGAAGCGGCGCTGCGCGCCGTGCGCGACGGCCGCCGCTTTGCCACGCAGGCGGACTTAGAGGAAAGCATCGAGGTCGTCATCGCGGGCTACCAGAAGAAGAACGCCATCATGACCGACGAGGAGAAGAAGATCGTCTCCTACCACGAGATCGGCCACGCGCTCGTGGCGGCGATGCAGACGCACTCCGCCCCCGTGCAGAAGATCACCATTGTGCCGCGCACCTCGGGCGCACTGGGCTACACGATGCAGGTCGAAGAGGGCAACCATTACTTGATGAGCAAGGCCGAAATGGAGAACAAGATCGCCACGCTGACCGGCGGCCGCGCCGCGGAGGAGGTCGTGTTCCACTCCGTCACGACCGGCGCGTCGAACGATATCGAGCAGGCGACGAAGCTCGCCCGCGCGATGATCACGCGCTACGGCATGAGCGATGATTTCGACATGGTCGCGCTTGAAACGGTCAACAATCAGTACCTCGGCGGCGACGCATCGCTCGCTTGCTCTGCCGAAACGCAGACGAAGATCGACCAGCGCGTCGTGGAGCTGGTGAAAGCGCAGCACGAAAAGGCTGTGAACATCCTCACCGAGAACCGCGCGAAGCTCGATGAACTGGCACAGTACCTCTACGAGAAGGAGACCATCACGGGCGAAGAGTTCATGAAGATCGTAAACGAAAAATAATCCGCAGAAAAAGGAAGGCACAGCCGTTTGGCTGTGCCTTTCTTTCTATTTATAGGTTGCTTTCTTTTCTGCTCGTGCGGCTGCGCAGGTAGTCGCCGAGGGTCGTGATGCAAAGGAGCGTCACGACCAGAAATGCGCCGGGGATGAGCAAGATCCACCACGCGTCGGTCATCAGCGCCTTTTCCGCGAGCGAGAGCATGCTGCCCCAGGTCACGACCTCGATGGGCAGGCCGAGGCCCATGAAGCTGAGCGTCGATTCGGCGATGATGGCACTGCGCGCATTCATCACCACCATGAAGAGGATGGACGAGAAGAAATTCGGCGCAAGGTGACACCGCAGAATGTGGAAAAAGCTGCCGCCCATGCACTTGGCCGCGATGACATACTCGCTCGCGCGCAGCTGCCTGACCTCGGTGCGCACGACCTTGGCGATGCTCGTCCAGCTCGTGAGGCTGATGACGAGCGCGATGCTCCACGCGCTCGGCGTGCCGATGATCGCCTGTAAAAAGATGACGAGCAGCAGGCTCGGCACGCTGAGAAGAATTTCGGTCAGGCGCATCAGCAGCGCGTCGAGCCATTTGGGCGCAAGCCCGCTAACTGCGCCGAATAGGATCGCGAGCAGCGTCGAAATGACGGTCGAGCCGACACCGATGAACAGCGACAGCCGCCCGCCGTACCAGATCATCGAGAAGATATCACGCCCCATCGTATCCGTGCCGAACAGGAATTCGCGGCACGGCGCAACGGAGCAGTGAGCCAAATCAAGATACGTCGGATTCTTCGTCATGATGAGTTCGCAGAAAAGGCACGCGAGCACGATGAGTGACAAAATCACAGCGGAGACGACAGGCTTGCCGCGCAGGGGATGTCTATTTTTCGTGGGTACGGCCTCCGGCAGCGGTCGCGCGCCGACGATTTGGAAGCGGTCGTTCATGGCTGCACCTCCGCTTCCCGCACGGCCTGCTCGGCGCGGATGCGCGGGTCGATCTGCTCGTTGATCGTCTGTGCGATGATGCTGCACAGAATGACGAGCGCACCGGAGAGCAGGCTCAGCAGCATCAGCAGGTTATAGTCCTTGTATCGCGCGCTCTCATAGGCCAGCGTGCCGAGGCCGGGGTAGGAAAACACGGCTTCGACAATGTACGTCCCGCCCAGCACGTGAGGGACGGAGATGGCCATGATGCTTAAGTACGTTGGCATCGTGTTTCGCAGGCAGTGCCGCAGCATCACGGCGCGGCGCGTTAGCCCCTTGGCCTTGGCGAGCAGCACATAGTCTGCGCGCATCTCGTCAAGAAGCCTGTTTCGGATCATGTAGGCATAGTACCACAGGTGCCCGAGCACCACGACCGCAAGCGGCAGGATGAGGTGCGCGGCGCGGTCGGCGATGTTATTTTGCTGCCCGATGGAGTAGGCCCCCGAGCTCGGCAGCACGCGCAGCTCGATGGCGAAGATCAGAATGAGCAGCAGCGACAGCCAGAATTCCGGAATGCAGCTCGTGATGGTGCCGAGCTTGCAGACCGCGCGGTCGAAAAGCGTTCCCTCCCGCCGCGCGCAGAGCATCCCAAGCAGGAGTGAGAGCGTGAAGATCAGCACAAAACCGATGCCGCCGAGAAGAAGCGTATTGCCCGCGCGGCTTGCGATGACCTCTGCCGCGGGCATTTTGTACTTATACGAGATGCCGAAATCCCCGCGCAGGGCATTCTGCGCCCAGCGGACATACTGCGTGAAGATAGGCTCGTCGAGGCCGAGCTTTTCCTCCGCCTGCGCGCGCTCCTGCGGCGTCAGCTTCTCTGCACGGTCACCGTAGTAGGAGACGAGCGGGTCGCCCGGGGCGAGGCGTGAGACATAGAACACCGCGAGCGACAGAACAAGAACGCTCAGAAGAAACGCCAGCGCCTTTTTGCCGAAATACAGGATCTTCGATGGCTTTTTCATCGCGCGCCCCCTTCCCGCAAGACGAAATGGTCCGGTTCGACCTCGACAAGCTCGCCGGTCAGCGGAAACTGCCCGGGCGAGAAGTCCGGCAATACGCGGTTTCGTTCGATGCGCGGGTCAGGAACCGGCATAGCCGCGAGCAGCGCCTTGGTGTAGGGGTGGAGCGGATGGTCGTAAAGCGCGCGCACGGGCGCGACCTCGACAAGCTTGCCGTGGTACAGTACGCCTACGCGGTCGCAGAGGAATTCCACCATCGCAAGGTCATGCGCGATGAAGAGAAACGAAAAGCCGTGCTCGCGCTGCAAATGGCGGAACAGGTTGACGATCTGTGCCTGAATGGACACATCCAGCGACGCGATCGGTTCGTCCGCCACCAGAAGCTCCGGCTCCATGCACAGCGCCCGCGCGATGGCGACGCGCTGGCGCTGCCCACCGGAGAGCTCAGACGGGTACTTGTCGAGATAGGCTTTGTCAAGGCCGACATAATACATCTGGAACTCGGCCTCCTTGCGGTATGTGCCGCGCGGCGGGACGATGTGGTGGATGCGCATGGGCTCGGTGATACTATCGCAGACTGTCATGCGCGGGTCGAGGCTCGAGGCAGAGTCCTGAAAGATCATTTGACGCGTGGTTTGCAGCATTTTTTTGTTCGCGCGGCAGGCGGCCTTGTCGCAGAGGTCGACGCCGTTATAAAAAATGTGTCCGCCGCTCGGCTGCAAGATGCCCATCGCGTAGCGCGCGGCCGTCGACTTGCCGGAGCCGGACTCACCGACGAGGCCGAAAATTTCCCCGCGGCGAATCTGGAACGAAACATCGTCCAGTGCCTTGACGGAGACTTGCTTCGTCAGCGGAAAGACATGGCTCACGTGCTGCACATCGAGCAGAATGTCATGTTTTGTCATCGCACACCTCCCACCGGCGGGGTGATCTTCGGCGCACGCTCGTCGAGCAGCCATGTTGCGGCATAGTGCGTGTCGCTGACGCGGAACATCGGCGGCGCTTCCTCGTAGTCGATGTCGAGGGCGTATTCGTTGCGGGGGGCGAAGGCGTCGCCTTGCGGCGGGTCAATGAGCGTCGGCGGCATGCCGGGGATGCTCGGCAGCGTCTCCTTTCCGCGCGAGAGCGCGGGCAGCGAGCGCAGCAGCCCCCACGTATAGGGGTGGCGCGGGTCGTAGAAGATCTCCTCCGTCGTGCCGGTCTCGACGATCTTGCCCGCGTACATCACGGCCACGCGGTCGGCGACGCGCGCGACGACGCCGAGGTCGTGCGTGACAAACACCGTCGCCGTGCCGAGCTTTCGCTGCACGTCGCGCAGCAGATCTAAGATCTGCGCTTGAATGGTCACATCCAGCGCGGTCGTCGGCTCGTCGGCAAATAAAATGTGCGGCTTCCCCGCAAGCGCGATGGCCAGCACCACGCGCTGGCGCATCCCACCGGAAAAGTTGTGGGGATAGAGTGCCATGCGCTCCTGCGCGCGGTCGATGCCGACAAGCTCGAGCAGTTCGATCACGCGCGATCTTACGGCGCTTTTTTCGGACTTTGGTTTGTGCGCGAGCACCGCCTCGGCGATCTGCGCGCCGATCGTCATCGTCGGATCAAGCGCGGTCATCGGGTCCTGGAACACCATGGAAAAGAGCGAACCGCGCAGCGCCGTCATCTCGCGCTCGCGATAAGCCGTAATGTCCGTGCCGTCTACGATGATCTTGCCGGACTTGATTTTTGCCGTCTGCGGCAGAAGGCGCAGGATGCTCTTGCACAGTACGCTCTTGCCGCAGCCCGATTCGCCGACGATGGCGAGCACCTCGCCCGCTTTCAGCGAAAAGCTCACGTCGCGCACGGACTGCACCTCGCCCGCCGGAGTGAAAAAGCTGACGGAAAGGTGCTCGACGTTCAATAGATCTGCCATGAAAAATGCCCTCTTTATGCAAGACAAAGGGGCTGAAGCCAGCCCCTCGTCAAAGATGTCAACGGCGTTTACTCGCCGATCGTCCAGTCCTGAATGTTCCAGAAAATGCCGACGCCGTGGTGGCCGAGCACCGTGTCCGCATCGATGCCGTGGACGGTGGATTTGGCAACATAGTTCGCGTCGATATAGCAGATAAAGGCGTAGGCCGGATTGTCCGCAAGCGCGTGCAGGAATTTGCTGTAATACTCTTTGCGGACGGCGTTGTCGCTGCTCTGGCGCGCGAGCGTCAGATATTCGTCCACCAGCGCGTTTGAGTAGCCCGAGTAGTTCGCGCCCTTATCCGTGCCGAAGACCTTGTAGGTGTGGTCGTCGGCGTCAAACGGGCTGCCCCAGCCGATGAGACATGCCATCTGGCCGCTCCAGTCCATCTGCGCGGGGATGTCCACCGTGCAGTGGATGCCAACTTCTCTAAGCTGCTGCGCCGCGGCCTGCGCGATGTCGATGCGGTCCTGCTCGCCGGACATGACGCTGATGACAAAACCGATCTCCTCGCCGTTTCGCTCGTAGTAGCCGCTTTCGCCCATCGTGCAGCCGACGGATTCGAGAATTTCTTTCGCTTTTGCGGGATCGTAGTCGTAGTGGTTCACGGTCTCGTCATTGTAGACGTTGCGCTGGAGCGGGCTGTACGCCGCCATGCCCTGCCCGAGCAGCACCGAATCGACAATGGCCTGACGGTCGATGGCGTAGCAGACGGCGGGGATGATGTCGCGATTTTCCGTCCAGTAGGGGTTGTTGAAGTTGAAGAGAATGCCGCGGTAGTCCGCGGTGGTCATGTCGTAGCAGGTGTAGCCGTCCTTGCCCGCGAAGTTCTGCGCGTTTTTCGGGTCGAGCAGCGCAAGGTCGATCTCACCGGACTCGAGCTGCATCGCCTGCGCATTGTCGTCGGGTACGATCTTGAAGATGACGCGCTCGATGTTCGGCGCGCCCAAGAAGTAGTCCTCGTTGCGCACGAGCACGATGGACTGGCCGGCGTCCCAGCTTTCGAGCTTGTAGGGCCCCGTGCCGACGGGGGCGCGGAAAAAGGCGGATTCCTGCATGTCCTCGCCCTCGAGCAAATGCTGCGGCAGGATCGCCATCGTCATGTACTCCAGAAATGCGGCGTTCGGCTCAGCGAGGCGGAACGAGACGGTGTGGTCGTCGAGCACGGTGATCTCCTGTACATCCTCGTAATTCGGCGCGTTTTCCGAGCCGTTGTCGGGGTCCATGATGGCTTCGATCGTGAATTTGACGTCCTGCGCCGTGAACGGCTCGCCGTCGTGCCATTTCACCCCTTCGCGCAGGTAGAAAATATAGGTGCAGTTCGCCTCGTCATAGTCCCAGCGCTCGGCGAGGGCGGGAACGATCTGATCATTGCCGTCGTGCGCGGTCAGTCCGTTGAAGAGCAGCAGGTTGATCTCGCAGTGCTCGTCCATCGCGGGATCGATGCGCGTGTAGTCGGCAGAGCCGTAGACGAGCGTGGACGGCGCGTCGTCGGTCGAGTCGCCGCCGCTCCGGCCGCAGGCGGCGAGGGAGAAGAGCATCGCGAGGGACAGCAGAAGAGTCAGCGCTTTTTTCATGGGAAACTCCTTTTCAGGGAAAAATTGGGAAACACCGCGCCGTCGGATGCGGCGAAAAATGCAATCATTTGTAGTATAGGGGAAATTCTCACCCGCCACAAGCCGGGTGGGGGATATGATGGGCAAAGATTTTCCAAAAAATCACGGCGCGCGACGGAAATTTCCCGATTTTTGACCTTTTTGGCCTTTTTGCGAATCGCGCTTGCACTTTCCACGCGGCAATGGTACAATATTATGCCGAAAATACAGCAAAGGAGTTTGCTTTTTATGAAATTAGGTATCGTCGAAAGTGAGCCTGTTTCTGAAACTCTCCGCAAACGCACAAATGCTGATAAAGCTTGATAGGACAGGTATTTTCGGATGAAGCCAAAACATAAAAGTTCCTATTTCCCTACGCATCCCCACGCAGAAATGGCGTAAAAATGGCGTAGAGGAACCGGCGGTACACAGTTGCGAAAATCGCCTGCTGCAACATTACTAAGAATATTCAAGCTGCCCTGCGCACAAGCAGGGCAGCTTTTTTATCTGCGCACCGGCGCAGAGAGATACAAGGCGTTTCACTTCGCGTCGCAGCGTCCTGCGTGAAGTGTTTCCGCCGCGGGAAGCGGTCGCAGAACGCCCAGTGCTTTTCATAAAACGTGAAAAATTGTCCGATGACATATGCTTGTCCTTTTATATCTGACGCATTATGTTAAGATGTGCAGTAGATGTTCCATTTTACCATCCCACTCTCTGCTGGAATCGGCGCACTCTTTCAGCTCAGTTTCGATTTCAGTATATAAATCGTTCAAACTTTCCTTTCTGACACACAGTTTAGCTTTTCCTCTTGCAAGAACAAGAAGCTGCCGATATAACAAAGAAAAAACGACTTGTACCGAATGCACAAGCCGAAGAAGGAGGCAGACCGTGGAGGAAAACGCTGGGAATCGTGCAATGCCGAGGCGCTACTGGATGAGTTCTTTTCGCAGGATGATCTCCGGCAGTTAGCGCGCTGAGCACAGGGGAGCTGCTGGACTGCCCGCTGATGGTACTGGATGATACCTTTCGCATTGCTGCATACCGTTTGCCGCTCGGCTTTTCCGATGCGCTCTTTGAAACCGCCGTACGCTGCGGCGAGATCACCTACGAGGCCGGCGCAATCATCAGCAAAAATGCGATGCTCACAGCTGGTTGGGCGGACTATGTCCAGCTGGCTGATAGCCCCTATCGGCGGCGTTTTGCACCTCTCATCAGCGCGGGCGTGCGCCTCGGCTGCCTCATCTGCGTGGATACGGACGGACATTTGGAAAAAATCCCGCCGCAGACCTGGGAGCTGGTGGAGCACATCCTCTCCAAGCAGCTGTTCATGGAGGTGAGCCGTCAGGACAAGCCTTCCGAGACGGTGGAGGACATCCTCATGCACCTGCTGGACGGCGGGTTTTCCTCCACCGCGCATTTTCAGCTTCAGGCCTCCGGCATCTACCTCGCGGACTTTCATCCGCGCGCCTTCGCCCTCATCGACCTTGAGACCTACCACAGCGCTTACATGGGAAAGCGGCATCTGAAAGAGGAACTGGAAGCGCAGATTGCGGATTCCCACCCGTTTTTGTATCAGGGGGACGTTTTCCTCTTTCTGCACAGAGAGGGGGATGCGGACACGCTTTCCGCGCTGGCAAAGGAGTTTCAGCTCAAGATCCTCGTGTCCGAGCCGCTGGATGAGCTGTTCGATCTTCCGGGGCTTTATCGCACGGCTCGTGAGGCGCTGGAGCTGATGACGGACGAGCGCTTTCACGGGGAGCCGGTCTGTTCCGTGGCGCAATTGCGCACCCCGCTGCTGCTGAAAAATCTGGAGGTGCGCGGCGACCTGATCCCGATCGCGCTGCGCCGCCTTGCCGCCCACGACCGTGAAAAGGATACACAGTACTGTGAAACGCTCTACCATTACCTCACCTGCTGCCACTCGCTGAAAAAGACCAGCGACGCGCTCTATACCCACCGCAACACCGTGCTCTACCGCATCCGCAGATTGCAGGAGGATTTCGCGATCCCGCTGGAGGAGCCGTCCCAGCACGCCGACCTGCTGCTGGGCGTGTCGCTCATTTTGTTTGAGATCAAGGGGCCGGACTTTTTTCTGCGCGCGCCGAAAAATGAAGCATAAAACCGTCGCGATCACGCGCCGGTCAGATAGAAAAGGATGATATCATGAAGGAAAACAGAAAGCTTTTGAGAGAAGTCCTCAAGGACATCCGCCACGATATGACGGATGAAGAGGTACTGAACCTGCTGGCGGACAGTAAGATTTCCGAAAATCTCGCAGGCGAAAAGGAAAAATACACCATTGGCCAGCGCGCGGCAGACGCCATCGCAAAATTTGCGGGCAGCTGGTCGTTCATCTTCGCCTTCACCGGCGTACTGATCCTCTGGATGCTCGTCAACACGCTGCTGGCGGCAAAGGCGTTCGACCCGTACCCCTTCATCCTGCTCAATCTGGTGCTCTCTTGCGTGGCGGCCATTCAAGCGCCGCTCATCATGATGAGCCAGAACCGGCAGGAGGAAAAGGACCGCCGCCGTGCAGAGAACGATTATAAGGTCAACCTCAAGGCAGAGATCATGATCGAGGATCTTTACGACAAGGTCAATGCCATCCTGGCCAGACAGACCGCACTGGAAAAACAGCTGACGGAGAAGGGCGAAAGCGCAGGGCAAAAATGAGGGAGGACAGAGCCGTCCTCCCTCATTTTTTGCTGTTTTTGCGCAACGCGGAATCCTCCTCCGCAAACCTGCGCGCTTTTGTTGAGATGCCTCTCCGGCGCATCAAGCCCTTATACGTGCAAGACTCTATGTTGCTTTACAGCCGGAAGTGCTTCTTAAGTTCTTGGTTTTCCCCCAGCACCAGCAGCGTCATATCAGCGTCCAGCACAGTTTCCGGTGAGACGTTCACATCGGTCTTGCCGTTCCGCTTCACGCCGAGGATGTTGACGCCGCATTTTCTGCGGATGTCCAGCTCACCGATGCTGCGGCCCTGCCAATCCCCCGGCACGGCGACCTCAATAATGGCGTGCTGCTCGTCCAGCTCAATGTAGCTGAAAATATGGTCGGAGGTATAGCGGATGGCCGCCCACTTCGCCAGCTGCTTTTCCGGGTAGGCGACCGCGTCCGCGCCGTTGCGCAGCAGAAATTTCGCCTGCACATCCCGCTCAGCGCGGGATACCACATATTTTGCTCCCAGCTCCTTGAGCAGCGACGTCGTCTCCAGCGAATTCTGAAAATTTCCGCTGATGGTGACATAGCAGACATCGTAATTGCTCACGCCCAGCGAGCGCAGAAAGTCCACACGGGTGCTGTCGCCGATCTGCGCGTTGGTGACAAAGGACATGCACTCGTTGACGCGCTCCTCGTCTTTGTCCACTGCCATCACCTGATGGCCCAACTCGTTGAGCTGCATGGCAAGATGCCGCCCGAAGCGGCCCAGTCCGATCAATAATACCGTTTTCATCGTGTGCTCCTTTCAGCCTACGGTAATTTTCTCCTGCGGATAGCGGGCGTAAGTCAGATCATGCCCGGAGAATGCGGCGTAGATCAAGGTCAATCCGCCGACGCGCCCGAAATACATCAGCAGGATGAGAATGCTCTGCGACAGGACTCCCAGCTGCGGCGTCAGCCCCAGCGTCAGGCCCACCGTACCGGCGGCGGACGCTGTTTCATAGAGACAGGCACCGAGGGGAAGCTCCTCCGCTGTGCTGATGACCGCCGCCCCCGCAAAGGTCAGCCCCAGATACAGCAGCAGAATGGCGGCGGCGTTGCGGACAGTGGATGTCTCCAATCTGCGGTGGAAGAGCTGCAGATCCTCTCGCCTGCGGAAGGCGGCAACGGCGTTGGCGATCAGGACGGCCAGCGTTGTGACCTTCATGCCGCCCGCCGTGGAGCCGGGGGCCCCGCCGGTGAGCATCAGCAGAATGGTGACCGCCTGAGAGGCATCCGTCATCTCCGTCAGATCCACTGTGTTATAGCCGGCCGTCCGCGGCGTGACCGACTGAAAAAGGGAGGCCAATATCCGCTCTCCTATCGGCAGGTCCGCAAAATCCGTCAGGAAAAAGAGGACTGCCGGGAGCGCGATCAGCAGGGCCGTGGCGCTCAGAATGACCTTGCTCTGCATCCGGTACTGCCGCAGGTGCAGACCGTGCGTACAGACATCGTCCCACGTTAGAAAGCCGATGCCGCCCACGATGATCAGCAGCATGATCACGATGTTGACCAGCGGGTCTGCGGCATAGGCCGTCAGCGAGGGGTAGAGGGAATCCGTCCGCCCCAGAATATCGAAGCCCGCATTGCAGAAAGCGGAAACGGAATGGAAAACGGACATCCATACGCCCCGCAGTCCATAATCCCGGCAAAAGGCTGGCAGCAGCGCCAGCGCGCCCAGCAGCTCGACCAGAAAGGTCCCCTTGAGGATAAATCTCGTCAGGCGCACGATGCCGCCCACCGCAGGGGCGGAGATGGCGTCCTGCATGGCGCTGCGCTCCTTGAGCGTGATGTTCCGTCCGGCGAGCATCAGGAAGGTCACCGCACCGGTGATCACCCCCAGCCCGCCAATCTGGATCAGCAACAATATGACTGTTTGACCGAAGGCTGACCAGTAGCTTCCGGTATCCTGCACCACCAGCCCCGTCACGCAGACAGCGGAGGTGGAGGTGAACAGTGCCTCATGGAATGGCGTCCATATCCGCTGCGCCGAGGTGATGGGCAGCATCAGCACCAGCGCCCCCAATAGAATCACGCCCGCAAAGCCGAGGATCATAATTTGAAAAGAAGTCAAATGCCGCTTTAAGCGAAACACAGTCTCCGTCACATCACACACCTCCTTGAAACGATGGTACTCTCAATTTTCCGTACAGTATAACACGGCTTTTGCAATGTGTCTGTATGTATTTTGTAAAATTTTCAGGTGCAGAGTTCTTATGTGCAGCCCAGAGGCGGGCTGCAAAGCTACGGTTGACAGACTTTGGTGCATAGAATTCTCCGCGTGACCTGTAAATCTTTCCTGATTTTTTACAGGAACCCTTGCCTTTTTTTAATATTTGTTCTAAGATAAGCTCTCTATCTGTCATATTCAGCTGAAATTCTACGAAGCTTTTTAAAAAAGCCCCAACGGGAGAACTAATATGCTCAAAGAAAAAACATCCGATGTATCCATGACAAATACAAATCAAGGCTCTGGCACTGCTGCTGAAGCGGCAGTGCCCATGAGCCATGGCCTTTGGAATACGTGGCGCAAAAATCTCCTGCTGTTCTGCCTGACCGGCGTTTATGTGGAGCTGTGCCTGCATCTGTGCGTATTCGGCTCGATGGACCGGTACGCGGGATATCCTGTCCTGTTCGGCCTGCTGGGGGGCGCACTCTGCACGCTGGTAGTCTCAAGCCTGCCAAAGGTTCTGCGACAGATCACAGGGCTTCTACTGGTGGCAGCACAGGTGATGCTGGCTGAGATGCAACTGGTCTATCACTGCATCTTCGGAGATTTCATGCCCGTCAGCCAGATCGGCATGGGCGGAAATGTGATCGTCAATTTCAACTCGCAGCTTCTCTATGGGATCCGCCAAAATCTGCTGAAGATCCTGCTCCTCCTGCTGCCGCTAATTGTCGTGATCCTCTGCCTTGCCCTGCGAAGGGGGCAGGCTCTGAAGCTGCGGCTGCGCTGGAAACAGACTATGGCCTCCTTTGCCGTGCTCCTCGCACTGCTGCTGACGGTCACGGGACTCATGTATGTTGGACGGGACAACGCCTTTTCCGCCTATCGTACCTTCACCAATGTGAACACCTCCACCGACAGCAGTTATAAAAAAATCGGTATGCTGGCCACCACGGCGCAGGAGCTTCGATACATGCTCTTCGGCGGCAGCGGCAGCATTATGATCACGCCGTCGTCCTTGAATATAAGCGATGTTCCGCGGACATACAGCAGCAACTCCTATAACGTGATCGAAAGCATCGATTTTACGGCTCTGGCAGGCAGCGCCGGCAGCGATATCCTCAAGGCCACAGACGAGTATCTGGCAAATGCAACGCCCACCCGCAAAAACAACTACACAGGACTTCTTAAGGACTATAACCTCATCACCCTCTGCGCCGAGAGCTTCTGCCCGTGGTTTATCAGCGAGGAGCTGACGCCGACGCTCTACAAGCTGAGCCATACGGGTATTCTCTTTGAAAATTACTACGGCACGTTTCAGTCCGTCACCACCAACGGCGAATACACCATGTGCATGGGGCTTTATCCGGATATGTCCCGCACGAAGACGGATTCCAGCTTCAATGTGGCGGGCACCAACTATCTGCCGTTCTGCCTGGGCAATGCGCTCAAGGGCATGGGCTATCAAGCCTGGGGCTATCACGACTACATCGGGGATTTCTACAACCGGAACATCCCCACGCCAACATGGGCTACACGTTCAAGGCGGCGGATTCTGGTCTGGACGTGAAGATCGACTGGCCCTCCTCTGACCTGGAGATGATGGAGGCCTCTGTAGACGACTACATCAACAGCGGAGAACCCTTCCACGCCTATTACATGACCTTCAGCGGTCACTACCAGTACAACTGGGACAACGCCATGAGCGCCAAAAACCGCGACGCGGTGAAAGATCTGCCCTATTCTGAGCCGGTGAAGGCGTACATTGCCTGCAATCTGGAGCTGGAGTATGCGCTGGAGTACCTGATGCAGCGGCTGGAGGAAGCTGGCGTTGCCGACAAGACCTGCATCGTCCTGACCAACGACCACTACCCCTACGGCCTGACCGAAGACGAGTACAACGAGCTGGCAGGGCAGACGTTGGACACGACCTTTGAAAAGTACCGCAACAGTTTTATCTGCTATGTCCCCGGCCTTTCAGAGAACATCGTGGTGGATGAATACTGCTCCACGGCGGACATCTTGCCGACACTGCTGAACCTCTTCGGCGTGGACTACGATTCCCGCCTGCTGGCGGGCACCGATGTGCTCTCCAGCGGTCTCCATGTAGCGGTGCTGTCGGATAAGTCCTTTCTGACGAAGACCTTCCGCTATGACGCCGGTAAGGAAACCGTGATCCCCGCCGACGAGAATACCACAGTCTCCGACGAGCTGGCGGAAGCCTACCGACTCTATGTGGACAGCCGGTTCCAGCTCTCCGGCAACATTCTCAACAGCGATTACTACGCCCACGTCTTTTCCAAAGAGTCCAGCGGCGGGAGCCTTGCGGATACGGTGGTATTCACGGACATCAAGAGCATTTTCAATCAGGCCAGCGTCCTCTATATGTACCGCAAGGGCTATGTGGAGCCGGAGACACCGGACACCTTCGGCGGCAAGGCCACGGCAAGACTGGGTGAGTTTGTCGATGTGCTCTACCGCATCGCGGGCCGGCCGGAAACGGACAACACCGCCCTTCCGGCTGACTACGAAAACGAGGAATTCAACGCGGCCCATCCCTATTATAATGCCGTGTGCTGGGCATATCAGACGAGACTGCTCCGGCAAAATGATCCCAATACCGAATACGATGACAAGGTGGACTATCAGACGGCATGCGTACTGATTCGCCGCTACGCGATCATGGCAGGCGTTGATACCGGCGTGGATCAGACGCAGCTCAGGCAGCTCCTTCGAGATAACCCCGATCTCAACAGAGAGGCAGCCAAAGCGATGCTCTGGTGCGATGCAAAGGACATCACCACTCGGGACAGCAGCCTTGACGAGCTGCTGGCATCCGCTGGCACCCGCATCAGCCGCTACCAGATGACGTCGTTCCTGTTCTACCTCTGCACCTACGAGCTGGATATTGGCAGCTGAGCATGCGGCGCAGATTCTGCCGGAGAAGTGTTCCGCGACCGATTCGCAAAAAGAGTCGCCTTTCTCGGCGGTGTACCGGAAGATACCCATTCGATGTCACACTACGCTTAACGTTGGAATAAGTAAACATACTCACAAGCATTACACTCAGTGTAGACCTAACGTAAATTCAGATCATTCTGTGTTTACGAAAGTTTACATTGAGTGTAATTTTTTCTGCCTTGAATGGGTGGTCAAACAGGGCCGGTTTTCTACATTTATCACGAAGGGATGAGACATCTACCCCCTATTCTCACACGAAAGAAGGAGTTTGATTTGAGCAAACGAAAATACAGACCTACGATTGTACCGGCCTTATCCGCCAAGGTGGATAACAAAGAAAAACGATTCATTCAGGTTGGAAACTCACAGCTCCTCTCCAAGCAGTTCCACGCACTCAGCACCGGCAGCCGGTTTCTCTATTTCTGCATGGCCATGGAGAGCGGCGGAAGGAAGAATCTCATTCTTCCACAAAAGGACGCAAAAAAGTACGGGATCGCGCCTTCCAGCCTGCGGAAGCACATCAACGAGCTGGAAGCTGCCCGTTTTATCAGAGTCTATTCCGGAAAGCCAACACGCGAGCCAAACCGATATGAATTTTGCCTGAGTTGGAAGCTACCGCCGTCACCCCTTCGTTCGCATACCCCCATGGCTATATGTAGTAAATCTGTCTCGGATGGAAACAAGGGCGGTCCGTAAAAAATCTCACTGGTTATGTCTTTTAGAATGAGTGCCGGCTGACAGAACGGAGGTTACTTGTGCTGTTTTGATACAAGATTGGCATTTCTCTTGCGCAAAAATGAACCAGCCGAAATGTCGGTTTATTATCTTGGCGACGGCAACTTGCTTTGGTCGGAGGAGGCAGAGCGGATGTTTCTCGACCGGGTTGCTTCCTCGCCGTTAGGATATGGCCGGACATGCGGAAGCTCGATCCTTCTTGGTGACAAGTGGGACCTGATCGAAAATCTGATGGCTCAGGGGGTAAACCCGCGTAGCCGTCTGATCCATTTCAGCAAGAACAGCAGCTTTCATTATTTCACCGTCGATGAGATGGGCCTGCGGCTGATGAAGCTGGCGCTGGATGAAATGGCGCTGTATCAGTTTCAGCGGTACTTGCAGCAAAACGGCATTTGCAAAGCATCTATGCTTCCGCTGTATCTGTTCAGTCTGGAGCTGCTTTCGGAGGCGTATGCCTTGAAAAAGGGGAAGCAAATGCGGGCAGAACTGGATAGAGGCGCATTGTTTTCGTGCCAGGCAGATGTTGTAAAACGGATCTGCAACACAGGACCCAATCTGATCACGATCCCAGACAAATAGCTGCTGGACTTGGATACGGAAAGAGATGATAGCTCAGACGAACTCTTACTTTCCCCAAATGCTACGTTTCTAAGTCAACAGTCCGGAATGTAACACACAGGTGGTAACAGTATGGTCGAGGAATTGCAAGTGCCGATCCATCTCAAAATGACGCTGACGATTAAGGAAGCCGCAGCATACAGCAACATTGGGATCAACAAGATCGAGAGTATGCTGCGCAGTCCGAATTGCCCGTTTGTTCTCTATGTTGGGTCCAAAAAGCTGGTCAAACGCAGGGAGTTCGAGCAATATATCAGCCATAAGTTGATGTTTTGACGGTAATTTCACTATTGAGAAAAGAAAGCTCGTGTGCTACAATCACATTGTTGCATAGGGCTTTTTTCTCTTTTTGAGAAAGGAGGCTCTAAATGGGCAAGAGTTTGCGAGGCAAAGAATGTGACGAGGGCATCTGCCAAAGAAAGGACAGCTTATATAGCGCAAGATTTGTGACCAAAACCGGGAAGCGCCAGGTCAAGTGCTTCTCCTCACTTCCGGAAGCACGAAATTGGCTGGACGATGCCAAGTATGCAGATAAGCACGAAAATATATTTGTTCCGCCAGATATGACGGTAGATGCGTGGTTTGAGTTTTGGATCGTTCATATCGTTGGGGATCTGGCTCCCAATACTCGCAGAAATTACCGTGAGCGTTATGAATATAACGTGAAGCCGCTTATTGGTGGCATGCAGCTTGCAGATGTCAAGCCTATGCACTGCAAGATGGTCTTAAATCAGATGGAGGAGAAATACGCTGGCTCAACCATCCGGCAAACCTATATCGCAATGGGAACAATGCTTCGCTCTGCAGTTATGAACGACATGATTCAAAAGCACCCGATGGATGGAGTGCGGTTTACAAAACCGACTCGGGCGGTGAATGATATCAAGTTTCTAACGGTGGAGGAACAGCAAAAATTCTTAGCAGTCGCTAAAAAGTCTCACAACTATTATCAATATGCGCTGATATTGGAGACGGGACTTCGGACTGGTGAACTAATTGGACTGACATGGGATTCGGTTGATTGGAAGAAGCGCACTTTGACAGTCAATAAGACGTTGGAGTATCGACATGAGCAAGGCGAATGGCGGGCTGGACCGCCTAAAACGCAGCAGAGCTACCGAACGATCCCGCTCACAAACCGCGCATACGAGATTTTGGAAAAGGTTCACGCACGGGTTCCTGAGCGCAAGGAAACGGATATCCTGTCACTGACATTGGATTATTTGGATCGGCATACTGGGGAAAAGGCGAGCTTGTCCATGCGTGACCTTGTTTTTATCAACTGGCGAACAGGCGAGCCAGCAAAGAACAGTTCCTACGATACCCACTTATATAAGCTCTGCGACGAAGCAGGAATCAAACACTTTTGTATGCACGCCCTGCGACATACCTATGCTACAAGAGCAATCGAAAGCGGTATGCAGCCGAAGGTGCTGCAAAAACTGCTGGGTCATGCCAGCATCAAAACAACAATGGATCGGTATGTTCATGTGACGAATGATTCCATGTCAAAAGCCGTATTACAATTTGAAAAAGTGCAGCAAAACCAAAATGGTACAGTAATGGTACAGTAAGCGCCGTTCAAGTGCCGAAAACCCTTGA
>ENA-ORTV01001187-ORTV01001187.1-human-gut-metagenome-genome-assembly--contig:-NODE-1187-length-29258-cov-3.484676_pt1 | contig 29258 bp, 27 predicted proteins | sample MGYA00241915_ERZ509194 | MGnify/ENA primary metagenome ERZ509194 (study PRJEB26280, sample SAMEA2338810) | human gut metagenome | biome: human gut; feature: human-associated habitat; material: faeces... | reverse complement strand
CTCTCTCTCTCTCTCTCTCTCTCTCTCTCTCTCTCTCTCTCTCTCTCTCTCTCTCAGCGTGTAATTAGCTTATTTTATAGTATAAAAGAAAAACGTTCCAGAGCCGTTTCATCTCGGTTCCGGAACGTTTTTTATTTTTTGAACCCACTCACCGAAGTCGGGAAAGGGAACTAAAAATGGTTTCTTTTTTCAGAGAGGGGGGAGCGGGGAGTTTTGTGCCCTTTGCCGGGGATACCCTCAAAAAGCAGGCGGAATCGCTTTGGCACATGGCGGAGGATTTGGATGACTCATTCGACGAGGTCATCCGTTGTCTCTTGTCCATTTCCGGGCGCATCGCGGTCACGGGCATGGGGAAGAGCGGGCATGTAGCCCGTAAAGTGGCCGCGACCCTCGCTTCCACTGGTTCGCCCGCCTATTTCATCCATCCCGCTGAGGCCAGCCACGGGGATTTGGGCATGGTGTCGCGGCATGACGCGGTCATCGCCTTTTCCAACTCAGGTGAAACGGCCGAACTGAGCGATATCATTTTGTTCGCGTCGCGGCATGGAGTCCCGATTACGGGTGTGACGAAGCGGGGCGATAGTTTTTTGGCCCGTCACGCCGATCATGTCCTTTTACTCCCCAATGAGCCGGAAGCGTGCCCTATCGGATGCGCTCCCACTACGTCGACGACGCTTCAAATGGCGCTCGGAGATGCCATTGCCCTTTCCCTCCTCAAGGCAAGGGGATTCGGCGCGGAGGATTTCCATCGGTTCCATCCGGGGGGAAGGCTTGGCAGGAAGCTCATGACCGTGCGCGAGATCATGCACGTTGGGGAGGCTCTCCCCTTAGCGTCCCCTGACAGCCCGATGACTGAAATTCTTTGTATCATGACAGGCAAAGGGTTCGGCTGTGTCGGCATTATGGAGAAAGGCATCCTTGTCGGCATCATTACCGACGGAGACCTGAGGCGGCATATGGACGGCGGTCTGTTGGGGCTGACCGCCGAACGGGTCATGAGCCGGAATCCGATCACGGTCGATGAACATTGCCTTGCCGCCAAGGCGCTGGGGATCATGCAGTCCAGCAAAATCACGAGTTTGTATGTCGTACGGAGCGGAGAGCCCGTCGGCATTTTGAATGTTCATGACTGCCTGCGGGCGGGGGTTAATTGATGTCTACGATGTTGCGTTGCCTGATGGTGGGATGCCTGACGGTCGTTTGCGGATGCGCTGTGCAGCAGGGCGGACGCGGGGAAAAGAGCGGGGTTGCGGCGCAGGAAACCAGGTATGCCGGATTCGCCAGCCAGCTTGGGGAACAGATGGAAGGAACCATTGCCTCCGTCGAGAAAACGCCTTTTGGAGGGCCCGCTGAGGTTTCAGTGGGGCGTCCGTATGTTTCCGGGCTCCGGATGCTGTGCCGCAGGGCCACATTGACGGATCCCCACAGTGAAATGACGGTTGCCGTTTGCCGCCGGCCTTCGGAAGAGTGGACGCTTGTGGAACCGATTTTTGAGCCGCTGCCGAGGTAATCCATGTCGTCGGGTTGGATTGTGCAGGGAAGGGTGATTATGGCCCTGATCCTCCGTGAAGTGCATACGCTCTATGGCTCGTCGCGGCTCGGGTATCTGTGGGCTGTGATCCAGACGATGTTCGGCATCGGGATATTCTGGGGGATACGGGAGATAGCCGGGGCGCGGGCTCCGCACGGCATGTCCGTTTTGATGTTCCTGCTTGCGGGGTTTGGCCTCTGGGCCACATTCAGCGAAACGCTTACCAAATGTATGACTGCGGTCAATGGCAACAAGGCGCTTTTGACCTTTCCGCAGGTAACGCCGCTTGATTTGATGCTCTCCCGGACCGTTGTCGTGTGGGGGACGCAGCTTTCTTCCGGATGCGTGATTACAGGCATTGCGGCCTTTTGTGGCACATCCCTTTATGTCTCCGACTGGACGGGGCTTTTCGCCGCATTCCTTCTGACGCCTTTGCTCGGGCTCGGCTGCGGGATGCTGTGCGCTTCATTGGCGGTCTTTTGGCCGACGCTGGAGAAAATCGTGCCCATGATACTGCGCATCTTGTTCTTTGCATCGGGCATTTTCTTTTCCGTTTCGATGTTTCCAAAGAACATTGCGAACATCCTGCTGCTCAACCCGGTCATGCAGCTCATTGAGTTGCTGCGTCAGAGCTTATCGCGCGGATACGTGGCTCCCACTTACGATTACCTCTACATTGTGGCGTTCTGCGTGGTTTCGTTGTGCCTTGGCGGATTGTTGGAGCGTTATGCGCGCAAGAGGGCCGAGCAATGATTGCGTTGCATAACATCGCCAAGTCCTACCCCCTCCCCCGAGGGAAAAAGGTTGTGCTCGATGATGTGAACATAACCTTCCGTCCCGGTGAGAACATGGGGATTCTCGGCCTCAATGGGGCTGGGAAGTCGACGCTCATGCGGATCATCGGCGGCGCGGAACTCCCCGACAGCGGAAAGGTCGTACGCAAGAGCCGGGTGTCGTGGCCCATCGGCTTTGCGGGAGGTTTCCACGGGAGCCTCACGGGTCGGGAGAATTTGCGCTTCACTTCCCGCATCTATGGTTCCGATATCCGGAAAGTAACTGAGTTCGTGGAAGATTTTTCGGAACTGGGCCCATATATGGATATGCCGGTGCGCACATACTCGTCAGGTATGAAATCCAAGCTGGCGTTCGGCCTCAGCATGGCCATCGGTTTCGATTTTTATCTCATCGACGAAGCCTATTCCGTGGGCGACGCGGCCTTTCAAGCCAAAGGCGAGCGCGTTTTTCAGGAACGCAAAGCCAGTTCAACACTCATCGTCGTTTCACATAGCGTTTCAACAATACGTAAAAACTGCGATAACGCTGCGGTTCTCTTTGGGGGCAAGCTGATGTGCTTTGCCAACCTGGAGGACGCGCTTACCCGCTATCAGGAAATTTGTGATGCTCAAAAGCGATAATCCGCCGCCTCTCACCCTGGCTGTACAGTCAGGCCGTCGATCTTTTTCCAGTGCGCGTGCCTGCTGGGGCAGGCTGCCGCGAAAAGGGAAGATTTTTGCGTGTGTTGTACTGCTGCCCACAGTAGCGGTGTTCCTTTATTACCTGCTGTGGGCTTCGCCCATGTACGTTTCCCAGACGCGTTTCGCTATTCGCAGCGCTGATTCGTCTGGAGGCGGGTTGGATATCGCCTCCGCACTGCTCCGCTCCTCGTCTTCGACGGGGGCGGACGCGCATATCGTAGTTGAGTACATTCAATCGCTAGATATCATTCATGATATTGATAAAGAACTCGGCGTTGATCTGCATTTTTCCGACAAGGGCCACGACGTCTTTTCACGCCTGACGAATAATCCGACTCAGGATGAGCAGCTCCGGTATTGGAAATGGGCGGTCATTCCCGCCCTCGATCAGGATACGGGCATCATCACCTTGGAAACGAAAGCCTACTCCCCGGAAATGGCGCAGAATATCGCCGCCGCCGTACTGGCCCGCAGCGAAGCCCTTGTGAATACCATGAACCTCCGTGCCCGGGAGGACGCCGTTTCACTGGCGCAATCGGAAGTCCAGAGGGCGGAGGCGCGCGTCAGGAAGGCACAGGAAGCTATGCGTAACTTCCGGGATGCGCATACCCTCCTCGACCCCAGGGTGACGGCCGCTGGTCTGCAGGGGGTGGTGACGGAACTGGAAGGTGAAGCCGTCAAACTGCGTGCGCAGCTGGCGGAAGCCCAGTCGTTCATGCGTTCCAGCGCTCCGGCGACAAAAGCACTGCAAACGCGGTTGAAAGCTGTGGAGAGCCAACTTGATCAGGAAAAGCAGCGATTGGCGGGCCTCCGCTCGCAGGAGGGCAATCTCAACGCTGTGGTAGGCGAGTATGAGGATCTCACCATCGAAGCCGAGTTCGCCCAGAAACAGCTTGTAACAGCCATGTCCGCGCTTGAGTCCGCAAGAGTCCACGAAGTGGCCAAATCCCGATATGTCGTCGCGTTCCAGCAGCCTACGTTGCCGGATGAGTCCCTCTATCCGCGTCCTTTCCTTTTCACGGCCTATGTCTTTGTCGGCGCCCTGCTTCTTCTCGGGCTGGGTTCGCTCATCACCGCTTCTATCCGAGAACACGCAGGGTTTTAACCGATGAACCATATGATGCACTGGAAAACATACCTGGCTTTTGCGACCGGAAGCCTTCTTTTGCTAAGCCTTCCGCCGTATGCGGCGGGAGCGCAGAATACCGTCCAGCAAACAGGCGGAAGTGCTTATGGACAGCCGCTCGGTCGATCTTCCAATCCCGTTCCGGCGAGTTCGGGAGGTATTCCCGGCGTTCCTTCTTCCATGCCCGCGCAGCAAGCTCCGGGGACATACCGCCTCCCTTCGCAGGGCTCCGTATGGGGCAGCCGCGAAAGTTCGCCGGTCCCTACCGTCCTCGATGCCCCGCCAGCCTGGGCGCAATCGCCTCTGCGCGGTCCGGCTTCGGCGACGCTGCCTCCCTTCGGCGCCAATTTGTTTCAGGGGAATTTTGCCTCCACCTATTCGGAAAGTGTGAACGCCGATTACGTCATCCTTCCGGGAGACCGCATTGTGGTCCGTATTTGGGGAGCCAAGACGTATGACGATGTCCTGATGGTTGATCAGCAAGGAAATGTTTTCTTGCCGGAAGTAGGCCCGATCCGGGTGGCCGGACTGAAGCAGGGGCAGCTTCTGGGAGCCGTCCGGTCAAGCCTTGCCTCCGTCTTCACCGACAACGTCAATATTTACGTCAATCTCCAGAGTTCCCAGCCTGTAGCCGTATATGTAGCCGGTTTTGTGAACCATCCCGGAAGATACGCGGGCGGGCCGATGGATTCCGTCATGTCGTATCTGGACAGGGCGGGCGGCATCACGCCCGAGCGGGGAAGTTATCGGCACATCAAGGTGATGCGGGGAAAATCCCTTATCGGGACGGTCGATTTGTATGATTTCGCCCTGCGCGGGGAAATGCCTTCCATCCGGCTCAAGGATGGGGACGTGATTTTGGTGGATGAACGTGGGAGCAGTGTCGCCGCTCTCGGTCTGCTTCGCCAACAGGCCCGTTATGAATTCATGGGCACGGCGACCGGGGCGCACCTTCTCGATCTCGCTACGCCGTTGAACAGCGCTTCGCACGTCAGCATCAGCGGGATACGCAACCGTGCGCCGTTCAACGTATACATCCCCATTGCCGAATTCGCGCAGTTTCAGCTTGCGGACGGGGACACTGTCGATTTCGTGGCCGATAAGCGTGGGCGCACCATCATGGCCGCAGTTACAGGGGCCATTCAGGGGGCTTCCCGGTTCCCCGTCCGCAAAGACACGACCCTCAAATCGTTGTTGCAATACGTGGAAATTGAGCCGGCCATTGCTGATACGTCCGCGATCTATATCCGCCGCCAAAGTGTAGCCGCACAGCAAAAGGCGATTATTGCCGATTCGCTGCGCAGGCTTGAACAGAGCGCGCTCACGTCAACGTCTTCGTCCGTGGATGAAGCCAACATCCGGGTTCGGGAAGCGGAGCTGATTCAGGATTTTGTGCGTCGTGCCGCAACGCTGGAGCCTGACGGCGTAGTCGTCGTTTCGCGCGGGGGCACAGTCAAGGATCTCCTGCTTGAGGACAACGACGTCATTGTTATCCCGCAGAAAACGGATGTCGTCCATGTATCGGGGGAAGTCTTGATACCCAAGGCCATCACCTATGAAAAGGGTATGTCCCTCCACGAATACCTCGAGAGCGCAGGCGGCCTTTCGGATCGTGCGGACAAGGACAATATCCTTGTCGCCAAGCAGAATGGTGAAGTGGGCAAAGTCCAAAATATGGGCATAGCGCCGGGCGACCGTATCTTGGTCATGCCCCGGTTTGATTCCAAGAATATGCAGCTGGCTAAGGATTTCACCCAGATTTTGTACCAGATTGCCGTGGCGACGAAGGTTGCTGTGGGATTATAGCATGAAGATTCCTGCCATCAGTGTGATCATTCCTCTGTATAATTGTGCTCCTTGGCTTCGGGAATGTCTGAACAGTGTCGTTCTACAGACCTTGAAAGATATAGAGATTCTCATCGTGGATGATAAATCTACAGATAACTCTGTCAGTATAGCTGAAGAATACGCGGCACAGGATAGGCGCATCCGGATATTCCGCAGTACAGAGAATCTCGGTCCTGGACCCAGCCGGAATACAGCTATAGCACAGGCTTGTGGGGAATATATTGCCTTTATGGATGGGGACGATTTTTATCCTTCTTTAGATGTGCTGGAAGTTTTATATCACAATGCCTTGGAACATCAGGTAAAAGTGTGTGGAGGTTCCCTACGCTACGTGAACGCCGATGGTAGTACGCGAGAGAAACAGTTATCGGAATATGTGTTTACAGAAGAGAGATTCTATACCTTCCGTGAATATCAGCATGAGGGCGGATATTATCGTTTTTTGTATAATAACGAATTATTACAAATAAACAGATTGGAGTTTCCGCCACTACGGCGTTTTCAAGATGCGCTTTTTTGTGTGAAGACCATGCTCGCCACAGAAGTTTTCTACGCTATGCCCATGATAAGCTATGCGTACAGAAAAGGACATAAACAAGTAAAATGGACAGAACAAAGTATAAACGATTATTTTATAGGAATATTAGAATTGTTGAATATATCAAAACTGTATAAATTAGATGTTTTGCATTATTGTATGGCAAAAAATTTATACGATCATATTTATTTGTTCATGAAAATAAGAAAATATAACATTTTAAAAATTTTATGTAATATAGATTACAGTCTGATAAAATATCAGAATACTGTATGCAAGGTTAAAATATCAAGATTGAAATTTATATTAAAATTGATACAATACAAATATTTTTTGAGGATATCCGTAGCTTAATAAATTTGCCTCCGTGTTCATGATTTTTTTATGCTTATAAATATAAATTAACATATATGGAGAAGGTATGAAGCTTTACCAAAAAATTATAGAAGGATCTAAGACACATATATATATTTTCGGATTTCCTGTATATTATGAAAACATAAAAGATAATGAAACTAGAAAACGTTTTTTATGGATGCATTCTGTAAAAAAAAGGGAAGTTGGTATTGTTCAAAATGGAGATAAAAAATCCATTTTTAGTAAAATAATCAATACCATAGAATCAGATGTTAAAAATAATACATCTTACAGTATGAATTTGACATCACGCAAAAGTGTGGAGGAAATGTTTGAAATAGTGAAAAATTTTGATGTCATATCGTTTGACATATTCGATACGGCATTATTGCGAAAAGTAGAGTTTCCGAGTGATATATTTGATATCATGGCTCTTGAAATGCACTGGCCGGATTTTACCTCGGCCAGAAAAAGAGCTGAGGATTATGCTCGCGTTCAAAAAGAAAAAACTGAGGGGCACAGGGAAGTCACCATCGACGAAATTTACGGTGTTCTGCGCGAGCGCTATAATATTGAGATGATATGGATGCAGCGTGAAATAGAGCTCGAAAAGCAAAGTTCCATACAGAATTCCTATATATTTGCATTATATGAACGTCTTATTCATGCTGGCAAAACCGTGGTGTTCACCACAGATATGTATCTACCCAAAGACACCCTAAAGGAAATGTTGGAATCCAGCGGCTACCATGATTTTTGCGATATATATGTCTCGAACGTCTATCAATTACGAAAAGGGGATGGGTCGCTCCAGAAAAAGCTTATAGAGAAGTATCCTCTGAAAAAAATTATCCATATTGGTGACAACAAGACCGCCGATGTGGATAAGTCAGAAAAAAGCGGCATGGCCGCGCTGTGGTATCCTGACTGTCGTTTACAGAAGCGCGAAGTCTTCCTCAATAATCTTTCGGGAAGTATATATAGGGCTATTGTTAACAATACGCTTAACACCGGATTGTGGGAGCACGGACTGCATTACACACACGGTTTCCGGGTGGGGGGTATTCTTACCGCCGGATACTGTGAACATATCAACGAAGTGGCGCAACAAAAGGGGGCCGAAAAAATCCTATTTTGTGCAAGGGACTGCTATATTATACAAAAAGTATATAATGCATTTTATCGCAAGGTTGACAACTCGTATATAGAAATATCCCGCTATGCGGTGATGAATCTATCTCCTGAACGGTATGCCAACGATATTTTAGATAGATTCATTTTTCGATACTGGGACGAAAATAAGAATGCCAAGACGTTGGAGCAGTTGTTACACGATACGGGCTATAATTTTCTTGTACCATATCTAGAAGATAATGATCTGGACCGATTTATATATTGTAGTAGTGCTAGCAAGGAATTATTCGCAGAGTTTTTCCTTTCACATATTGATGTATTGAAGGAGAACAGTAAAGTATCCAGAGAAGCGGCAACGGCCTACTTTGGTGGACTTATAGGTACGGCCAAATCCATACTTATTGTCGATGTGGGATGGAGCGGAACGTGTATAAGCGCACTAGAATATTTCATACACGATGCTATTTCTCCAGACATCCACGTATCCGGTACTCTGGTATGTTCCAGCAATACCAAAAATATGTGTAATCAGATCTTGGGAAAATACATTGTACCCTATGTGTGTGGTCCGTGCCGCAACAACGATTTTAATAATTTTATGATGCCTTCAGGAAAGAAGAGTGTACGCGAAATAGATATGCTACATATGCCATTGGAGTATATGTTTACGGCTGACACGGCTTCACTTGTGGAATATTTTAAGGATAATGATGCTACAGTTAATTTTGTGCGGGATGTGAATACACCAAAAAATATCAATGAAATACGTGAAATGCAGAACGGTATATACGCATTTAATGAAAAATACGTAGAATATACAAAACACTTACTCATTGATGTTACTGTATCTCCATATGTTGCATTTATAGCGTTGAAAGAAAGCATAACTGATAAAAATTATAGTTATAGTATATATAAAAATTTTTTGTATGATGCGTGCACAGCTCCGGGTAATGCACAGCGCCGAGGGGTACCGTTTTCCTCTTTTTTTCCTGATAAGATTACTCCAGCGATAATTTCTCCAGGTAAGGGTAAAAGAATTCTCTTCGTTTCTCCTGAATTAATATACACAGGGGCACCACGCTCTCTACTGCGTGTTTGTCGCCTAGCCAGAGAACTTGGTTATGAACCCATAGTTTGGTCGGCCAAAGATGGCCCTTTCCGGGAGGAATTCCTTAAGGAAAATATTGCCCTTCAAATAGTACAGGCGCAGGATATTTCTCAAAATCAATATATGGATATAGTTTCTTCCTGCGAATTAGCCTATTGTAACACAATAGTAACCGATGATTATGTACGGATACTAAGTCGATATCTACCAACGGTATGGTTCATAAGAGAGGCTACAAATATACCCGATTTCTGCCGCAATAAGCCGGAGCGTCTTGCTCTGCTACAAAGCTATGACAAAATTTTCTGTGTGAGTGAGTATGCGGCAACGGCGCTCAGCCAGTATACCAATCAGCAGATCCATATTATTCATAACTGTGTGGAGGATGAAAGTCAGTGGGCCGAAAACTATAGACCAGGCAGTGGGCCGACAGTCAAGTTTGTACAATTCGGTACTATGGAGTACCGTAAGGGTTATGATATATTGATTGCAGCATACAAGTCTATGCCTATTGAATATCAGCGTCTCTGTGAAATGTATTTTGCAGGAGGCTTTATTAACTCAGGAACTCCATATTGTGATTATCTGTTTTCTGAAATGGATAATGTACCATCTCTACATTATCTTGGTATTATAGAGGGAGCTGAAAACAAGATAAGGACACTCTCCCAAATGGATGTTGTGGTTGTGGCTTCTCGTGACGAATCGTGTTCATTAGTGGCACTGGAAGGGGCTATGCTTTCTAAACCCCTTATTCTCACTGAGTCTGTAGGTGCAAAATACATAGTTGATAGTGAAAACGGTCTGATTGTCACCTCTGGCGATGTGGAAGCCATGAAGAAGGCGCTTATGCAGATGATTGACAATAAGAATGCATTGCATGTTATGGGCATTGCCTCCAGAAAAATATATGAGTCCCGAGCGGGTATGTCCATACACAAGGCCGCTTTTGAAAGATTGTTTAATGAATTGTCCGCAAAAGGAAAGGATGGGGCAAAGCTGGCTGTCATTTCGGATTTTGACGAAACTGAGGTGGTCATTTCTCTGACCTCGCATCCCGGCAGAATGGCGTGCATCCATACCTGTCTAGAAAGCCTTATAAAGCAGGACTATCGTAACCGTAAAATTATACTTTGGCTATCTTTGGAGCAGTTTGTGCATAAGGAGAAGGATCTTCCCGCTGCACTGCTCAACCTTAACGGGCAAAACGCTTTTGAGATTCGCTGGGTTGCGGACGATATCAAGCCCCATAAAAAATATTATTATGCCTACCAAGAGTTTAGAAAAACACCTATCATCGTGGTGGACGACGATGTTGTATACGATCCCAGCATGGTGAGGGCACTTGTGGCCTCGTATAAAAAGCATCCTCACTGCATATCCTGTCACAGGGCAAATTTGATGCTCCTTCGTGCGGATAAGACGTTCCGTGCCTACCAGACTTGGCCTATGGGGTACACACTTCTCTCCGATACGCCGTCGTACCAGCTACTTCCCACCGGCGTTGGTGGGGTATTGTACCCACCGAATTCCTTGCCCGAATATACATTTAACACCGATGTGATCAAAAGGTATTGCCTATTATGCGATGATCTTTGGCTGAAAATGATGACTGTCTTGAATGAATACCCTACGGTGGTCGTAAAAAACCATCGCCCCTACAAGCTGATAGACGGTAGCCAAGATGTGGCTCTGTGGAAGGAGAACGTTAAAGGATCGAACAACGACATTACACTTCATGCCATTTGTGAATATATATATAAATCTATTCCGCAAGGGAGTGTATGTATGGAAAGAATACGGAAGGACAGATTTTGCTAAAAAGGAGTCGATACTGTGGAATACTTCGATTTTTCAAGAACGCTTGAGGCTATACCAAATGATCATTGCCGTCAGACAACATTCAGGGAATTCATGCTGGAAACCATACCGAGAGAAAATGAAACTAAAGGTAAAATAGTAGATCTTGGTTGTGGAACTGGTCATTTTTATGACTATGTCCATAGTCATTTTAATTCATTAGAATATATAGGGGTGGATATAGAAGGCTCTCCTGAAGCCAGACAGCGTACTCGATCCGACTTTTCTTTTATACCTTATGATGGTGTTTCACTTCCCTTTGAGGATTCGAGTGTTGAAGTTATATTTATGAATCAAGTACTTGAACATATACGTGCTCCTCATTTGCTCTTTCCAGAAATTAAAAGATGTCTTGTAGATGATGGATTACTGATTGGTTCTGTATCGCAGCTTGAGCCATATCATAGTTATAGCGTGATGAATTACACTTTTTATGGTTTATGTAGTTTTTTGGATCTGTTTGGTTTGCATGTTTTTAAACTGAGACCTGGAATAGATTCCAATACACTTATATCTAGAACAGTTAATAAATTTTTATTGGAACGTGAAGCAGATTTTGAACAATGTTTTTTTACAGAAGAGTCCATTCTTAATTATGCGATCGAAACATATTTTCGTAAAAAAAGTTTACTATACAGCAAATAAATCTTCAAAAATTAAAAATTGCAGGACAATTCTCATTTGCAGTAAAAAATAGATAATACATAAATTAATAGTAAAGCGTTATAATTATAAATAGATAATATTTATTTGTTCTCAATGTTGCTTGAAAATGGATCTAATTTTTATTAGTTGGGGAACACTAATGAATATCGCCGTTGCCGGAACCGACTATGTTGGTCTGAGTCTTGCTGTTCTGCTCGCTCAGCATAACAGCGTGAAGGCCATGGATATTGTTCCTGCCAAAGTAGAACTGATTAATTGAAGGAAATTCCCCATTATAGACAGAGAGATAGAGGAGTATCTGGCTGAAAAGCCACTCGACTTAGTTGCTTCCACGGATGGGGAGGCGGTCTATCGAGATGCTGAGTTCATCATTATAGCCACTCCCATTAATTACGATGTGGAGCGGAATTACTTTGATACATCGTCTATTGATGCTGTACTGAAACTGGTGGAAAAGGTGAATCCAGAGGCTACTATCGTCATCAAATCTACCGTGCCCGTGGGCTATCTGGAAGCTCAGCGAGGTGCTTATCCAACACTACCTAACATGTTGTTTTCACCAAAATTTTTACGTGGGGTCAAAGCTCTTTATGATAACCTGTATCCATCGCGCATCGTCGTAGGTGTGCCGGATTGCTGCCAACCAGCTCTGCGGGCCCGTGCAGAGCAGTTTGCCGCCTTGCTTCAGGAAGGTGCGCTAGAGGACGAAACGCCTACACTCATCGTCCATTCCACGGAAGCGGAATGCATTAAGCTTTTTGCCAATACTTATCTTGCCATGCGTGTGGCATACTTTAACGAGCTTGATACTTATGCCGAGTTGCATGGGGCTGGACTCTGCACAGATTATTAAGGGGATGGGACTCGATCCCCGCATCGGCTTTTCTACAACAATCCTTCTTTTGGGTATGGGGGCTACTGCTTGCCCAAGGATTCTTGTCAGTTTCTCGCCAATTTTGCTGGTGCAAAGCTATTGTGGAAGCCAATAATACTCATATCAATTTTATTGTTAGCCAGATCATAGCCCGCCAGCCACGTATTGTGGGCATTTACCGCCTCACCATGAAAACAGGTAGTGACAACTTTCGCGCTTCAGCCATTCAGGGTGTCATGGGCCGTCTGAGTAACAGTGGGGTCAAACTAGTCATTTACGAGCCCACATTGACACAGGATATTTTTATGGACTGGACATGAACTGGATGAATTTAAAAAGATGGTCGAGCTCATCGTAGTGAATCGCATGTCTAGAGAGCTGAGGGATTCAGTAGATAAGATCTATACTCGGGATCTTTTTGGAAGAGATTAATTTTCTAGCAACATCAAGTTGGGGAAGCTGAGAACGTAGTCCACGATGAATGAAACAAACACGATCTTTGAGCAGGAATGCATGTTTCTTGTTTTCTCCTGTACACTCTCTCGGATATCTCATCTTTCTGTTTTTCTTGGTACTCCTGTATGGCTATTACGAAAAAGAAGGGAAGGGGAGTCTTCTGCTGTCATCGGCTGGGGCCATAAGCCCACAGCTGACAAAGCCCGTGATTATGCGGCAAAGCAAAACCTTCCCTATATCGCGCTTGAAGACGGCTTCCTGCGCTCCCTTGATCTCGGATGTAAGGGGGCCCAGCCTCTTTCCCTTGTAGTTGACCATACCGGCATCTACTACGACGCCACTGAGCCATCCGATTTGGAGAATCTACTGAACGGCTCCGGATGGGATTTGGAAGGACAGTTGCAGTCCGCCCAGCATGCCATTGAAGCTATCAAGCGTCACGATCTGAGCAAGTATAATCATGCGCCGCGTGCTGCTGAAAGATTGCTTGGTGATGCTTCGTGCCCGCGTGTTCTTATCCTTGATCAGACAAAGGGGGATACCAGCGTTACGCTTGGCCGTGCCGATGCTGAAAGTTTCACAGCTATGCTGGACGACGCGCAGATGCGGTTTCCCAACGCCCGGTTGTTCGTCAAGACGCATCCCGATGTGCTTGCGGGGAAAAAGCAGGGCTATCTGACCGAGGCGGCGAAGCGAAGAGGCATTGCGATCATCGCACAGGATGTTTCGCCGCTTTCCCTTCTTGCTCAAGCTGATGTTGTGTACACAGTCACCTCCCAGATGGGCTTTGAGGCCTTGCTGCTTGGTAAGGAAGTGCACTGTTTCGGCATGCCGTTCTATGCGGGATGGGGGGCAACGCATGATCGGCTTACTTGCCCGCGGAGGGCAAAACGCCGTACGGCGGAAGAGATCTTTGCCGCGGCGTATATGTTGTATGCGCGTTATGTGAATCCCGTGACCGCCAGGCGTTGTGACATCCATGAAGCCATTCGGATTCTGGCCGCCCAGCGTTTTCAGAATGAGCGGAATAAGGGGTTCCACGCATGTGTTGGCTTTTCCAGATGGAAACGTCCTCATGCCCGGGCCTTTTTGCAATCGACCACGGGAACCATCCGTTTTTTTTCTGATTGGTGGAAAGCCATCAAATGGGCGCAAGCAAACGGCGGCGATGTCGTGGTATGGGCGTCCAAATGCACAATAGGACTTGAGAGTTCCTGCCAGACTATGGGCGTCCGGCTGATACGCATGGAGGACGGCTTCATCCGTTCGGTGGGGTTGGGTTCGGATTTTAATTGGCCGTATTCGTTGGTGCTGGATGAGAAGGGCATCTACTATGATCCATCCCGCCCGAGTGGGCTGGAAGACATTTTGAACACCTTGCCAGAACATCCGGAGAGGACGGAATTGTGCAGCCGGGCTTCCGCCTTGCGTGGCTTTATCGTCGAGAAGGGAATTACCAAATACAACACGGGTGTTGACGCAGTAACCCGTGGTGATTTTTCTGCAAAGGGACGTTTGCTCCTTGTCCCCGGACAGGTTGAGGACGACGCTTCCGTGCGGCTGGGCGGATGCGGGCTGTTTTCCAATGTGGATTTGCTCAAGGCCGTGCGGGAAAGCCATCCGGATGCTTTCATCATCTATAAGCCGCATCCTGACGTGGAAAGCCGGAACCGGAAAGGGCGCATACCCGATGGAGAGGCGTTACGGTACGCGGATCGTGTTGTCCGCAACGTGCGTATGGATGTCCTGCTTGGCATCGTCGACGAAGTGCACACGCTCACGTCGCTGACGGGGTTCGAGGCATTGCTGAGGGGAATAGAGGTCCACGCTTACGGGGGGCCTTTCTACGCGGGGTGGGGGCTGACCCATGATCGGATTGATTTCCCCCGCCGGAAGGCCGGGCTTTCGCTTGAGGAGCTTATCGCAGGGACGCTGATACTCTATCCTTCGTATTACGATTGGCAGACGAAGGGATTCTGCACGCCCGAGGACATCTGTTACCGGCTTACCCAGCCAAAAGGGCAAATGCGCGGCAAGTTTTTTATGCGCACCTTTGCGGCGCTCAGGGAAAAGATAAGGAACGTATTCTGATCATGCGTACCTACTTGTTTCTTCAAGGCCCGCACGGGAGTTTTTTCCGTGAGCTGGGGCTGGCGTTACAGCGGGCCGGGCATCGTGTATTGCGCGTCAATATCTGCGGCGGTGACGTGGTGGATTGGCACTCGCGAGAGGCCGTGTGGTATCAGGGGCGGACCACGGACTGGAGCGGCTGGATCGGCGATCTCATGCGGCGCGAAGGCGTTACGGATCTGCTGGCCTTTGGGGACTGGCGGCCTCTGCACCGTGAAGCCATTCTGGTGGCAAGACTGCGGAATATCCGGGTGTGGGCATTTGAGGAAGGGTATTTGCGGCCCCATTATATCACGATGGAAGAGGGCGGGGTCAACGGCAACTCGATGCTTCCCCATTCGCCGGCCCTTTTGCGGGAACTTGCGGAATCCCATCCGGCCCCGCCGTCACCGGTTGCCGTACAGAATCCTCTTTCGGCACGCGTATGGAAGGCTATTGCCTATTATGCGGGGACCATTTTTTTGCGCCCGTTTTTCCCCTGTTTCCGGACGCATCGCCCGCAGAGCGCCGTGAGCGAAGTCTGGGGATGGTTCCTTCGCGTCCTGACCCGCCGCACATGGGAAAGGCGTTCGGCGGAGAGCGTCCGGGAAATCTACCGGTCGCGTGCGCCCTATTTCCTGTTTCCGCTCCAGCTTGATTCGGATTCCCAAGTCCGCCGTTATTCGCCGTTCAGCGGGATGAAGGAAGCCATTGCGCATGTACTGACTTCTTTTGCGCACTCCGCGCCCAAGTCCATGCATTTGCTGATCCGCAACCATCCTCTTGATAACGGGCTCATCAATTACCGGAGGTACATCCGCCGGTTCAGCCATGCCTGCGGGCTGGAAGGCCGGGTTCATTTCGTGGAGTCGGGCAGGGCCGCGCTTATGATGGACCGCAGCGAAGGGATGGTGGTCCTCAACAGCACGATCGGCATTTCCGGGCTTCAGCGGGGTATACCCGTCTATTGCGTTGGCACGTCCATTTATGCGGTGCGCGGGTTGGCTTCGTCGCAGGAAGAGCAGGATCTGGACGATTTTTGGAGCAACCCGCAGAAGCCGTGCCCCGAAACCCTGCGGCATTTCGAGAAAGTTTTGAAATGCCGGACCCTCATCAACGGCAATTTTTATACGGAGGAAGGGGTGCGCCTGGCGATCCAGGGGGTCATGGAACGCATTGCCTGAGATGCCGTTGCGTTATCCCTGTTCTTTTCTATCCTCAGGGAAGCGTGGTTAGCCCGTCGGAGTCTGCGGCGGGCATGTCTTCCACCGCACAAGGACAAGGATGCGGCAGAGAGTTTTTGGCGGCGGGGGTTATCGTATGCCCGCTCTCCAGCAGGTCCTGGTTTCGTTGGCCTCCGCCACGGAAGTAAACATTCCAGCAGCGCAATATAGATAGGGATTTCAGCCGCAAACCGGAAAGTACACATGGGACGGACTGGTTTCCTGCGCCACGAACGTTTTCCCGGCATCGGGATGCGTACAACCCGGCTCCGCAGGGATCGTATGGCGGAACGCAAGGGATGCCCCCCGTTATCTCAGGAGGGCACCCTTTGCTTTAACGTATTGACGGGCGATTATGTTTGTAACTCGTAGAGGCTCTCTCTGACGTTGTATTTGAATGGAAATGGAACGCTGTATATTCCTGATGGAGCATCGTCACAATAGTGAACTATATAACTCATGAGAGTTAGCTGCATTATGGTTATAGAAAAGCTTTTTCCCGTTTTTTACCGGGTGAATCATTGTTTTTTTCACATGATGCTTGACAAGATTGGTTGAAGGTTGCAATAGTGGTTCTACCAAAAGAGAAAGGGAGAACCTCGCATGACGCATTCACAAGAGACTCCAGACCAATCTCAAAAGGCTGAACCTCTTCCCGAAACACGGGAACCCCTCAAGGCATATCAACGGCTTTCCGAGAAAATACAGGATGCTATCGAAAAGGGCGGGCTCAAGGTGGGGGATAAGCTGCCCCCCGAGCGGGCGCTTGCCGAAACGTTCGGCGTTTCGCGGAACAGCGTCAGGGAAGCCATCCGCACGCTCTCGGAGCAGGGCATCCTCAAGAGCCGCCACGGCGACGGGACGTACATCTGCGGTTCCGATCTCGCGCCGCTGACCGCCGCCCTGCTCAATGCCGTCGACACGGAAGGAAAGTCATTTGACCATATTATGGAATTCAGGCTCGTCATCGAGCCGTCCATAGCCCGGATAGCCACGGCACGGCATTCCGCCGAGCAGCTCCATCAGCTCAAGATCATTGTCTGCGATCAGCAGTTAAAACTCCTGCACGGGGAGAACGACGGCGAATTGGACGCCCAATTCCATACCCTCTTGGCGGCGGCGACCGGAAACCCGGTTTTCGTCGATATTGTCAGCCATCTGAACGAGCTCTTTTCCCACAACCGCGCGGACGATGTCCGTCTGAAGAGGCGGATGGAAGAAGCCATCAACGAGCATCTGATGATCATCGATGCCCTTGAACGCAAGGATGCGGACGCCTGCTCCGACGCGATGGCGCGCCATCTCCATGCCGTGGCGGAAAAGCATTTTCTGGCGCAGTCCCGGGAAAGGGGGAGCGCATGTTGACCGCCACCGCCGCGCCGCATCCGGCGGCCCCTCCCGCCTCTTCGCCCACTTCCCTCTTTCCGGCTTTCTTGCCATTCCCTTTCCCCCGTTTTTCCGGCGGCGTTCCCGCAATCTTCCCCCATGCGCGATGACCCGCGCCTTCGTGGCCCCAAAGTGCTTTTCAATGCCAATGCATTGGAAAGAGACGGTTGATGTGTCAACGGCACGGAAAGGCGACTTTCCTCCTCAGCGTAATTTTTTGCCGATTGGAGAACCCCGCATGGACCTCACGTTATGGAAAGACAAGCTTGATGCGTATCTCGACCCTCAGGAAGGCGACATGCTCCGTTTGCTGGAGCGGATCGTCAACATGGATTCCTTCACGACCGACGCGCAGGATGTGGACCAATTGGGGACCGTCCTGACGGATTGGTTGCGCGAGGCGGGTTTCCAGACGTTCATGATGCCCAAGACGGAAGCGCCCGCCGAGCCGTGGCAGGCGGATCTTGGCCACGTCTTCATGGCCAAGACGCACGGGCGCGAAGCGGAGCCGGGGATCGTGTTCCTCGGGCATATGGATACGGTTTTCCCCAAGGGTACGGCGCAGGCGCGGCCCTTCAAGATAGAGGGCGATCGGGCCACCGGGCCCGGCGTGGCCGACATGAAGGCGGGGCTTGTGGCCAACCTGTTCGCGGCGCGGGCCCTGAAGCGGCTCGGCCTGATCGATTGCCCCATGACCCTCATGTTCTCGCCCGATGAGGAGCTGGGCTCCCCCTCGGCTTCCCGGACCCTGGCGCAGGTCTTGCCCGGCGCACGCGCCGCCATCAACTCGGAACCCGGCGGCCCCGGCGGGCTTGTTACCGTATCCCGCAAAGGTTCAGGCCATATGTTCCTGAAAGTACAGGGCAAGGCGTCCCACGCGGGGCGCTGTTATGCGGACGGGGCTTCGGCCATCCTTGAAATCGCGCACAAGACGCTGGCGATCGACACTTTTTTGGATCTGGACCGTGGGCTCACCGTCAATACGGGCCTGATCAGCGGCGGGGCTTCCGCCAACTCCGTGGCTCCGTGGGCCGAATCCCGCATCCATCTGACCTACAGGACCCTCGAGGACGGGCAAAAGGTCGTCGCGGGCATCCGTGACGCCGTTTCCCGCACCGTGATCCCCGGAACGTCGGCCTCCATCAGCGGCGGGCTGCGCCTCTATCCCTTCGAGCGCTGCGAAGCGGGCGACAAGCTCTTCGGGCTCGTCAAGGACGCCGGGGAGCTCCTCGGCATGTCCATCAAGGGCCAGCATTACGACAGCGCGTCCGAAGCCGGCTTCAGCTCCAGCCTCGGCGTCCCCACCATCTGCAACATGGGCCCGGAAGGGGAACATATCCACTCCCTCAACGAATACCTTGTCCCTTCTTCCATCGTGAAGCGGTGCAAGCTCATCGCCCTGACGGCGCTGCAGGCTTCCCGCGTTTTCCAGCCGGGCAAATAAAAAACCTGCCACAGGCCTGAACTGGCAGGTTCGGGCATATGGCAGGCAAGGACAGCCAGCGCGGTGTTCCACGGCAAGGGAGCGCACCGCCTGGCGGCGAAACGGGTAAAGGCGATACGTCGTGGTTTGCCTGCGGTTTTGCGGATCGCGGGCAAAACAGAAAGGGCGTCGTTTGCCGTATGGAGGGAAACCAGCGGGTTTTCCTCTTCGGGCTGTTGCAGTAGTCGGGTGCCGCCGTGGTTTCCTGACGTTTCCCGCGTCCTCCTTCATCCGGCATGAAGGGGGATACTTTTGTGGATAAGGGGAAAGGCTTCATCCGAAAGAATCGTTTGCTTTCGATCCGTTAGGCTATTCCGTGTACAAAAGGACGCGCCTCGCTATGGTGAACATATCAGATGAACATGCGCAAAGAGGCCCTGCCCAGAACTTCGAGCGGGGTTTCTGCTATGGCGATGGCGCATGTTCCCGAAAGGATGGACCACTGGGCGGTTCCCCTCCCATTGGTTTTGGGAAGAGGAATCTCCCGAACCATGTGAAGCCTGAACCCAATGGATCTGGGAGCTGCTCAGCCTTATTCTATTCTTTTTATTGGTTCATATGAATGGGATTTATTGAAGGCGGTCCCCGCCGGGACCATCAGCTGCGCCGCTTCGTTGTACAGCATGGTCGTGTCGATGGAAGCATGTCCCGCAAGCGCCTGTATGCTTTCAAGGCGGACCCCCTTGCTGGCGAGATAGGTAAAACAGGAGTGGCGGAACCAGTGCGGGGAGACATCCGGCCTGTTCATGAGTGTTGTCAGCCACTTCTTGACCATATGGTACAGGGCGTGGCGTCCGATCCGCCGGGATGGTTTCCTGAGGTTCCCAAAGATGGGCTGATTTGGAGACGTCCCGGTCAGTTCTCCATATTCGTTAAGGCCTTCGTCAATTTCATCAGGAAGATAAATGCGCCTTTCCTTTGAGCCCTTGCCCAGGACATTGAAATAGCGTTGCCCCTGCCAGACGGTGACGTCTTTCCAGCAGAGGGAAACGGCCTCTTCGCCGCGCAATCCGGTCATAAAGAGAGTCTTCAGGAGGAGAATGTCCCGCTGCGGGGCTCCGTGTTCCGCAAGGCGGTCGAACAGGAGCAGCATCTCCGATTCAGAAAGGCTGTGCGTGAGGTTCCCGGGGAGTGAAATCCCCGCGCCGTCCTTCCGTTTTTTAATGAATGCCGTGGGGTTCAGGGCAATGGCGCCCGTGTCTGCCAGCCGTTTGAAGTAACTTTTCAGAGCTCCGATAATCGTATTCACCGAACGGGGCTTGAGGCCTTTCATCCTGCATTGCCTGATATAGCTTTCGACATCACGGGCCGTAACGGAGAACGAAGGCTTCCGGGCGTAGTTCAACAGCTCGACGACATAGCGGCAATACAGTTCCACGGTCGCCAGCGATTGCGTGTAAACGGCATTGAGGAAAACAAGGATGATGCGCTCGTCGGGAAGCAGTTCACCTTGTGCGGATACGTAGGCCGAGACGTCCGCGTATTCGAGGCTTCGGTCAAAGTACCGCAGGATCCGTTTTCTGCTAAGAGGCTCCCAGTCGTCCAAGACAGGGAGTTCTCCGTTGGAGATGACTTCAGGGAGCGTTGCCATGCCAAGCCCTAGGGTTCCGGTTGATTCTCTATTTAACTTAACACTTATTAAGATAAATAGCAAACCGCCCCAAAAGCTGTTTTCCTGTTCAGGCGTCCAGCGCGCCGTTTACGCTGCTTTAGGCCTTCCATGAAATACAAGTCAAAGATTTTTTTAAAATGCCTTAAAACGAAAATTTGAAGGAACAATCTGAAGCGTTCCGTCCCCGGGCCGCTTCTGAATACGAATGCTTTCCTCCACGGCCATTGGCTCAGGCGTCTGGGCGGCGGAATCCCCGGCATCGGTTTCCTTACGCGCCACTGCGGTGAGGCGTGACGGCTGAGGCCGCCACGCCCGATACGGAGGATGCAGTATATCGCTTGCGTTCCGGAAAGGTGGGATCACCGGAGGACGCGGCATTCTCCGGCGCTGTTTTTGTTTGCCCGCGCGTGGTGTTCTGAGGTATGGTCTGCTTGCCGGTTGAAAATCTTTTTATCTTATGAGGGAGTTCATGCCCAAAGATTATACGCAACGCCGCAACGAGCGATGGGAAACGGTGTTTCCCGGCATCGGGCTTGAAAGCATCCTCGGCAGGATTCTCCGTATCGCGCGCTATCATAACCATAAAAGTACGGAAACAATGAAGCCCTTCGGCATCAAGAATGGAGAGGCCGACGTGCTGTCGGCGCTGCTTCATGCCGGGCCACCGTATACGCTCAATCCGAAAGACATCACGAAACAGGCCTACAGGACTCCGGGGGCGATCACCAACGTCATGGATCACCTTGAGGAAAAGGGGCTGATCCGGCGCAATGCGGATCGGGAGAACCGTCGGAACGTCCTTGTGGAATTGACCCCGGAGGGGCTGGAGATGGCCCGCGAGTCGTTCCTCGCCCAGACGGACATGGAAAAGCGGCTGCTTACCATGCTTTCCCCGGAAGAAAAGGAGCAGCTTCGGACGCTCTTGAAGCGCATCCTGCTGGATCTGGAAGAGCGCGGGGAAGTCTAGGCCGCGTCCCCGCAAGGCCCGGTGAGGGCATCCATTGAAAAAAGCCCCCGGAAAGCGTTTTCCGGGGGCTTTGCCATAGGTGCTGCCGGATCTAGAACCGCTTAGGCCCGATCAGCTTGAACACCCTCAGGATGATGTAGTTGGCGAGGAACGTCAGCGCAAAGAGCCCGAGCGTGGCGGGCATCCCCCAGCCGTAGACGACGTAGCCGTGGAAAATGAAATTGACGTAGAAGAAGATGAACACGGCCATGTTCCACATGCCCGCCTCCACGGAAACCGTGGTCTTCAGCTCGCTGTCCACCATGCGCAGCAGGATGAGCCCGGTGGGGATGGTCCCCGTGCAGGTCCCGAACATCATGACCGTCCGCTCGAAGGAATAGCCGGGGACGCGGCGTCCGAAGTACAGGATGAAGAACAGGGTGAAGACGGCGAGGACCACGGAAAGGACGATGATGGGGAGGATGTAGTCCTTCACCACCGCGAACTTGATGCCGATGAGGGTGCTGAGCAGCAGGAATTCCATCATCCAGCCGGTCAGCCGGGTCATGGAGTCGCCGTCGATGAGATGGACGATGCCGAGCTTGCGCATCGCGAAGCGCACCAGCATCCCGGATACCATATTGATCAGGAAGAACAGCCCCCACATGGTCCCGCCGATGCTCGAAGGCACGCGCGTAGCCACGGCCTCGACGGCGTAATAGGCCAGCATCCATGCGCCCAGCACCAGCGCCAGCTGGAGGGCCAGCGAATCGACGTTGGAGTTCTGCGTGACCTGGTGCAGGCCGCAGGGCCGGTTCTCCGGTGCGAGCAGGCCGGTCTTCACTTCTTCCGGGACGCTGCCCACGGGGTAGGTGTTCAGCCCCTTCCGCACGCCCCAGCGCACCAGCGGCACGCCGATGGCGAACGCCACGATGAAGCCGACCCCGGCGAAGGTCATCCCGAGCTGCCCCATGCCGGAATGCCCGAACTTTTCCCAGACCAGTCCGGTGGAAATGGCCTGCCCCGGCCCCGCCGCGAACCCCTGCGCCGCGAGGAAGCCGATGGATTCAAGATAATCCCGCCCGGTCAGTGCGTTGAGCAGATAGACGATGCCCGTCGCGAGGATGAGCTGCGAACAGAGGCCCATGTGGAACATCTGCGCCTGCCAGATCGAACCGCGCACCATTTCCTTGGTCGCGGAGCCCTTGCTCTGGTCGACCTTGCTCATGCCCCTCAAGCCGATGCAGACGAAGGAAATGGTGAAGAAGTGGTAGGCCAGCGCCGGGTACAGTTCGGGCTGGACCTGCGGAAAGCCCGTGGTGTTGAGGATGAAAAAGCCGATCACCCCGCCCGTGAGACAGGCGGGAACCATAAAATTCTGGAGAAACTTGATCTTGGCCCGAAGCAGGACGCCGAGGAGGAGAAGCAGAGACAAGAATCCGAATGCGATCAGTAAGGACATGTCGAAAAAGGGCTTCATACGCGTTCTCCTGATGTGGGAGGGACCGAGGGTTATTCCGGGCACGGCGGGACGGCGTCCGTCAACTCGCCGTCCCGTGCGACAAGGACGCCGCGCTTGATCACAAACCGGGGCATGGGGCCTTCGAGCAGGGCGCAGGCCCTGTTTTCGACGGGGAACACGACCATATCCGCCCAACAGCCTTCCGACAGCCCGTAGTCGGGCAGGCCCAGCACGGACGCGCTGCCGTATGTGCCCGCGTCGTAAGCCAGTTCCAGATCCTCACGGCGGCGGAAGTCGCTGAGGTAGGCCAACAGCATGACCCGCTCGCGCATGTCGTTCATGCCGTAGGGCCCCCAGAGGTTGCGCATGTTGTCCGTACCGACGCCGTAACGGACCTGCCAGCGCCGGGCCTGCTTGAGGGAGGGGAAGGGGACGTGGCCGGGGACGTGGGTGATGATGCCGATGCTGAGTTCCTGAAAGGCTTCGGCTATGGGCTGGTACCGGGTGTCGGGGAGGTTGGCGAGGCACCACGCGTGGCTGATGGTCACGCGGTCGCGGAGATCGTATTCCCGGATTTTCTTGAAGAGCAGATCGAGCGAGAAAAGGCCCATCGAACCGAACTCATGCAGGTGCAGATCCACTTTGGCGCCGTGTTCGGCGGCCAGACGCAGGGTCAGCTCCACGGAGCGCACGGGATCGCGGTCCCGGTCGCAGGGGTCGGCCCCGCCGATACTGGAGGCTCCCGCGCGCAGGGCCGCGGCAATGGTCTGTTCGGGATCGGTCTTCATGTTCAGGATGCCGTTTGAGGGCATGGCGACATACTCGATGTCCAGCACGTCCCGGAAGGCTTCCCGGGCGCGGGCCGCGTCTTCAAGCTCCGCAAGCCCGAACACGCCCACGTCGATGTGGCCCCGCACATGGGTCGTACCGCGCCGGATCGCTTCCCGGAACTGCACGTAACAATTCCTCAGGCTGTTCATGCGGCCGTGGTTGGCGAGGTATTCGGCTTCCGCCTTCGCACGCCCCGGGACCGTATCCGCATAGTCGTAGTCGACCCACGGTCCGCCCACAAATGTCTGTGCCGGATGGATATGGGCGTTGACGAAACCGGGCGCCGCCATGTGCCCTTCGGCATCCAGGCGGGTGTCCGCGAGGGACGGAGGCAGATCGGGCGCGATCCGGACAATCCGTCCCGCATCGACGAGTATGTCGGCACAAACGCCGGACGGTGTTTTCACATGCTGCAACAGCAGTTGTGCGGCCATGCGGACCTCCATAATTTTATATTAAAAAGTTTAATATTGAATTATAATTTTCTGATACTCCGGCCGTGAGCAAAAGGCAAGAGAAAAATGCACATTTCGCACAAGCGATATATGAAAAGAAATGAAGAGGTTCCGTGTAATACGTTGAGGCTGCCGCGTGAAGGCGTGGGGGGACGGGAAAGCGTGGGCGGCATCCGGTATGGGGTCTGGAGAAACAAAAAGATGAGGAGAAGGGGAACAGGCGCGCAGGCCGTCAGGTTTTGGGAAGGGGATCCCCGCAATGCTTCCCTGCCGCCTCAAGGCCAATCGGCGTTGAAGTATTCTATCATGCGGTAATATTGACAGTACAAACAAGTTATTGCAAGAAATGGCATAGGGAATGCCCGGAAAAGAGGCGGACACCCCGCGCACCGGAAAATGGGGCGGCGGTTTCCGCAAGGGTGCCTGCGGGGGTGTCGCTGGAGTACGGCGAAACCTTCCCCGGTGGGAACCCCGGCCCGGCGGAGTGCCGTCGAAGCCGCCCTCGCGGGCTTCCGGGATATCCGTACCGGCTCCTCAAACGTTGCGGCCGTCTTCACACGCCGTCCCGGACGGGGGCGGCGCGTTTCCTTTTGGCCGCCTTTTTCCAACGGCGCATCGTATCTGCAACCTTCAATCGGCAAGAATGGTTATGGATTCCAACCAAAAGACCATCAAAGGCGCGCAGAGCGTCTATCGCGTGCTGAACATTCTGGAAGAGGTGATCCTCTGCGGCGACCGCATGATAACCCCCAAAGAGCTGAGCGCGTCCCTCGATATCCCCGTTGCCACCGTCCACAGGCTGTTGACGGTGCTGCGCCAGAAAAATTTTGTGGCCTGCGACCCGGCCACCAAGAAATACCACATCGGGGATTCCTGCCTCATCAGCCCGCGCATGGACGTCGCCGCCTTTATCCGCGCCCGGTTTCTGCCGCTGGCGGAACGCATCTCCCGCCGCTTCGGCTATTCGACCATCCTCTATGCCCGGAGCGGCTACGACGCCGTGTGCGTGGAGCGTCTCGACGGCTGGCATCCCATACAGGTTTTTCTCAATAAAACAGGCGACCGCCGCCCGCTCGGCATGGGATCGGCCACCCTTTCCATTTTAGCCGCCATGCCGGAAGATGAGGCGGAAATGATCCTTACCCACAACGAGCAGGAAATCCGGTTCGTGCTCAAGACGGATTTCTCGGCATTGCGCGGTTTCCTGGCCGAAGCCCGCCGGAAGGGGTATGCCTCGGCCCAAGGGATGTTGCTTGAAGGGACCATCGGCGTTTCCCATGTCCTGCGCATGGGGAATGAGGCCGTGGGGAGCATTGCCATAGACGCCGTCCGTTCCGAGCAATGGGACAAGGATCAACCGAAAATCATTCAAGAACTGCAAAGCGCCCTGTCCTGATCCCCCCACGCCGGGCCCATTTGCGGTGTCCGCCGCTCCCCCTCCAGCGTGCGGCTGGAAGGTAACCCGCATCCCCGGCGCTTGCGCGTCCCCTTCCTTCCGGGGGCGGGCATTATCGCCCCGGGCCGGGTGCCCGATCTCCGCAGGGGCCGCAACGCCCGGTGTCGGCCCTCTTCGGCTCTCCGCCTTCCGGCTTCCGATTCGTCCCGCCCCTTCCTTTCCCCGTTCCGCTATCATCCCGCTCCGTCCCACTTTCGGGCCGGTTTCGCCTTTCAGGGCGCGGCCTTCTCGCCGGGTGCCGTCACTCCGCTTCCGCCCTGCTTTTGGAAGCCCGCCGTATCGGATCGTTCCTTTTTGAGCATTGGTGGGGCATTATAAAAATAACTATACAAGTAAGCGTATTAGAGGGAGGAAAAAGAGAAAAATGCTTTATCGGTAACGGCTTCATGATACTTTTTTCTTCTTTCCCCGCCGCCGCGCGCCTTGACGAAGGCTTATAAAACCGCTACTCAAATCATATTATAACACCTTTATCATATTATGATAAATCATCCGGCCCTTCATCCGGCGCCAGCGCCCACGGGAGTGCACTATGCGGATACCAAGCGGTTACCTGTACTACGACACCCCAATCGGCATCCTCTGCCTTGATACGTTGTTCCCAAAACCTCCGGGGCAGCTCAGAAATCCCCTTACCTTCGATTTCCCCGTTGTCTGCCGGGTCTTGCGCGGCGTCGGGGCCAAAGAAATCCTGTCCAGCACCTCGGCGCAGCTCGAAACGCTGTTCGTCGACGCCGCCCGCGAACTTGAGCGGGACGGGGTCAAAGCCATCGCCGGAAGCTGCGGCTTCATGGCCCTGTTTCAGAAGGCCGTGGCCAGCGCCGTTTCCGTCCCGGTGCTCATGTCCAGCCTTGTCCAGATCCCGCTCATCCATACCTTGCACGGCCCGGGCTGCCGCATCGGCGTGCTCACCGCGCATTCCGGCTCGCTGACGCCCGAGCATTTCCGGCAGGCGGGCGTTCCCGACGCCCAGATCGACGCCCTGGCCATCGCGGGCATGGAGAATTTCCCGGTTTTCCGGAAGACCATTCTGGAAGGGGCCGCGCCCGTCATGGACACGGACGCCGTGGGCGCGGAGATCGGGGCAGCCGCGGCCGCCATGACGGACGGGCAGCCGCTGGACGCCCTGCTGCTCGAATGCACGGATCTGAGCGTATTCGCCCGGACCGTGCAGGAGGCGGTTTCCGTCCCCGTTTACGATATCAATTCCCTGATCGCCTACGCGGCCTTTTGCGTGCGGCGGAACCAGTGGGTGTGACGGGCAACCGCCCGCCCCAAACTTGAGAGGAGGAGTTTATGGGAGGCATTGAGCGTTTCGGTCTGCCCAAGCAGGGCGGCGTGCCCGCTTCGCAGGCGGTGAAGGCGGACGGCTGGCTGTTCGTCGCCGGTCAGGTCCCGAAAAACGCCGAAGGGGAATTTGTGGTCGGCGGCATCGCGGAACAGGCCCGGCAGACGCTGGACAACCTCATGAAGACCCTCCGTCAGGCAGGCTACGGCCCCGAGGATGTGGTCAAAGTCAACGTCTGGCTGGACGATCCCCGCGATTTCGCCATCTTCAACCGCATCTACAGCCAGTATTTCTCCATCGAACACGCCCCGGCCCGCGTGACCGTGCAGGGGCATATGATGAACGATTTCAAGGTCGAGATGGACTGCGTGGCCTGGAAGGAACCCCGATGAACGCCTCATTCGACGTCGTCATCGTGGGCGGCGGCGTAACCGGGGCCGCCGTCGGGTACGGGCTGGCGAAACGGGGCGTGAAGACCTGCCTTGTGGATGCCGTCCCCACCTTCTCCCGCGCTTCCCGGGCCAACATGGGCCTGATCTGGTGCCAGTCCAAGGCGCTCGGCTGCCCGCAGTTCGTGCGCTGGGGCTTCGCCTCCTCGCGGGCCTACGGCAAGCTGGCGGCGGAGTTGAAGGAATTGTCCGGCATCGATACGGGCTACGCGCCCACGGGCGGGATTATCCCCTGCCTCGGGGAAGCCGAGCTTGAGGCGCGCGCCCAGTTCATCGAAAAGCTCCGGGCTGAAACCGAGGACGGCACGTACCCGGCCTCCGTGCTTTCCCGCAAGGAACTTGAAGGCATGTTGCCCAAGGTCCCCTTCGGCCCGGAAGTTTCCGGAGGGATCTGGTCCGACATGGACGGCTACGTCGATCCCCTGCACCTGATGTTTGCGTTCCGCAAAAGCTTCGTCAGGCTCGGCGGCACGCTGTTTGCCGGGGAACGGGTTTCGGAAGTGAAGCCCTCCGGCAAGGGCTATACCGTCGTCTGCGGAGGCCGGACGCTGGAATGCGGCAAGGCCGTGCTCGCCGCCGGGCTCGGCGTCCGCAAGCTCGCGGCGCAGCTCGGCACGGACATCCCCGTCTTCCCCAACAAGAGCCAGGTGATGCTCCTGGAGCGCATCCCCGCCGATGTCCTCCCCATCCCCCTGCTCGGCATCGCCCGTACCTTCGGGGGCACGGTAATGATCGGCGCGGCCCACGAGAACATGGGCATGGACAGGAGGCTCACCCCCGAAGTGCTCGCCGCCAATGCGCAATGGGCCGTCCGTGTCTGGCCGGAGCTGGAACGCAAGCGCATCCTGCGGTTCTGGACCGGGCTGCGCGTGTGGCCGAAGGACGCCTACCCCATTTACGACCGGATTCCGGGGCACGAGAACGCCTTCGTCTTCGCCATGCACAGCGCGGTGTCCCTTGCCGCCATTCTGGAGCAGGCCCTGCCCGACTATGTCATGGGCAAGCCGCTGCCGCCGGGCGGGGCCATCTTCGGGCTGTCCCGGTTCGCCGGAGGCGGCTCGGGATTTCAGGGATCGGCGGCCTCGTCGCCCCATGCCGAGGCTCCGAACAAGTGACCGCCTTCAACCCTTTTTCAAGGAATACGGCTATGTCCGCTTCACAAGCCGCGGCGGGGGACGCCGCTCTGGTCAATGTTACGTTTGAGGGCAAGCCCTGCGCCGTGCCCGCCGGGAAAACCGTGGCGGCGGCGCTTCTTGGGGACGCGCACGCCGGGTATACGAGCATCCATCCTCTGACCGGGGAACGCCGGGCACCCTTCTGCATGATGGGCACCTGTTTCGAATGCCTCGTGGAAATCGACGGCCAGCCCAACCGTCAGGCCTGCCTCACGATTGTCCGTGAGGGCATGGACATCAAACGCCAATACCCAGACAAGGAGCAGGAGCGATGAGCCGCCAGTGGGATGCCCTCGTCATCGGCGCGGGTCCGGCCGGGCTGCGCGCCGCCAGCGTCATAGCCGAATCCGGGCTTGAAGTCGTCCTTGTGGACGAACAGGCTTTTCCTGGCGGGCAGATCTACCGCC